>Ga0326727_10003622_pt1 | contig 48812 bp, 39 predicted proteins | sample MB2enrmetagenome_FD_207643 | JGI IMG/M metagenome (GOLD analysis project Ga0326727, IMG submission 207643) | Lab enriched peat soil microbial communities from McLean, Ithaca, NY, United States - MB29MY | ecosystem: Environmental > Terrestrial > Soil > Wetlands > Peat | place: USA: New York... | reverse complement strand
CGCCGCGGCGGCCGGGCGGGCGCACCATCATGTCGCCAAGATCGGGTCCGAGGCCGTCGGCGCCGCGGAACAATTCGCCGTCGTGAAGAATGCCGAGACCGAGACTGCGCTCGACGCTGATGAAGAGAAAATTGTTGAGGTCGCGCGCTTGCCCGAACCAATGCTCGGCGAGCGCGACGAGATTGACGTCGCTGTCAATCGTAACCGGCACGCCGAGCCGCTCGGTCAGGTTCGGACCGAAGGCGACGTCGCGTTCGCCGAAGATCGGACTTTGCCGACACACGCCTGTCGCGCGCCCGATGACGCCGGGCAGACCGACGCAGAGACCAGAAATCTGGTCCATCTCGAGTTCGGCGTCGCTGACGCAGCGACGCACCCCGTCCTCGACCAGATCCGCGATGACGGTCGAGGTCTGTCGGTCGATCCTGATCGGCAACGCCAACGCGTGCAGCACATCGGCGCAGAAGTTCGTAATTGCGATCGTGATCTGATCGGGCGCGAGCTTGACGCCAACGACGCGCGCGGCGTCGGGATTGAGTTCCAGCATGACGCGGGGGCGCCCTCGGCCGACGTCGCGCACGGCGCCAAGTTGAAGCGGCACGATCAGCTTGTCGTCGAGCAACGCCGCGGTGATCGCCGACATCGTCGTCGGGCTTAGCTCGGTCAGTTGAGACAGCTCGGTGCGGCTCACCGGCCCGAACCGGCGGATCGCGTCCATTACGTGGAAACGATTGATCGCTCGCATCAATTCTGGGTCAGCGGTCTTCATGAACTCGCCGAGCGTCGGAGCAAACGGAATTTATCCTGAACGTGGATTAATTTCACCCAGGATCGCCGTTGTCAACCGACGCGCGCGGCGCGCGCTTCGGAAAACGATAGGCCCATCTTGACAGCGTCGCAAACTCGCGACAGATTTAATTCGCGTACCGAAATAAAGGTGCGCCGCCGTCTTCAGAGGGGAGGAAATCCATGTCGCTAGGAAGGCTCACGGTTGCTCCCGGCTTCCTCATGGATTTCCAAGTTGGGCTCGGCGGGAACCCTGCCCTGGCCGTTCTCCGCGTCGAAAATGGGACTGGGAGGCGCGCCAGCCAGCCCGTCCAGGCGAACGCTGGCGGCGCAAGGCGGGCGCGATGACGTCCAGCGTCAAGCTCGCGGACGCCGCCGCCGGCGGGCCGGTTCTCGAAGCCGTCGGGTTGTCGCGCTCCTTCGGCCCGGTCGAGGTGCTGAGCGACATTTCGGTCGCCTTCCGCGCCGGCGAGGCGCACGCCATCGTCGGCGAGAACGGCGCCGGCAAGTCGACGCTGATGAAGATCCTCAGCGGCCACCTGACGCCGACCCGCGGCGCCATGCGCCTCGACGGCGCGCCGATGACGCTGCGCGGCCCGGTCGACGCCGAGCGGCGCGGCATCGTGCTGGTGCATCAGGAGATCATGCTCGCGCCCGACCTCTCGATCGCCGAGAACATGTTCCTCGGCCGCGAGCTATGGCGCGGCGGCAAGCTCGACGACAGAACCATGAACGCCCGCGCCGAGGCGGCGATGCGCGTCTTCGGCGTCGACGTCTCGGTCACCGTGCCGGTGGAGCGGCTGTCGATCGCGCGCCGCCAGCTCGCCCAGATCGCCCGCGCGCTGGCGACTCCGCACCGCGTCGCGATCTTCGACGAGCCGACCGCCTCGCTGACGCCGGTCGAAACCGCGGCGCTGCTGAACCTCATCCGCGAATTGAAGGCGAAAGGGGTGGCGGTCCTCTACATCTCGCACCGCCTGGAGGAGGTCAAAGCGATCGCCGACGTCGTCACGGTGCTGCGCGACGGCAAGCAGGTGACGACCCGCCCCGCGGCCGAGCTCGAGCCGCTTGACATGGCGCGGCTAATGGTCGGGCGCGACCTGCTCGACCTTTATCCGCCGCGCGCGCCCGCGCCGACCGGCGAGCCGACCTTCGTCGTCAAGGACTTCAGCGCGCCGGGATTCGCCGAAGAGACCAGCTTCGCGGTGCGGCCGGGCGAAATTCTCGGCTTCTCCGGCCTGGTCGGCGCGGGCCGCACCGAGTTGTTCGAGGCGCTGTTCGGCCTGCGCAAGGGCGGCGGCGACATCCGTCTCGACGGCGCGACGCAACGCTGGCCGGAGGCGCGCAGCGCCATGAACGCCGGCGCCGTCTATCTGACCGAGGACCGCAAGAGCAAAGGCCTGCTGCTCGAAGAGACCATCGCCACGAACCTGACGCTTGCGGCGCTCGATCGCTTCCGCCGCGGACCGCTGGTCGACCGCGCCAAGGAGTCGCGCGCGCTCGATCAGGCGATTCGGCGCTTCGACATTCGCGTCGGCGACCGAGGCATGCTCGCCGGCCAGATGTCGGGCGGCAATCAGCAGAAGCTGCTGCTCGCCAAGATGCTGCAGCTCGACCCGAAGCTGGTGGTCATCGACGAGCCGACGCGCGGCGTCGACATCGGCGCCAAGCAGCAGATCTATCGTTTCATCGTCACGCTCGCCGCGGAGGGCCGGTCGGTGATCGTCATCTCGTCCGAGATGGCCGAGCTGATCGGCATCTGCCACCGCATCATCGTCATGCGCAACGGACGGATCGTCGGCGAGGTCGAGGGCGAGGCGATGAATGAGCACGCCATCGTCGTGTTGGCGACGGGCGTCGATGCGCAAGGAGGGGGAGAGGCGCGCTCATGACTCAAGCGACGCACGAAACGGCGGCCCCGTCGAGGGCGCCCTTCGAGATCGGCGCCGTCGCGCCATTCCTCGCGCTGGCGCTGCTTTGCGTCCTGGGCGTGGTCGTCAATCCGCGTTTCGTCGGCCTCGACAACATCACCAACGTGCTGGCGCGGAGCACCTTCATCGCCACGATAGCGGTCGGGCAGACCCTGGTGATCGTCGGCGGCGGGCTCGACCTCTCGGTCGGCGCGATGGCGGCTTTTGTCTCCGGCCTGGTGATCCTGTTCCTCAACAGCGGCCTCATCGCCGACCCGACGTTGCTGATCATCGCCGCGATGGCGCTGTCGCTCGTGGCCAGCGCGCTGTGCGGCCTGTTCAACGGACTGACGACGACGCTCGGCAAGATCGAGCCGTTCATCGTCACGCTCGGCACGATGGGCATCTTCCGCTCCCTCTTGACTTGGCTCGCCCAGGGCGGGTCGATCACCATCCGCAATAACGACGTCCGCGCCGCCTATCGCCAGGTCTATTTTGGCGACCTGTTCGGCGTGCCCTATCCGGTTCTGGTCATCCTCGGCGTCGCGATCGTCGGCGCTTTCATTCTTTACAACACCGCCTACGGGCGGCACGTGCGCGCGGTCGGCTCGAACGAGGACGTCGCGCGCTACTCCGGCATCAACGTCGCGCGCGTGCGCACCATCACCTACGTGCTGCAGGGCCTTTGCGTCGGCATCGCCGTCATCGTCTATGTGCCGCGGCTGAGTTCGGCGAGCTCGACCACCGGGCTCGGCTGGGAGTTGATGGCGATCACCGCCGTCGTCGTCGGCGGCACGCGGATGAAGGGCGGCATCGGCCGGATGTGGGGCACGATCGCCGGCGCGCTCATCCTCGAAGTCATCGGCAACATTATGCTGTTGTCGAACGTCGTCAGCGAATACCTCATCGGCGCGGTCCAGGGCGCGATCATCATCATCGCGATGCTGGCCCAACGCGGTTTGGCGCGAGGCCGATGAGGCGGAATGAGAGGCGCGGCCATGGACCGTCGCTCTCAGAACAGGGGAGTGAAAACATGAAGCGACTTCTGGCGAGCGTGGCCATCCTCGGCCTCATGGCGAGCGCGGCCTTTGCGCAAGACAAAGTGACCATGGCGGTGTCGATCCCCGCCGCGGATCACGGATGGACCGGCGGCATCGTCTATCACGCCACGGAAGAGGCGAAGGCGCTGGAAAAGAAATATCCCGGGCTGAAAGTCATCGTGAAGACCTCGCCCGACGGCGCCGCGCAGGCGAATGCGCTTGAAGATCTGACCACCCAGGGCATCAACGCGCTGGTGGTGCTGCCGCACGACCCGAACGTCCTTACCGACCCGATCCGGAAGGTCAAGAACAAGGGGACCTTCGTTACGGTCGTCGACCGCATCTCGAACGACCACTCGATCTATGACTTGTACGTCGGCGGCGACAATCCCGGCCTCGGCCGCGCCGCGGCCGTCTACATGAAGGACCGGATGGGCGGCAAGGGCGACATCGTCATCATCCGCGGCCTGCCGATCCCGATCGACGAGGCGCGCTACAACGCCTTCATGGACGGCATCAAGGGCACCGACCTCAAGGTGCTCGACACCCAGTACGGCAACTGGAGCCGCGACGACGCGTTCAAGGTGATGCAGGACTTCCTGGTCAAGCATCCCAAGATCGACGCCGTGTGGGCGCAGGACGACGACATGGTGGTCGGCATCCTCGAGGCGATCAACCAGGCCAAGCGCACCGACATCAAGTTCGTCGTCGGCGGCGCCGGCATGAAGGACATGATCAAGAAGGTCATGGACGGCGACTCGATGATTCCGGTCGACGTGCTCTATCCGCCGGCGATGGTGGCGGTGGCGATGGATCTCACCGCGCTCGGGCTCGAGGAGAACATGCCGGTGAGCGGCAACTACATCCTCAACGCGACGCTGGTGACCAAGGAGAACGCGAAGAACTTCTACTACAAGGATTCGCCGTTCTGAGCGGCTGAATGAAGCACGACGGGGGGCGCGTTTCGCGCTCCCCGGTTTCTTTAATCCGAGAGGCGCGCCCGGCGCGCCGCAGCAATTTTAGGGGACGATCATGGCTGGCATGGTCAAGGGTCCGGCGATTTTCCTGGCGCAGTTCGCCGGCGACGCGGCGCCGTTCAACACCTTCGCTTCGATGTGCGGATGGGCGGCTTCGCTTGGTTACAAGGGCGTGCAGATTCCCGCCTGGGACGGACGGCTGATCGACCTCGCCAAGGCCGCCTCGTCGCAGGCCTATTGCGACGAGCTCAAGGGGATCGCGGCGAGCAACGGGCTCGCGATCACCGAGCTCGCCACCCACCTGCAAGGCCAGCTGGTCGCGGTCAACCCGGCCTTCAACGAAGCGTTCGACGCCTTCGCGCCGGCGGAAGTCCACGGCAACCCGGCCGCGCGCCAGAAATGGGCGGTGCAGCAGATGCTCTACGCCGCCAAGGCGTCAAAGAACCTCGGCCTCAAGGCGCACGCGACCTTCTCCGGCTCGCTCGCCTGGCCGTTCGTCTATCCCTGGCCGCAGCGCGCGCCGGGGCTGATCGAGACGGCCTTCGAGGAGCTCGCGCGCCGCTGGCGGCCGATCTTCGACGCCTTCGACGACGCCGGCTGCGACGTCGCCTTCGAGATCCATCCCGGCGAAGACGTCTTCGACGGGGCGACCTTCGAGCGCTTCCTCGAGGCGAGCGGCGGCCACAAGCGCTGCAACATCCTCTACGACCCCTCGCACTTCGTGCTGCAGCAGCTCGACTATCTCGCCTTCCTCGACATCTATCACGAGCGGATCAAGGCGTTTCACGTCAAGGACGCCGAGTTCAACCCGAGCGGCCGCCAGGGCGTCTATTCCGGCTACGCGCCGTGGGTCGAACGCGCCGGCCGCTTCCGCTCGCTCGGCGACGGGCAGGTCAACTTCTCCGCCATCTTCTCCAAGATGGCGCAATACGGCTTCTCGTCGTGGGCGGTGCTCGAATGGGAGTGCTGCCTCAAGCATCCCGAGGACGGCGCGCGCGAGGGCGCCGAGTTCATCAAGCGCCACATCATCCGCGTCACCGAGAAGGCGTTCGACGATTTCGCCGGCGGGTCAGTCGACCAGGCGATGATCCGGCGCACGCTCGGGCTGAAATGAAGGAGACATCTCGATGACCATCGAGGGACGCAGCGACGCCAAGCTGGGCGGCAGGATCCGGCTCGGCATGGTGGGCGGCGGCGAGGGCGCCTTCATCGGCGCGGTGCACCGCATCGCCTCGCGCATCGACGACCACTACGAGCTGGTCGCCGGCGCCTTGTCGTCGACGCCGGAGAAGGCGCGCCGCTCCGGCGAGGCGCTGGGGCTCGCGCCTGACCGCATCTACGACGACTTCGAGACCATGGCCAAGGCGGAAGGCGCCCGCCCTGATGGGATCGAGGCGGTGTCGATCGTGACGCCGAACCACGTCCACGCGCCGGCGACCTCGGCCTTTCTCAAAGCGGGGATCCACGTCATCTGCGACAAGCCGCTCACCGTCTCGCTCGCCGAGGCGAAGCGGATGCAGGCGGCGGCGGCCGCCTCGGGCCGCATCTTCGCGCTCACCCACAACTACACCGGCTACCCGCTTGTCCGCTGCATGCGGCAGATGGTCCGAGCGGGCGAGCTCGGCGAGCTGAGGCTGGCGCAGGTCGAGTATCCGCAGGACTGGCTCAGCGGCCCGACCGAGACGAGCGGCAACAAGCAGGCGGAATGGCGCGTCGATCCGGCGCGCGCGGGCGGCGGCGGCTCGCTCGGCGACATCGGCACCCACGCCTTCAACCTCGCCGATTACGTGACGGGGCTCGAGGTCGCCGAGCTGCTCGCCGATCTCAACACCTTCGTCCCAGGGCGCAAGCTCGACGACAACGCGCAGATCCTGCTGCGCTACGTGGGCGGCGCGCGCGGCGCGCTGTGGGCGAGCCAGGTCGCCCCCGGCAACGAGAACGGTCTCGCGCTACGCGTGTACGGGACGAAGGGCGGCCTCCACTGGGTGCAGGCGAACCCCAACGAGCTGCGCTGGTCGCCGCTCGGCGAGGCGACGCGCATCATCACCCGCGCCGGCCCAGGTTCGGGCGCGGCGGCGGCGCGCGTCACCCGCACCCCGGGCGGTCATCCGGAGGGCTATCTGGAAGGCTTCGCCAACATCTATTCCGAGGTCGCGCTGGCGATCAAAGCGGCGCGCGCCGGAGCGAAGCCGCCAGCCGAGTGCGAGTTTCCGACCATCGGCGACGGCGTTAAAGGCGTCGCTTTCATCGAGGCGGCGCTGAGATCATCGAAGGCGAACGCCGCCTGGGTCAAGCTCGAGGCGTAAAGGAGCCGAACCGAGCGCGAAGCGGCCGCGGCGGACGCTTCGCTGCTAAGAGAAAAGCGGCGGCGGCGCGAACGGCTCGCGTCGCCGCCCTCTTGCGCTCCAACAGGGCGATCCCGACGCGCCGCGGCGTCGGCCGACCGCCGAACGTCGCCTGTGACTCAAATGCAACGGGTTCGGGCAATCGCCGCGTCGGCGCGTTCGCCGCTTCAACCGCGCGCGCCGCTCCACTATCACTATGAAAGGCTGGGACTCGGGCGGCCGACGTCGGAGGGGAGCATCGGTTGGTGGCTCACGCAACGCAACGCCGTCCCGTGGCGAAGCTTGGCGCGCTTTGCGCGATCTTCGCCCTTACGGCGCCGGTCTCGGCCGCCGACCTCCCCGGGACGCCCCGGCAAAAGGCGCCGCCGCCCGCTTTGGCGGTCGCCGCGCCTTCGTCGTGGACGGGCCTCTACGCCGGGACGGTGGTCGGCGCCGGCTACGCCTCGGTGCGCTCGAGCCAAACGACGTCGCGGACCGCCTCGACGTGGGGGCAAACCTCGGGCGCGCTGCTCGGCTACGCGTTCCAGTCCGGCCCGCTCGTCTACGGACCGGAGGCGGGATTCGATTTTCATTTGCTCCGTCCCGAGAACAATGGCTCCCCGTCCACACTCGACGCCAGCGTCAACGACACGCTGGAGACCTTCCGGCTGCGCGCGCGGATCGGCTACGAACTGGGCGCGTTCCTGCCCTACCTCGCCGCCGGCGTCGCTGCCAGCAAAGCTTACGAGATGAACTATCCCTGGCCGCAAGACGCTTACGGCCAATCGCGCTGGGAGACCGGCGCGAGCCTCGGCGCCGGCGTCGAGTGGCGCTTCGTCGCGCCGTTCTTCGGCCCGCTGGTGGCGCGCGCCGAGTATATCTACGACGCTTATCCGACCGAGACGTTCGCGCTGGAAAACGGGGCGCTGATGCATGCGCGCGCCAGCGAGCAGTTCCTGCGCGTCGGCCTGATCGACTATTTCGACCCGAACTGGCGGCCGCCGGCGTCGGCCGATGTGCACGTCGACTGGTCGGGCTCCTACGCCGGCCTCCTTGGCGGCGGCATGTGGGCGCGCCCGCACACGTCGCTCGCCGGCGCTCCCAGCACCGATTTCGACGCCTCCGGCTGGGCGGCCGGCGTGTTCACCGGCCACAACTTCGTCTTCGGCTCCTGGGTGGTCGGCTACGAGGGCGCGCTGCTCGCCGCCAACGTGACCGGCTCCGGTCCGCAGCCGACCCTCGCCTCGACCACCTTCCGCAACTACTTCGAGACCGACCTGCGCCTGCGCGTCGGCTACGGCGTCGGCCGTTTCCTGCCCTACCTGACCGCGGGCGGCGACTGGGGCCGCAGCGAGCAGAGCGATCCGGCGGTCGCCAATTCGTATCGCGGCCGGATTCCGAGCGACGGGGTCGCGGCGGGCGGCGGCGTCGAATACGCGCTCGGCGACCGCTGGACGGCGCGCGCGGAATATCTCGTCGACGCGCCGATCGGCAGCAGCGACACGCGGCTCGACGCGCTGCGGCTGGACCAAACCCGCTTCGCCCAGACGGCCCGGGTCGGGCTCGCCTACTACTTCCACTAAGGCGTTTGGGCGCGGCGCGCGGCGACGAAGGCGCGCATCTGCTCGACCACGGCGCGCTTCGCCGCGTCGCGCTTGTCGTCGGTTGCCGCGATCGGCTCCAGCGGCCCGAACGCGAACCCGTAAGGGCCGCCGGCGCGCCCGCCCCGCTCGCGCCAGTAGGCGTCGTAGTGGGAGAACTTCGCCTTCTCTTGCAGCCGCCGGAGGACGTGGTTGGCGTCGCTGACCGCGTGGACCGCGGTGAAGCCGAGCGCCTCCGCCATCGCCCGCGCGGCGAGGAGCACGGCGTCCTTGGGACGCAGGCCGTAGAGGTCGCGCGTCGCGTCGATGATCGCGCGCTTGTAGACGCTCGCCGGTCCCTGCACGCCGCCGATGATCGCCGCCGGCTCGCCCTCGACCTCGGCGAAGCACAGCGACAGCCGGCACAGCTTCTCTCCCCCCGGACGTTTGGCGAAATAGATCGCCAGCTCGCCCTCGCGCTGCATCACGGCGACGATCGAAGCGGCGACGAAGATGTCGTAGGCGCTTCCCCGCCGGCCGCTGAGGGCGACGGCGACGAGCGATTCGCCCGAGCAGATCCGCCGGATGAAATCGGAAGCGAACAGCGCGGCGAAGCGTCGGTAGTGCTCGAGCAGCATCGCCAGCCGGCGGCGCGGCCAGAAGGCGCGATGGAGGTAGCGGCGCACCGGCTTGGCGAGCACGCGGGCGACCGGCGGCGCGGCCCCCGCGTCGCGATGGAAAGCGCAAATGAAATGCGTCCAACGCGCCGACGCCACCGGCGCCAGCAGCGAACGCAGGAGGTAGATTCGAAAGGCCTTGTCGAGCGGCGGGAGCCGCGACCCGGCGGCCCAATCCGCCGAAGTATGTGATCGATCCACGCAGCTCGCCTCGGTTGAATTGACAATCGGCGGCGCCGATCGCTAGGTCAAGCGGCGACGAGGCGGCGCGAACGCCGCCGCTTCGATCAGCGGTCCGGCCGGCACAGGGGCGTTGGCGATTGGACGAGCGCGACGGGCCCGCTTCGCCTCCGGAGCGAAAGCTGATCTTGCAAGTCCTGCCGCGCGGCATGCGCTATTGCGAGGCGGGGGCGACCTCGATCGACCTATTCGTCTGCGAGATGGCGGCGCACAGCCGCTTCCGCGTCGAGGTGGTCGCGGAAGCGAGCGATCCGCCGCTGCCGGCCGCGGCGTTCCACCCGCTGCCGCGTTTTCGCTTCGCCGAGACGCTGCGGCGCGCGCGCCGCGTCGCCGCGCTGGCGCGCGCGCTCGAGCCGGCGGCGGTGGTGGTGCAGCAGCACCTGCCCTCGGCGGCGGCGCTCGGAGCGCGCCTCGCCGCGCCGATCATCCTGCAGAAGCACAATTTCCTGCGCGCGTCGCGCAGCCCGCCGGGCCTTCGCGACCTCTCCCGCTGGCGGCGGACGCGACAGATGAACGCTCTCGCCGGACTGACCTTCGTCAGCGAAGCGGCGCGCGCCGCGTTCGAGCGCGACTGGCCGGGGGTGACGACGCCGCGGCGCGTCGTCGCCAACGGCTTCGACGCCGCCCTGTGGCGGCCGAGCCGCGAGCGCTCGCGCGCCGTGCTCGCGGTCGGCCGGGCCACGCCGGAAAAAGGGCTGCTCGAGGCGGCGCGCGCGCTCGCCGAGGTCCTGCCGCGCCATCCCGGCTGGACGACGACCTTCGTCGTCTCCGAACCGGAGCGCTTTCCCGACTATCTCGCCGCCGTCGAAGCGGCGCTGGCGCCGCTCGGGCCGCGCGCGCGGCTGCTGGTCGGCCGGCCTTTCGCCGAGGTCAAGGCGCTCAATGAACAGGCGGCGATCGCCATCGCCGCCTCGGTGTGGCGCGAGCCGTTCGGGCGCACCTGCCTCGAAGCGCATGCGGGCGGCGCGGCGGTGATCTCTTCGGGCGCCGGAGGCTTGCGCGAGATCAGCGGCGAGGCGGCGCTCTATCTGCCGGCGGTCGAGCCGGCGCGCGTCGCCGAGGCGGTGGAACTCCTGATCGCCGACGATGAGCTGCGCCAGCGGCTCGCCGACGAGGGACGGGCGAGGGTCGAGCGGCTGTTCGACGTCAGGCGCATCGCCGCCGACCTCGACGACTTCTGCGCCGAGGTCGCCGCAAGCGCGAGCCGGCGCGGCGACCGCCCGGGCGGGGCGCGTTAGCCCGCCGCCAGCGCCGACTCGCGCGCGAACTGAGTCTGGTGGAGGTGGTAGTAGGCGCCGCGGCGCGCCATCAGCTCGTCGTGACGGCCGAACTCGCCCACCTCGCCTTGCTCGACGACGCAGATGCGGTCGGCGTTGAGGACGGTGGTGAGCCGGTGGGCGATCACCAGCGTGGTGCGGCCGGCGCACAATTTCTTCAGCGCCTCCTGCACCGCGCGCTCGGACTCGGAATCGAGCGCCGAGGTCGCCTCGTCGAGCAGGATGATCGGCGCGTCCTTGAGGAAGGCGCGGGCGATGGCGATGCGCTGGCGCTGGCCGCCGGAAAGCTGCATGCCGTGCTCGCCGCACGGGCTGTCGTAGCCCTGCGCGAAACCCAGGATGAAGTCGTGCGCGTAGGCGGCCTTGGCGGCGGCGACGATCTCGTCGCGCGACGCGCCGGGCCGGCCGAGGCCGATGTTCTCGGCGATCGAGCCCTTGAACAGGAAGGTCTCCTGGCTGACGTAGGCGAGGCGGCGGCGAAGCGAGGCGCGCCCGACCTCGCCGATGTCCTGGCCGTCGATCAGCACCGCGCCCGACTCCGGCTCATAGAAGCGCAGGATGAGGTTCATCGCCGTCGTCTTGCCGCCGCCCGAGCGGCCGACCAGCGCCGTCGTCCTGCCCGGCTCGGCGATCAGGTTCAAGCCGCGCAGCACCGGCTCGCCCTTGCGATAGGCGAAGCGCACGTCGCGGAACTCGATCCGCCCGGCGCGAACCTCGAGCTCGGGCTCGTCGCCGCGCTCGCGCTCCTGCGTCGGCTCGTCGAGGAAGGCGTAGAGCATCTCGACGCCGAGCAGCGACGAAGTGAGGTCGATCTGCATCCGCGCGACGCGCTTGGCCGGCTCGAAGGCCAGCATCAGCGCGGTGATGAAGGCGAAGAAGGCGCCCGGCTGCTGGCCCGCCTCGATCACTTTGAGGCCGCCGTAGACGACGACGATGGCGATCGCCACCCCGCCGAGCGATTCGGTCAGCGGGCTCGAGCGCGCCCCCACCGTCGACAGCTTGTTGGCGGCGCGCTCGAAGCTGGCGATCGCCTCGCCCTGGCGCGCGCGCATGAACGGCTCGAGCGTGAACGCCTTGACGACGCGGATGCCCTGCACGGTCTCCTGCAGCGACTCCAAGATGGTGGAGAAACCGTAGAATTCGTTGAGCATCACCTTCTTCACGCGGCCGCCGAGCTCGCGAATGCCGACAACCACGGCGGGGGTGACGACCAGCGCCAGCGCGGACATCAGCGGGTCCTGCGCGATCATCACCCCTGCGAGGCCGATCAGCGTCAGCACGTCGCGCGCCAGCACGGTGATCAGCAGATTGAGCGTGCCGCTCGCCGACGACGAGATGAACGCCTGGCGGGCGATGAACTCGGTCGAGTGGCGGACGCTGTAATAGCCGAGGCTCATCGCCAGCATCTTGTCGAAGATGCGCCGCTGCACTTCGGCGACGATGCTGTTGGCGACCCGCGACAGCACCACCGTCTGCCCGTAGGTGGCGAAGCCTTTGATCGTGTAGATCGCGACGATCACGCCGCCGATCATCCACACCGCCTCGAGCTGCTTGGCGACGAAAATCTGGTTGATGACGTCGCGCATGATCCACGCCGACAGCGTGGTGGTCCAGGCGGCGATCACCGTCATCGCCAGCGCGAACGCGTAGCCCCGCCAGTGCTTGGTCCCCTGGTCGGACAGCAGTCGCCCAATCAGGCGCAGATTCGCCCCGCCGAAGAGGCGGGCGAAGCCGGAGGGCAGGCGAAGATTCGGCGGCTTGAGCAAATCACACGCTCTTCGGATCGGCGAGCGCAGGGCTTAATCCGTCGGCGGGCGGTGTCAACTCGGGCTCGGCCAGGCGCGACCCGAACCGAGTCGACCGCCGGCGGCGGCGACGAGGTCCGCGCGATTGCACTTATACATGTAATTGGCGCTAATCGCCCTCGCCGGGACGGCGGGCCAAGTCGAGAACGCCGGCGCGCGCGACGGCGCCGCCGCCGGCGGCTCGACGACGTCGGCCACGCGCTCGCCCGGTCGAAACCGTTCGTCGAGACGCCGATCCACCCTTGGCGAATGCTCGCGCGGGCCGGAACATCGCGTCGCCCGCTCGGCGCGGCCCTGACGCGCGCGGCGTTGCGCGCCGCCCGGGAGCGGCCCGCGACGCTTGCGGCTGAATCTTCGCGCGCGCTCGCGACGACGACCGCCCGATCGAATCGATCAGGCTAGGCTTTATGCGCTCGGCGCCGACGTTTCGACGCTCGCGCTCGCGATGGCGTTTTCTCGGTCCGAGCCGTCACTCGGGAATCCACGAAGCGGTCGCCGCGGCCGACTTGCCGAAGGCGGGCACCTTCGCCGATAGCTCCTCGATGGTGGCGACGCCGGCGTCCTGCAGCGCCTTCTGAGTGAGCAGGGTCGGCTCGACGATGATCTGCTTGCCCGGGTCCTGGCCGGCGACCGCAAGCGCGACGGCGCGCAGCGAGACCGCCCCGACCACCGCCGGGTTGGTCGCCACGGTGGCGACCCACGGGCTGTCCTTCTCGGTGATCTCGCGAATGTCGGCGGTCGAGACGTCGGCCGAATAGACCTTCACCTTGCCGTTCAGGCCGAGTTCGCCGAGCGCCAGCTTCACCCCGCGCGCGAATTCATCGTAGGGGGCGAAGACCACGGTGATCTCGGGATGCGCCCGCAAGGTCGCTTTCGCCTGGTCGGCGACGCTCGCGGCGGTGGTCGAGTTGACGACGCCGAAGCGCGCTACCTCCTGGATGCCCGGATACTTGTTCTTGAACTCGGTCCACACCTCGTCGCGGCGGTCGAGCGGCGCAAAGCCGGCGACGTAGACGTAGGCCGCCTTGAAGCTCTCGCCGTTCTCCTTGATCGCCTGTTCGAGCGCCAGGCGGGCGAGCAGGTGATCGCTCTGCTCGACCTGCGGGATCTTGGGATTGTCGAGATTGACGTCGAAGGCGACGACCTTGACGCCCGCGTCGAGCGCCTTCTGGGCGACGTCCTTCAGCGATTCCGGCAGGCCGTGATCGATGACGATTCCCTTGACGCCGAGGTTGACCGCCTGCTCGATCTCGTTGCGCTGCTCGGTGGCGTCCTGCTTGCCGGGGAAAACGCGCAGATCGACGCCGAGCTTCTTGGCCTGGGCGATCGCGCCTTGCTGGTAGGCCTGGTAGAAGTCGCCGGCCGAGAGGTAGGTGACGAGCGCCAGCTTCACGCCGCCCTGGTCGAACGGCGCGGGAGCGCCGGCGACGCCGGCGGCGATAGCGGGAACCGCGACGGCGGCGAGGAGAGCCGCGACGAGCGGCCAACGCCTAAAATGATCAGCCATGGGAAACGCCCTTCTTCACTTTGGGGAGGAGAAAGCAGGATCATGCCGGTCGGCGCCCGAAGCCGTAGGTCAGCCCGAGCGCTCCGACCAGCACCGCGCCCTTGACGAAATCCTGCGTGTAGTAGGGCACGTTCAGCATCGTCAGCCCGTTGAGCAGCACGCCGACGAAGATCGCTCCGACGACGGCGCCGAAAACGTTGGGGCGGCGCGCCGCCAGCACCGCGAAGCCGATCAGCGACGCCGCCACCGAATCGAGCATCAGCGACGCGCCGGAGGAGATGTCGCCGCGCCCGACGCGCGCGGCGACGATGACGCCGCCAAGCGCCGAAAGCGTCCCCGACACGACGTAGGCGAGCGCCTTCAGCCGTTCGGTGCGCGCGCCGGCGAGCCGCGCGGCGATCTCGTTGCCGCCGACCGCGAACAGCAAGCGACCGACGCGCGTGCGCTCGGTCAGGATGAAGCCGAGCACGGCGACCGCCAGCATCAGCAGCACCGGAACCGGCGCGACGCCGAGCCAATAGGCGCGGCCGATGGCGAGAAAGCCGGGGTCGAAGACGCCGTTGGCCGATTCTCCGCTCGGCAGGATGAGGCCGGTGGCGATCGAGCGCCCGGCGGTGGGAATGAGCTGCAGGCCGGTGAGCAGGAAGTTGAGCGCGAGCGTCGCCAGCAGGTCCGGCACGCCGATCAGCACGATCAGCGCGGCGTTGGCGAGGCCGACGACGACGCCGAACGCGAGCACGAGGGCGACGGTTTCGACCGCGTCGAAGCGCCAGACGACCATCGCGTAGCTCGCCGCCATCACCGCCGACGCGGCGACCGCGCCGACCGACAAGTCGAAGCCGCCGACCGCCATGCTGATGGTCACGCCGACGGCGAGGATGGCGACCACCGACACCGACTGCAGCACGCTCATGAAGTTGGCGACGCCGAAGAACGCCGGCTCGGCGAGCGAGAACCCCACGGCCATCGCCGCCAACAGCAGGAACACCGAGCCGCGCCGCAGGAAGACGCCGAGCCGCAGGCGCGCGCCGCGAACCGGAAGCGCGGCGAAAGGCGAGGTCTGCGGCGCGGCGCTCATGTCGAAGCTCCTGCGGTCGGCGCCTCGACGCCCGACGCGGAGGCGGCGAATGGTCTGAGACCGCGGTCGTCGAGAAAGAAGATGCGGTCGGCGACTTCCAGCGCCTCCTCCGGGTCCGAGGCGGCGATCAGCGTCGCCACGTCGCGCTCTGCGCGCACCGCGGCGGCGATGTCGGCGCGCGCGCCGACGTCGACGCCCTGGAACGGCTCGTCGAGCAGCATCAGCGTCGCCTTCGCCGCCTGCCAGCGCGCGAGCACCACCTTCTGCTGATTGCCGCCCGACAGCGTGTCGAGCCGCGCGTCGGGGCCGTTGGCGCGAATGTCGAGCCGGCGGATGGCGGAAAGCGCGTGCGCGCGCTCGATCCCGGCGCGCAGGAATCCGTTCGGGAACCAGCGCTTGAGATGCGGCAGGGCGATCGCCGCCGAGACCGACCCGCCGGGCCAGTCGGCCGGAGTGAACGAGGTGCGGCGGCGGTCTTCGCCCGCCATGTGCACGCCGGCGGCGATCGCCTCGGCGGGATGGCGCGGCCGCCAGGGACGGCCATGCAATTGGACGTCGCCCTCGAAAATCGGATTGACCCCGAACAGGGTGAGCAGCAGCCGCGACTTGCCCGCCCCCAGCGGGCCGGTGATCGCAACCACTTCTCCTGTCCTGACGGTCAGGTCGATCGGCGGCCCGCCGGGACGCAGCCTCAGCGAGGCGACGGAGAGCGCGATCGGGCCGTCGGCTTCGCGCCGCGCCACATGGGCGCCGGCGATCGGCCGGCCGATCATCGCCTCCAAAGCGACAGAGAAGTCGATCGGGCGGACATAGGAGGCGACGACCCGGCCGCCGCGCAGAACGATCAGGCGCCGCGCCAGCCGCTTCAAGTCCTGCATGCGATGCGAAATGTAGAGGATCGCCAGGCCGCGCTGGGCGAGCGCTTCGAGGATAGCGAACAGGCGCTCGCTCTCGGCGGTCGACAGGCTCGCGGTCGGCTCGTCGAGGATCAGCACGCGCGCATCGGAAGCGAGCGCGCGCGATCGCCACCAACTGCCGCTCCGCCGCGCCGAGGTCGCCGAAATCGCGGTCGAGCGGCAGGGCGAAGCCCGACGCCTCGGCGATCGTCGCGGCCTGCCGGCGGACCGAGCGCGGCGAGATGAAGAAGCCCGAACGTCCGTCGGCGAAGCGATCGATCACCAGCGTTTCGGCGACGGTGAGTCCCGGCGCGCCGGCGCGGTCGGTCGCCTGGTGGATCGCGGCGACGCCCGCTTGCGCCGCTTCGCGCGGAGAGGCGGGACGGTAGGGGCGGCCGTCGAGGCTCACTCCGCCCGCGTCGGCGGCGACGGCGCCGACCAGGATGTTGACCAACGTCGACTTGCCCGCGCCGTTCGCGCCCATCAGGCCGACGATCTCGCCGCCGGCGAGAGCGAAATCGACGCCGGCGAGCGCCTGGGTCGAGCCGAAACGCTTGGCGAGGCCGCGCCCGGCGAGGACGGTCCCGGCGCCGTCCGCCGTCGCGTTCACGGGACGGCCTCCGGGTCGAGGCCGGCGCGGTCGAATTTCGGCAGCGCCGCGGCGAGCGCGGCGACGTCGCGATAGCGCTCGGGCTCGACCAGCAGCGAACGCGCGAAAGCGAGCGAGCGCGCCTGAGCGAGCGCGCGCTGCTCGACGTCCCCGATGACGAGGAAGTCCGCGACCTGGGCGAAGCCGACGACGCGGCGGATGACCTTGGCGGCGAGGAAACCGATCGCGTCGCGGCGGATGTCGTCGAGATAGGCCGCGATCAGCTCGGCGCGCCGCGCTGCGCCGATCGCGTCGCCGAAATGGCTCTCCGGCAGGCCGTCGCCCTTCGGCGTCGCTTCGGCGGCGATCTCGAGGAAGCGCCGGCTGAAGATGCGCCAGAAGTCGACGATGTCCTGCTCAAGCGCGGCGCGGCCCGGCGCGACCGCCTCGGCCGGACCGGGCTGTCGCGGCTTGGCGAACCAGGCGACGACCAGATGGGCGAGAAAATTGCCGACGTCGAAGCCGCTGGGACCGACCCAGGCGAACTCGCCGTCGATGACCTTCGTCTCCTCCGGCGTGACCATGATCGAGCCGGAGTGGAGATCGCCGTGCAGCAGCGATTGCGCCTTGGTCAGATAGGCGAGGCGCAGCTGCGCCACGGCGCTTTTCACCTCGACGTCGCGGCGCAGCGCCGCGGCCCATGGCTCGAGCGGCGGCGAAACGCGATTGCGGTCGCTCGCCGCGTAAGGGTCGAGGAAGATGAGATCGGTCGAAATACGCTGCAGCGCGAGGTTCTGCGAGAACAGCGCGAGGTCGGCGGCGCGCGTCTCGAACGGCTGGGCGAGGTCGGAGGTGTTCACGCTCGCCTGCGCGACATATTCGGCGACGTCGGCGGCGACGCGCGGATAGCGGCGGCCGGCGATCAGGCCCTTGCGCAGGATGACGTGCGGCTCGAGCTTCTCCATCACGATCAGCAGAAGATCGGGATCGAAATGGTGGATCGCCGGAGCGAGGCGGTCGACGAACGGCGCGACGCGCTGGGCGTAGGCCGCTTCGAAGCGCGTGCGGTTGGCGTCGAGCGGCCAAGTGTCCTTGGCGACGCGCACGTAGGGCAGCCCCTGCTTGGCGCAGACTCCGCCCGCGGGCCCGTCGATCAGGTAGACGGCGTTGAGGTTGCCGTCGGCGACGTCGCGCGCCCGCCAGTCTTCGGGCTTGCCGCCGAGCCGAGCCCGCACGTCCGGCAGCGCGGCCAGGACCTCGACGAGGCCCGCGGCGTCAAGAACGCGGTAGGGGCGCGGCCCGCCGCCGGGGACCGGCCGTTGAGGAGCGAAGGAAGGCGAATGCCGGTTCATAATATCACTTTGTCTATCGATTTACTGTCGTCACATGTGGCGGGGACCCTTCGCCTGGCGCGCCGAAGGTCGCTCGCCCCGCCCGCCGGGTTCGGGCACGGGAACTAGCATGAACCTATGATGTTGTCTATAGACAGACTAGAGATATAGCGCTACACGGTCGCCGCCGTTTGACCCGGAGGCGCCGCAGGCTCTCAATGGGCCGCGACGCCGGTCGATCCCCGGGTCCCCCGCCGATCGGCGTTTTCATTCGAGAAGCTTGATGCCGAACCTCATCTTTCGCTACCAGGTCGAGAGCGAGCCGGACCAGATCGCGGCGCGCGCCGACGCGTTGCTGCTCGAGCAGACGGTCGAGCTTTCGCGCGCGGTGACGCGGGACCCGTGGGTGCGCGAGAACATTCTCGGCGAAGTGCTGTCGATCGAGGAGGTCGGCGCCGGGCTCTACGCCGTCGCGCTCGCCCAGCCGCTGCGCGCGACGGCGCTCGATCCCGCCCAGTTCCTCAACGTCGCGTTCGGCAATTCCTCGCTTCAGGCGGACGTGACGCTCGTCTCGATCGAGCCGCCTGACGCGTTCTTCGCGACCTTCAAAGGGCCGCGCTTCGGCGTCGAGGGTCTGCGCGCCAAGCTCGGCGCGCCGAAACGCGCGCTCACCTTCACCGCGCTGAAGCCGATGGGATTGTCGCCCGAAGCCGCGGCGTCGCTCGCCTATGACTTCGCCGTCGCCGGCCTCGACATCGTCAAGGACGATCACGGGCTGGCGGATCACGAATTCTGCCCGTTCGAGAAGCGCGTCGAGCTGTGCCAGCGCGCGGTCGGGAAGGCCAACGCCGAGACCGGCGGGACGACCCTCTACGCGCCGAACCTGATCGGCGGTCCCGAGACGCTCTATCGCCAACTCGAATTCGCTAGGGCAGCGGGCGTCGGCGCCTTGTTGATCTCGCCGATGCTGGTCGGACCCGCCTTCCTGCACGAGCTGGCGGCGGCGGAGACGGGCCTGCCGATCCTCGCCCATCCCGCCTTCGGCGGCGCCCTCCGGGTCGCCCCCGACGCCCTGTTCGGCCAGGTTTTCAAATGGTTCGGCGCGGACGCGGTCATCTATCCGCATCTCGGCGGACGCTTCAGCTACAGCCGCGAGACCTGCCTTTCCTTGGCCAAGCGGCTCCGCTCCGCCGAGGGCGGGCTTCGGCCGGCGTTTCCCGCGCCGGCAGGCGGGATCAAGACCAGCCGGGTGCGCGAAGTGCTGGAGTTCTACGGCGCCGACACGCTGCTGCTGGTGGGCGGCAGCCTGCTGGAGACGGGCGACGTCGTCGGGAGCGCCAGGGCGTTCGTTGCCGAGGCGGAGAAGATTTCACGGGAGCTTGTCGGATGAAGACCTTTGTTCGTCGTCGCGAAGACTTCACTTGGGACGGCGTGCCGCTGCTCGCCTACAAGGAGGAGCCGGGAACGCATTTCCGCCAGGTCACGCGCCAGGTTCTGTCGCCCGACTCGGCCGACTTCCCCGCCGAGCTGCGCTATTTCGAGGTGGCGCCCGGCGGCCATTCGACCTTGGAGCGGCACCAGCACGTTCATATGGCGCTGATCGGCCGCGGCGCCGGCCATTGCCTGGTGGGCGACGAGGTGTTCGCCGTGGGCGCGCTCGACGCCGTGATGATTCCCCCGTTGACATGGCACCAGTTCCGCGCGACCGGGAGCGAGCCGTTGGGCTTCTTCTGCGTCGTCAGCCGCGACCGCGACCGGCCTCGGCTGCCGACGGAGGACGACCTGAAGGCGCTTGGCGCCAATCCGGCGGTCAAGGATTTCATCAGGGTGTAGCCGTGGCGAAAACGGAAAAGAGGCAGTTCGGCTTTGAGACGCGAATGCTCCACGCCGGGCACATCCCCGATCCTTACGTCGGGGCGCGGGCGGTGCCGATCTACCAGACCACCTCCTACGTCTTCCCCGACGCCGATTACGCCGCGCAGCTTTTCGACCTCAAGCAATACGGCAATATCTACACGCGGCTGAGCAACCCGACCACCGCGGTGTTCGAGGAGCGCCTCGCCTCGCTCGAGAACGCGACCGGCGCGGTGGCGACGGCGAGCGGCCTTTCGGCGCAGTTCGTGACCTTCCTCACCCTTTTGTCGCCGGGCGACGAGCTGGTCGCCTCCGCCCATCTTTACGGCGGCTCGGTGACCCAGCTCGCGCAGACGCTGCGCAAGCTGTCGGTGACGGTCCATTTCGTCGACCCGACCGACCTCCACGCCTGGGAGGCGGCGGTCACGCCGAAGACGAAGGCGCTCTACGGCGAGATCATCGGCAATCCGCGCGGCAGCGTGCTCGACCTCGAAGCGCTCGCGGCCTTGGCCAAGGCGCATCGCATCCCGCTGATCGTCGACAGCACCTTCGCCACGCCGGCGCTGTGCCGTCCGCTCGACTGGGGCGCGACCATCGTCACCCATTCGGCGACCAAGTTCATCGGCGGCCACGGCACGAGCCTCGGCGGCGCGATCGTCGAATCGGGCCGCTTCGACTACAGCCGCTATCCGTCGATCGCCGATCCGTCGCCGTCCTATCACGGGCTGCGCTTCTTCGACACCTTCGGGCACTACGGCTTCCTGATGAAGGCGCGGTCGGAGTCGCTGCGCGACGTCGGCGCGACGCTTTCGCCCTTCAACGCCTTCCTGCTCATCCAAGGCCTCGAAACCTTGAGCCTGCGCATGGACCGGCATGTCGAGAACGCGCTCGCCGTCGCGCGCCATCTCCATGACCATCCCAAGGTCGCCTGGGTCGCCTACGCCAGCCTGCCCGACCATCCGCAGCACGATCTGGCGCAGAAATACCTGCCGAAAGGGGCGGGCGCCGTCTTCTCCTTCGGCCTCAAGGCGCCCTCGCCCGCCGCGGCGCGCGAAAGGGGCAAGACCTTCATCGAGTCCTTGCACCTGTTCTCTCACTTGGCGAACGTCGGCGACGCGAAGAGCCTGGTCATCCACCCGGCGTCGACCACGCACCAGCAGCTGACCGACGAGGAGCTCGAGGCTTGCGGCGTCGGGCCGGAGCTCATCCGCCTGTCGGTCGGGCTGGAAACTTTGGAGGATTTGCTGTGGGATCTGGATCAAGCTTTGCGTGCAGCATTCGCCTGAACACGACGCTGACGCCGGAGCAGCGCGCCCTCTATCAGAACGAAGACGTCATTCGCGACCTGCTCGACAGCGCCAAGAACATCGCCATCGTCGGCCTCTCCACCGACAGCCAGAAGGCGAGCTACTTCGTCGGCTCCTACCTCGCCCACGAGGGATACAACGTCATCCCGGTCAATCCGCGCGCGACCGAGATTCTCGGGCGCAAGGCGTACCCGGACCTGCTGTCGATCCCCGACAAAGTGGACGTCGTCGACATTTTTCGCCCCGTCGAAGAAATCCCGCGGATCACGGATCAGGCGATCCAGATCAAGGCGCGCGGCTTGTGGCTGCAGCTTCGCCTGATCGACATCGAGTCGGCCGAGCGCGCGCGGGCCGCCGGCCTCGCCGTGGTGGTGGACCGTTGCGTCAAGATGGAGCACGGCCGCTATCGCGGCGGGCTGCATTGGGCGGGCATGAACACCGAGATCATCTCGGCGCGCCGCGCCGGCGCGTCCTGACGCCCCGCGGCCGCTCGGCGGCCGAAAGCCCTTCTCGCCCTCCCCGTCGGCGCATGCGGTCGGCAGGGCGGATTATGCGCAGCCGTTAAGCGCCGCGGCGCGCGGCGCCGCGCCAGTTTAACCGACGCCGGACGGTCAAAGGCGTCAGGTATTCCACGTGAGAGCCGAGCATAGCAGCCGCTTTTCGCGCGCCGGTCCAGTACGTCGTTGAGGGCGCCGGTCAACAATTCGCCATGATGCGGCTTTGATGTAGCGCATGAAAGAATTCATAAAGTTTCAATAGTTAGTGTGCCGGCGAGATCGACGGAGGCGTGCGGCGGCGAGGCGTGAAACCATGAGCGTAGCGATCAAACTCACGGATGGACAAATCTACCAGTACGGCTCGTATACGGATTACATCGCGGCGTACAACAAAGGCGGACTGGTCGAAGGCGCCGATTACAGCGAAAGCATTTCACTGTCGAAACTGGACGATCCGAATCAGGTCACAATGAGTTGGGATTGGCCGACAGAAACCACGCCGTCAATCCGTTCTTTCCTTGCCGTCGACTACGGCAATTACGACAACACCGCGGCGGCGACGCCAATCGCTTCGAGCAAGATCAGCGACATCGCCAAACTGACGGACAAAATCTCCCTCAGCCTGTCGGGCGATACAGCCGGCTTCAACGTCATCGACGACCTCTTCCTCACCAACGCCGCCGGCGGAAACAGCGCGCACGCCGACGAAGTTGAATTGTTCCTGCACGCTTCGACCGCCGCGGCGCAATGGATCGCGTCGGCGAAGACGATCGGCGAGGTCAAGATTTCCGGCGTCACATGGGAGGTCGCGGTCACGACCAATGGCTGCGGAATCCCGGACTACTTGATCGCGCCGGCGAATGGTCAGGACGTCACGTCGGGCACAATCGACCTGAAGGCCATGCTCAACTACCTCGTGTCGAACGCCGGCTTGAGCAGCGGGCTCTATTTCAACGGAATGGCGCTCGGCGTGGAGACCTTGAGCGGCGACGGCTCGCTGCAGATCAAAGACGATTCGGTCTCCTATTCCACTACGGCGCCGACGCCCAAGCTCACGCTCGCTCTCAAGGACGCGACGGGATCGACGGTCGGGACGACGGTCTACACGACCGACCCGACGCTCGCCGGCAAGGCGGACGCCAACGTCAAGGTGACGATCTACGACGGCTCCACGCTGCTCGCCAGCGTGACCGCCGACGCGCGCGGCGATTGGACTTACGACCCGACCGCGCTCGCCAACGGCTATCACGATTTCACCGTCGACGAGACCAATTCCTACGGCAATTCGGCCTCCGCTTCCCTCGCCACGATGTTGAACGAGAGCCCGATCAACCTGAGCGAGGAGATCGCCTACGTCGCCGGACAGGCGAAGAACGGCGTCTATTCGACCGACCCCACGCTTTGCGGCTGGACGGCGCCCGACACGGAAGTGAAGCTGTACGACGGCGCGAAGTACCTCGGCGAAGTCTTGGCCGACTCGGCGGGCTACTGGACGGAGCAGACCCGCAACCTCTCGGCTGGGTCGCACACCCTGATCGCCGCCGTCGATGACGTCTACGGCCGGACCGCCACCGCGTCGCGGACGTTCACGATCGCCTGAGGGCCCCTCGGCCGAGCGCGCCGCCGTCGCGACAGGAGCGAACGCGAAGCCGCTCGCCTCGCGTTCGCTTTGTCCGATTCGCAAGGTCGCCGCCCGCTCGGCGGGCGAACGGCGGGTTTTCCCCACGCCGCTTCGGCGAAAACCGCGCTCGTCATTGACAAGCCGATCCGCGGTCGGCTGAACTGGCGCGCGTCCGAAGAGAAACCTCCGCCTGCAAGGAGGCGTCAATCTGTTGTTCGTGTCCGTCCGCAACCCGGCTGCCGGCGCCCAGCGGTCCCGCCACGATCGCGCGCTTCCGCTTCAACGCCCCCGCGGCCCTATCGAGTCGCCAACGGCGAAAGCCCGCGCCGCGCGCCGGCCGCCGTCCGCTAACCATTAACCATATTGAGGGGCCTCAATGTTTTGCGCCGGGCGACGCGGTATCAGGAGCGTAGTCAGCGATAAGGGCGTCGAGTCGATCGCCTCGCAGCGATTGCGGCCCCGAGCGGAAGGCGCGCCGTCACGACGCGCATCCTTGCTTCGGCGACGGCGCGTATTTCGCCGCCGGCCGAGTTCCGCGCGGAGAAAGACCGCAAGCAACCTGTTAACCGGACTCCGATAGTGTCCTTCGCGCTGGCCTTCCCGTGGGAGACACACCCGGTCATGTTGTTCGTCATCGTCTTGTGCGCAGGCTGCGTCCTCGGGCTGGCCTTCAACGTCTTCGCGCTTCTGTCGTTCGCAGCCGTGTTCGCGGCGATCTGCCTCGCCGGCCTGGTGGCGCTCGGCGCGCCGCACCCGCTGCTGGTGACGGCGTCCGCCCTCATCGCCCTGAACGTCGGCTACGCCACCGGCGCCTTCGGCTTCTCGCGCGCGCTCGGCTGGAATCGCGCCAAGGCGCGCGGCGCGCCCCCGCGCGCCGCCGACAACCGACACGCCGGTCCGCGCCTCTAGTAGGCCTCGTGGCGCAGCAGGGTCGCCGCGGTCTGCGCGAGCAGCCTGAGGTCGAGCCATAGCGACCAGTTGTTGATGTACCACAGGTCGCGTTCGACGCGCCGCTCCATGTCGCAAATCTCCCGCGTCTCGCCGCGCAGCCCCGACACCTGAGCGGCGCCGGTCAGCCCCGGCTTCACGTGGTGGCGCAGCGCGTAATTGCTGATGCGGGCCCGGTACTCGTCGTCGTGAGCGATGGCGTGCGGGCGCGGCCCCACCACCGACATGTCGCCGATTAGCACGTTGAACAGCTGCGGCAGTTCGTCGATGCTGGTGCGCCGGAGCACCCGGCCGACCCGCGTCACCCGCGCGTCGTCGCGCCGCGCTTGGACGATGGTCTGCGACGAATCTTCGAGCACCGTCATGGTGCGGAACTTGAAGATGACGAACTCCCGGTTGTCGAAGCCGCCGCGCCGCTGCCGGAAGATCACCGGCCCGGGAGTGTCGAGCTTGATCAGCACGGCGGTGATCGCCAGCAGCGGCGAAATCAACAGCAGCGCCGACGCCGCGACGACGATGTCGAGCGCCCGCTTGACCAGTCGTTCGGAGGCGCTGAGCGGCTCGCGCTGGGCGAGGATCGAGAAATGGGGGTCGAAGTCCCCGCCCGTCTCGCCGCGGAACGCCTCGCGCAGCTTGTAGTCGGGGTAGAGCCGCACCGGCAGCGGCGAAGCGCGCAACAGGCTCTTCAGTTCGGACAGCGCGCGGTCGCGGCTCCACGGCATCAGCAGCGCGAACTCCGCCGCGCGCAGGCGGCGCGCCGCTTCGATCGCGTAGCCGACCCGCTGCCGGTCGGCCTCGGTCAGCCCGTCGGAGAGGTCGCTGCCGACCAAGGTGATGCGCGCCATTTCGTTGAAGCCGAAATGCAGCCGGTCGTTCGCGCTGAGCCGCTCCATTTCGCGCGGATCGCCGATGGCGATTACGGCGCGCCCTTTGATCAGGCCGCCTTCGACCGCCGCGCCGAACGCCGCCGCCAGCGCGCGCCGCCCCGCCACGATCGCGACCAGGCCGAACAGGGCGAACAGCAGCATCGCGCCGCGCGAATATTGCGCGCCGATTTTGAGCAGGAACAGGATGCAGACCAGCGCCAGCAGGCCGATGGCGAAAGTCTGCGCCAGCGGCATCGGGTTGGGGTTGCGCATCAGCAGATAGCGAAGCCGGTAGAAGCCGTTGATTTGCGCAAGCAGGCAGAAGATGGCCGCGGCGATCACGCCGACGCCAAGCGCGCCGTCGAGCGGCGCGAAAATCCCAACCGTCTGGAGTTGATAAAGCGCGCTCGCAAGAACGCTGGCCGCGATCAGCAAAACCGCATCTGCGATCCGCGCAATCCACGGCATGACCCGGCTGGAGAGTTGGTACGACCGCGCCGCAGAGAGGGGCGCGAAGCTCCATTGACGCAGAGTATTCACGGCTGCTCCCAGAAGAACGGTTGAAGTCTCGACTTAAACTCTGTCTGTTTTGCGACAGACTTAGGATAAGAGATTAACACCTATTTAACCGTTGTGGCAACAGAAGGTTCGCAATTTCCAGACCACCGCCCTACTACCTTCGTGCTATTTCCTGCCGTCGTCCTGTTCTTTCTCGCAGAGCGCCAATTCCCATAGGTAAGCTGATCTTCACCGTCGCAGCGGGTCGCGGCGCCCGGACCGGGTCTTTCCGCGCGCAAAATCGCCCCCGGCGCGCTCGCGGCGGGCCGCGCGTCGCAGAAGAAGCGTCTTCGAAAGGTCCTCGGCTCGAACCCGCCGCCGATCAGACGCCGGCGGTCCGGCAAAGCTCCGACAGCGCGCAGACGATGTGATAGAGCGAGCTGCCGGGCGCCGGCTCGCCGACCCATGAGCCGTCGACGCGCAGCTTGTCGCGCCATGCGCCGCGCTTCGGGACATCGAGATAGCGCATCAGGCCCTGGTAGGCGGAGAGCGCTTCGTCGCGCTCCGCAGCCTCGCCGGTGCGCCGGAACCGCGCCAGCGCGGTCTTCAGGCGCTCGCTCTGCGGCCACAGGCGCGCGTCGCGATTGAGCGCGGCGCCGGCCTTGGTGGTCTCGTTGATGGTGACGTTGCGCTCGGGATCGAGCCCGAAGCGCCTGGCGAAGCGCGTCAGCGCGTCGGACAGGCCGATCGCCTCGGCGCCCAGCCACGGCGCGGCGACCTCGAACAGCCACGCCCATTCGAAGCCGTGGCCCGGCTCGGCGACGCGGCCTTCGGCGCCCGGCAGCGGCTTCAGCGCGCTGTCGAAATATTCGAGCAGCGCGCCGCTCTCGCGGTCGATGAAGAACTTCGCGCACAGCGCGGCCACCTGCTCCGCCCTGCGACGCCAGCGGTCGGCGCCCGACGCGTCGTACAGCGCGATGAACGCCTCGAGCATATGCATATGCGGGTTCTGTCGGAACGGCGGACACTCGGCGATCTCGCCCTCGCAATATCCGCCGTGGGGCGACCGCCACTTCGCTTCGAGCGCGTCGTCGAGCGCCGTCGCGGCGTCGAACAGCGCCTCGCGCCGCATGGCGACGCCCGCGCAGGCGAACGCGAGCAGCGCGAACGCCTGGTCGTAAAGGTCGGCGCGCGAATCGAACACGCTTCCGTCGGGCGCGAACTTGTGGACGTAGAGGCCGTCCGGCCGCCGCCCGCTGCGCAACAACAGATCGACCCCGCGCTCGACATAGTCGCGCCAGGGGCCGCTCCAACCCATCCCGCCGATCTCGCAATAGGCGTAGATATGGCGCGCCTGAACGAACAGCCGACGCGGGCACTCGTCCTTGACGCCGTCGATCGACATGCGCTCGGGGAAGAGCTGGCCGCGCGCGCGCGCCGAAGGCGCCCATAGCGGCGCCGCCGCGTGCAACAGCCAGTCGCGCCCCTCGCGGGCCGCCTGCCCGAGCCGGTCCTCGTTCTTTCCCATCTGAGCAACCGCCGGCGCTCCACGCATGGCCGCTCTTCTACGCCAAAGCGGGCGGCGCGTCAGTGGGCGCCGATGCGTCAACGCGGCCCAAAATAGCGTCGAGGCCGACGCCCTCGAACACGCGAGCGGAAATTTGCGCCGCGCGCGGCGGACTGTCGCGATGTCGGTTCGGAAAGAAGCGGCGCCGGGATCGTCGTCGGTCGGCCTTTCTATGGGTCCGCCCCGAGCCCCACGGAGACGGTTCGGCGCTCGTCGGCGGCGCGGCCGCCGGCGGCGAGGACGCGCGCGGCGATCGGTTGATCCGCCGGGACGCGGCGACGCAGCAGCCCGAGAATCATTCCGTAGGCGGAAACGTTCCACGCGGCGCACGAATAGAGGCCGAGCGCGAGCGAGCGCCGGCGCGCCGCAAGCGCGACAAGCGGCGCGACGAGCGCCGCCAGCGCCCACGCCGGCGCAGACGCAACCAGCGCGAGCAACGCCGCCCACCAGACGACGACGACTGCGCCATGGCGGATGTGGCCGAGCTTCCTGATCACGAACGCGAACTGCGGCCGGCCGATCGCGCTGCGCAGCACCTCGCCCGTCGCGGTGGCGTAGCCTGAACGCAGCCGACGCGCCAGCAGCCGGTAGCCGCCGATGGTGTGGCCATAGTGCAGCGCGGCGGGCGCGTCGATGCGCGCGAGCTTCCAGCCCTTGGCCGCGAGGCGCGCCGCGAGCTCGAACTCCTCGAAGGCGTGCAGGTTGCGATCGGCGAAGTAGCCGAGCTCGCGGATCGCCGCGACGCGATAGAGGCCGCCGCAATCGAGCTGGTCGACCGCGCCCGGCCGCCAATTGCGGCCGCTTCGTCCCGTCTGCTGGCGAACGCGATATTCCTCGCCTTGCACATTCATCTCGACGACCCGCCCGCCGACCGCGGCGAGGTCAGGATGCGCCTCGAGATAGGCGGCGCCTCGAACGATGAACTGCGGATCGAGGACCATGTCCCCGTCCAGGATATAGAAGTACTCGCCTTCGGCCTGCTGAAAGGCGAGCTGCGCGCCGACGCCGCAGCATCGCTGCGACGGATCCGCAAGCTGGAGGATGCGGATCGGGAACGCGCGGGCGACGTCGACGGTGCGGTCGGTCGAACCGCTGTCGGCGAGAATGACTTCGCCGCCGAACGGCTTCACCGCTTCAATTGCGCTGGCGATCGAAGCGGCGATGCAGCGCTCTTCGTTGAGCGCCTTGATCCCGACCGTGACCTTCATCGCGCCCCTCCGCCCAAGGCGCGCATCGCCGCCGGCGCGTGCAGCTCGCTCTCCGGCCTCGCGGCGGCGACCCCCTCTTCGCCCTGGCGACGGCGCCAGTCGCGGGCGAGGCGGCGAATCCAGATCGCGAAGACGGTTTCGCCGATCAGGATGCCGAACAGCGAGAACAGCGCGCCGCTCGAAAACAGCAGCGCCGCCACCAGCGCCACCGACACCACCGACGAGTAGACGCTGGCGAGGGCGAGCGGACGGAACCGGCCGGCGGCCTGAAGCATCACGCTTTCGGGGGTTCTCGCCACCCGCACCGCGGCGACGATCATCCAGATCGCCGCCGCCTCGGCGAGGTAGTCGGTCGCGTAACGCGCGGGGAAGATCAGCCGCGGCGCGTAGAGCATCAGAGCGAGCGCCGCAAGCGCGGTGCAGAGCCACGTCCCGGCGAGCGCGAGGCGAAACGGCAGCATCAGCTGCGCGGCGTCGTCCTCTTCGCCGGCGTGGATGAGTTTCGCCATGCGCGGGCGCTCGAAGTCGCCGAGCGCGGTCATCACCACGCCGATCGGGCGGATGAGCAGCGCGCTGGCGGAGAGCGGCGCGAAGGCCGACGGGCCGAGCAGAAAGGTGACCATGTAGGCGTGGGCGTTGGCGGTCGCCTCGGTAGTGGCGACGCCGATCAGCGACCAGCTCGAATGGCGCCGCCACACCTCCGCGTAGCGGGGGATGTCGCGCGGCGAGAACTCGAGGAACTGACGCGCGAAATAGCTCCGGCCGAACGGCAGCAGGCTCGCCGCGGCGGCGACGAGCAAGGCCAAGAACGGCGCCTGCAGCGAGTCGGCGCGCGTGATCGACATCGCCGCCACGCCCATAAGCAGGACGACGCCGTAGACCAGATCGGAGGCGAGCGTGCGCATCGGCGCTCCGGTGACATAGGCGTATTGGCGAGCGTACCAGCGCAACAGCGCGAAGCAGGCGTAGAGCGCGAAGACGACGGCGGCCCAGCCGGCCACGCCGAGGCTCAGCTCCAACAGCCAGAACACCGCCCCCGCCCCGACCGCCGCCGCGCCGCTGGCGCTGAACACGCAACGCAACGTGGCGCTTCGAAGCTCTTGGGCGCCTTGCGCCATCAACACCGGCAGCGGCGCGCAGAACAGCGCGCTCCACACGCTCCAGCTGAACACCGAGGCGACCAGCAGGAACGAGAACTCGCCGAACGACGTCGGGTCGAGATGGTGCAACGTCTGCAACGACAGCACGAACTGCGAGCCGGCGTTGGCGGCCGGTCCGATGGTGATCAGGGCGTAGCGGGCCAGCTTGGCCGCGCCGTCGGGCGATCGCCACGCCCCCTGTCGCAAGCTTCCGTTCATGGGATCAGCCTCGCCGCTCTCTTGGCGCGATTGGGCCGCGCGATCACCCCGACGAGCGCGATGGCGAGAAGGCAGAACACCTCGACGAGCTGATCGCGATCGAGGTAGCTGCTTTCGGTGAAGTTGTGGCCGGCGGAGAAGATGATCATCGCCAGCAGCATCCCGCCCTGCGCGCGCCGCGCTTCGAGGCTGACCAGCAGCCTGCCGATCGGCGCGACGATGAACGCGAGGATTCCCAGGATCAATCCCGGCATGCCGAGCTGGACAAGCAGGTCGAGGTAGCCGTTGTGCGCCTGGGGCTGCCCGGCGACCCAGTTGGTCGACTTCACGTAGTGGAGCATCTGCCGGTCAGGGCCGATGTTCCAGAACGAACCGTAGCCCGAGCCGAGCGGATGGTCGCTGTGGTACTCGACCAGCACCTTCCAGATCTGCACCCGGCCGGTGAAGGCGTCGGGACGGTTGAACGGCGCGCTGAGCGCGTCCCAGTCGTAGTAGACGAAGATGGCGATGGCGGCCGCGACGACGACGATGATCGAGACGACGGCCACACGGCGACGCGGGTTGTACATCGTGAACAGCCAGCCGCAAACGATCGCCGCGACCAGAATGCCGGCGGAGGTCTTCGAGCGCGTCTTGTAAAGGAACAACAGCGCGCCGAGGATCACCGCCGCGCGCGGGAGAAGGCGCATCCCGCGCGCGTCGAACGTGAACAGGATCACGGTGAACGCGCACGCCACGCCGGCGTAGTTCTTGTGCGCGAGCACGCCCTTCCAGCAGCCGATGAGGTCGGGGTCGATGCCGATGCCGGCCACGTCGGCCGCGCGATGGATGCCGATGCTCGGCGCCAGCAGCACCGCCGCGTAGCTCGCCGCTAGCGTGATCACGAACACCCGGCGGACGATCCGCACCGTTTCCTCGAACCGCAGCGCCTGCGCGAGGTTGAAGATGATCACGACGATCATGGTGGTCAGCAGCAGGCGTCGAATGGTGACGTCCGGGTTCATCGCCCAGACCATGCTGAGCCAGCACCACCCGAGCGCCAGGGCGAGCGTCACGGGAACGTTGAAGAAGCGCCGGACGCCTTGCGCGCCTTGCGCGCCCTGCGTCGCGACCAGCGCCATCGCCAGCACCACGACGAACGCGATCTCTCGGGCGAGGTCGCCCTGGCCGGTGTAGCGGACGTTCTCCTTGATCTGCATCATCGGCGCGGCGATCACGACCAGCAGGAAGCCGTACATCGCCAGAACCGCGGCGCGGTTCGGCGCCGCCGCGGCCAATTCCTCGCCGGGCAGGGCGTAGCGATTGAAGTCAATTCGCGCGATCGACACGGCTTATGCGGCTCCCACGCTTGGCGACCCCGCCGCGGCGGGGGCGCGCGGATTGTTGGCGATCGGCGCGCTCATCGCATCAGCGCCGCGTAGGCCGACACCACGCGGCGGAAGCCGCCGTCGTCGCCGAGCCGGCGCGCGCGGGCCTGCCAGTGGGCGTAGACCTCCGGCCGGTCGAGCAGCCGGAGGATCTCGCGCGCCAAACTAGCGTCGTCCTGCGGATCGACCAGCAGAGCGCAGCGGCTTCCGTCGGCGGCGGTGACGCCCTCGACCTGTTCCGGCGCGTTCGAGGTGACGATCGGCACGCCGAGCTTGGCCGCCTCGATCAGCGCGAGGCTGTGCCCTTCGAAAAGGCTCGGCTGGGCGAAGACAGCCCCCGCCGCGAGAATCTTCAGCGTCTCCTCGCGCGAACGACGGCCGAGGAACTCTACCCGTCCCTCGACGCCGAGCTCCCGCGCCAAAGCCTTCAACTTCGCCTCGTCCTCGCCGCCGCCAACGATCCGCACGGTCACGTTCGGCATGCGCGCCGCGGCGCGCAGCAGCGCGGGGTAGTTCTTCTGCTCGGCGAGACGCCCGGTGGCCACGACGACGCGCGTCGAAGCGCCGGCTGGACGCGCCGTCGCGAGGGTGGCGATGAACCGCTCGATGTCGGGCGGGAGCGCGTTGCGGATGGTGCGCCGCTTGGCGCGGTAGGCCGCCGGCTTGCCCTCGAGCGACGACGCGACGACGTCGGAGACGCTGACGATCGCCGCGACGTTGCGCCAGCCGCCGAGCCGTCCGTCGATGAAATTGAACAGCCGGTCGTGCGTTTGGACGGGCGAGTGGTGGGCGATGATAACCTTGGCCCGCGGCGCGGCGAGCCGCGCCCCGACGATCGCCGCGATGTTGGCGGCGGGCAGCGCGCTGACCACCGCGTCCGGGCGCGTCGCGGCGAACGCCCGCAGCAGCGCGCGCGCAAGCTTGAGCAGGCCGCCGACCGACGCCGGCTTCCTGTCGACCAGCCAGGACCACGGCAGCCGGGTCTTGGCGGCGCTTGGCGCGTCGGCGAGCGGATAGAGCGCGAACAGCCGCACCTCGCAGCCCTCCATCCGCAGCCCGTCGGCGATGTCGGTCATGATCTCCTGCGCGCCGCCGGACGGGAAATGCGAGACCAGGAACGCGACCCGCCGCGCCCGCGCGCGGCTGTGGGCCGGCGCGGCGAGGCGCGGGTTCGCCTCGACGGTCGCCGTCGCTCGAAGCGAACGGCTCATCGCGGCGCCTCGCCGGCAAGACCGGGCAGGCCTCGCCTGACCGAGGCGCTTCGCCCGGCGCCGCGCCCCAGAAGATTGTGGTTGCGCTTCATGACGGTCACCCCGCTTCGGACGCGCCGGTCGGCGCGCTCGACGCGCCCGCTGCGGGCGCGATCCTCAAGGAGCTTCGAATAAACGTCAGAACCTTGTGCGTATTTCTCTCTGTGACCAGGCTGAACGCATAGGCCGCCATAATCGAGATCGAAACAAGCAGAAGAAACGCCAACCCGACTTCGAGGTTCATTCCAGTGTAATCGAGCCGCACGTAACCAGATCCCCGGCAAAAGGCGAGAAAGAAATGGATCAGCGGAGCGTGCAGCACGTACAAGCTGAACGAGAAGTCGGCGAGCGAGCGCGCCACCCGCTCGAGCGCGCCAGACGGCGTCGCCGTCGCGCTTCTCGCCGCGATCAGGACCGTGGCGAAAGACAATCCGACCGCGTAATCGGCCGCCAAGGTGCCGAACCGGTGCCAATACGGATAGCTCAACATGACGGCGATCGCGAACGCCCAACACAACGACACGGACTTCGCGGACTTGAAGGCGACGCAGCGCGCCGCGACCCCGAACAGCCAGATCGGGAACAGCGTGACGAGATTGTAGCGGAAGATCCCCAACGCGCAGACGAGCGCGACAACCCCAAGCACGCCGCCGCTCTTGCGCGCCCCTGCCGATCCGATCGTCCAGACCACCGCGCCGAAGATCACGTAGTACCACGCCTCCAGAGCGAGACTCCAAAGCGGGTTGTTGCTTCCGGCGACCGGAACGAAGATCGTCTGAAGGCAGAACAGATTGCCGATCAGCGTCAATGGACTGTACGACAACGGCGTTTCGGCGCCGGCGGAGGCGTTCAGGCCGAAGGCCGCGATGCGAATGCCGTCGAAGGCGAGGCCGACGACGATCGCCGGAACCAGCACCGCGTAAATGCGCGCCGCCCGCTCCGACCCGTACCGCCAGATGTCGAAGTCGCGCCGCTGCAGCGTGACCAGCGCCTTGCCCCCAACCAGATAGCCGCTGATGACGAAGAACCAGAACACCGCCTGCGGCCCGCATTCGCACAGCGCGTCGACGATGCGGTCGCCCGGGCCGGGGTTCGACGACGGGGCGAGGACGTTGAGCTTGACGTGGTACAACAGCACGAGGATCGCGCTCACGCCCCGCGCGAGATTCAGATTGAAAGACAGGCAGCGGCCGATCTTCGGCTCGGCGGGCCCGAACTCGAGCCACCGGTCGACCACGCTTCGCGTCTTCATGAACCTGGTCGTCATCGAGAGGCGTCCTGGTGATCCGCTTAGATCGCTCGTCTTCGCTTCGATTCCTGCCGGCGGAGGCCGATCCCAAACCCGGGTCGGCTTCAGCCGACCGCGCGATGGCGCCAGCCTCCCGCGGGTCGAGGGCCCCCTATGGGGCCGGCCGCGCGCTATCGATAGGTCGTCGCCAGCTTATTCACGGCGAGCGCGCCGGCGCCCTGGCCGACTTCGACGCCAAGCCCCATCCCGTTGAAATATTCTTTTCCTGTCAGGATATTGGCTTCGATCAGGTAGTCGAGCACGGCCTTCAGGTCGACCGCGCCCTTGAGCACGTCGCCCTCGCCCCGCGGCAGGACCAGGATGTCCGGGGTCGATTTCGGGCGCCAATCGACGGTCGCGTACCAGTCCCTGCCGCCCGCCGCGAACGCGCCGATCGGCGCGACGCTGTGCGCGTAGCGGATGGCGAAGCTCGGGCTGTGAAGCAGCACTTCGACCTCGAACAGCTTGGCGTCGCTGTCTCCCGGCGCCGAAGTGAGGAAGAAGTCGTCGATGACGTCGAAATGCTGCGGATCGCCGTCGATCGACAGGTCGACGAACTGCTTTAGCTCGACGATCTCGCCGACCTGTCGCGGCGCGATCCGCTGCTGTGTCGCGGTGTGGTCGTAGTTGCCGAAATTGACGGCGAGGAAGTTGTAGACGCCGTTCTTCTTGGGCGCTGCGTTCGGCCACGCCCAGCCGATCACCTGCCCGTCGGGATAGGTCGACCGCTCGATGCCTAAGCACTCGGCGTAGTCGACCCCTTCGGCGAGCTCGCCCTTGTTCCACGGCGCGAGATAGGAGAGATAGGGGCCGACCGTGTAAGGTTGGCGGTCCTTGAGTTTGACCGGCTTGGCGTCGCACGCTTCCGGCCCGGCCGCGGCGGCCGTTCCGGTGACGACAAGCGCTGCGAGCGTGCAGACCGAAGTCGCTGCAAGTGTATTCATCGGGTCGGCTCCTCGGTTCGTCATCGACCTTGGAAAGCGTTATCCCCATCGTTCATTGATCCGCTGCGTCCATGGCTCCAATTCGCCGCGACGTTTCCGGGTTGCCGTTCTTGCCCGAGGCGCCGAAGCGATCGCCTCGACGCTTCGGGCGCGCCGGCGAGTCGGGGCGGCGCCCCTTCATTCCCGTCGGCCGGCCTTGTGTTCGGCATCGCGCGCTCCTCCTTGGCTCAGGACAGGATCGCCGCGCGCAGCTTGGCGATGAAAGGCGGCGGCGCGAACGGCTGGAATTGCGACGTCCGCCCGCGTCTCTCGCGAGCGGCCGCCCGCGCGCGAGAGACCGCCGCCGGCAGGTCCGTCTCGGCGTCGGCGGGGAACACCTGCGGCTTCTCGCGCAGCCACTTCAACGTGTCGATCTGATGATCGGTGGTGTGCTCGCCGAGATCGGCGCGACGCGCCATCATGACGATCGGCTTGCCCATCTCCATGGCGACGAAGAAGCTGCCCATTCCGGCGTGGGCGACGATCAGCTCCGCGCCGGCGACCGTCGACTTGAAGGTCGCGCCCGGCACCATCTCCGTCCAGCGCATGGCCTTCGGCTTGTAGCGCCCGTCGCCGACCTGCGCGAACACCACCTCATCGGGGTGGCGTTCGGCCCAGCGGTCCATCGCCATGATCAGGCGGTCGAAACCCAGCATCTGCCCGACGGTCACGAAGATCATAGCACCGCGCCCCAGTAGTCCGGCCCGCCTTCACGTTTCAGCTGCGGCCATTGGGTCAGCCAGACGTCGGCGACGCGCTTCGCCTGGCGACCGGACGTCGACATGCGCTCGCAATTGGCGATGCTGTCGATCCACACGGTTTTCGCCCTGAGCAGGAGCCGCGCCAGAGCGATCATGACGAAGCCCGGCGCCGAGCCGGTGGTCACCACCACCCGCGGACGCTCGATCAGCAGGATGCGGATGGCCTCGACGACGAGAAGCAGAAACTTGAGTCGATCCCACCGCGTGACGTTGATGATGACGTAGAAACGGCGACCGGGCACGTCAGTCGCACAGTCGGGCCGCACACTGACATAGGCGACGTCCAGTCCTTCGAAGGCAGGCGCCAAGCGGCGCAATTGAACCCAGTGGCCGCCGGCCGACGCGATCGCGAGAACTCTTTGCGTCATCTGTGCAGCTCCTGCTGACGAGGCCCAGGCTTCCCATCGGGAACTTCGTTAACTGAAGCAAGATGTTCGTTCGTTAACAATTCTACTAAAGTATAACGATCAGGATACGCCATTACAACACACGCTCATTTACGTAATAAAAGCAGCTCGACTCGCCCAAATTGTTTGCACATGTCTAGGTATTGATCTTTTCACGGAATTGCGTCGGCTTCACCTTTCTCCGCAAGCGTTCCCCACGACGCGCGCCGTTCACGCGCGCTCGCGCCGGAATCCGTACTTCTCGTCCAGCACCAGCAGCAGGAAGAACAGCGCGTCGATCGAATAGCGGCGCCACAGACGCCGCGGCTCCTGGATCAGCCGAAACATCCATTCGAAGCGCGCCCGGCGGACGAGGCGCGGGGCGCGTCGCCTCTCCCGGGTGAGAAAGTCGAACCAAGCGCCGACGCCGATCAACAACGGCGCCGCCAGCCGGCCCGCGTTGTCGCGAATCCACATCTCCTGCTTAGGATTTCCCATCGCCACCAGCACAATGTCCGGCGCAAGCGCGTTCACCTGCGCGACCAGCGCTTCGTCGTCGAACGCGTAGCCGTCGGCGAAGCCGCACACCGCGACGGAGAACCGCCGCTCGATCTCCGCCGCCGCCCGGGAGACGACGCTCGGCCGCGCGCCCAAGAGGAACACGCGCGTCCCTTGCGGAACCCCGCCCATTAGCTTCGCCGCCAGGTCGGTCCCGTTGAGGTTCTCGGGAAACAGCGACCCGTACTTGAACCAGCTGCCGAGATCGACGCCGACGCCGTCGTTGAAGACCACGAAGCCCTTGAGCAGATCGGCGCCGTCGGCCAGTTTGCGGGTCTGCACCAGCAAGTTGGTGTTGGCAAAGGCGACCTTTGTCTTCACCCGGTTGGCCAGCCGCAGCGTCAGCATCTTGATCGCGGCGTCGCCAGCGCATGCAGTGATGTCGACGCCCAGCAATCTCCGGGTCACGGCGGCGCCAACGCGGTCGTCCGCGTCGTCCTTTCTGGCTTGGACGATCGGCAAGTCGTCATACCAGCGACGCCCGCCCTCGACGATATTCACCATCGAGGGCTCCGCATCAGGCCCGTGCATTGGAATCCTCTTGCTTCCACATGCTCTTGCTCCGTCGTTTTTCATGAGATTAATTCTAACCTATATACCAACGACGATTGCAAGGGAAGTCCCTTAAAGAAACACGTCTGCTTTCTGCTATAATAGGGAAGACGCCTGCGTCCGCCTTCCCCTGCGCGGTCATTACAGGGAAGACCTGCTGTTCTTGCCCGTTGCACTGGGCTTACGCCGCAACCAAGACCTTCGACTCGGCGACGGCGTCGGTCTCGGCGCGGCCCTTCAGCGGGAAACGCGCCGACCCCTCACCGCGACTCCAGGTAGTACCGGTAGAACCCCTTGCCGCGGTAGGATTCGAGCTCGCGGATGGTCTGACTGTCGACCTGGTTGAGCACCACGCCGAGCAGCCGCGGCTGCACGCCCTCCATCGTGACGGCCTCCCCGACCATGCGACGGTCGGTCTCGGCCCACTTGACCACCAGGATGAAGCAATCGACCAGCGGCGCGAGCGCCCGCGCGTCGACGACCGGGACGACCGGAGCGATGTCAAGCACGATATACTTATAGAACTTCCGCAAGCCCTTGAGCAGCGCCGCCATCTTCTCGGCGCCGAGAAGCTCCGCGTCGCGCGCCAATGACTCGCCGGCGCGCACGCACGGCAGCACGTGGAGATTGGCACCTTCGTCCTTCAGCAACGCGGACGGCAGGACGCTGAGGTCGGCGAGCGCTTGGAGCAGGCCGACGTGCGATTTCACCGACAGGCGGGCGGTGAGGGCGCGGGTGCGGACGTCGCAGTCGATGAGCAGCGTGCGGCCGCCCGTCGTCGCCAGCTTTTGCGCGAGATTGGCGGCGACGGTGGTCTTGCCCTCGTGCGGCGCGGCGGAGACGACTCCCACGACTCTCGCCAGCCCCTCCTCCTGGTCAATCCCGTCGATGGCGACCCTGATGCCGCGGAACGTCTCCGCGAACCGCGAGAACGGCGCCTCGAGGACGTAGGAGTCGACCGGGCCGAACAGGCGCGGCTCTCCGGCGGCCGGCTCGCTCCCCGCCGACCGTCCGGCGCGGCGCTTCTTGGGATAGACCTTGGGCAGCACGCCGAGGAACCGTAAACCGGTATAGGACTGCAGATCGTCGCCGGTGCGGAACGAGTTGTTGAACTGCTCGCGCGCGAACACCACGCCGGCGCCCAGCAGCAGCCCGCCGGCGAGCCCGGCCGCGAGGACGAACCAAGCCTTCGGGTTGTCCGGCTTCAGCGGGCTGGACGCCTGCGTGATCACGCGCGCGTCGGAGATCGGGAAGGTTTCGAGCTCGTTGGCCGCCTGGAACTTTTGCAGATAGCCGTTCAAGAGCGCGCGCGAGGTCTCGGCCGAGCTTTCGAGGTCCCTCAGCTTCGCCTGGGCGAGATTGGTCGGGGCGTTGTCGCTGACCATGCCGTTGAGGCTCGCCTGCAGCGAGACTTCTCGCGCCTGGGCGATGCGATAGTCGCTGTCGTAGGCGTCGGCGATCCGTCCGAGCTCGGCTTGGATCGCCTTTTTCACCTGTTCCATCTGGTTCTTGATCTGCGTCACGGTGCTGTGATCCGGTCCGAGGCGGGAGGCCAGGTCGCCCGCGCGCGCGGCGAGGTCGAGGTACTGCGCGCGAAGCCGGGCGATGACGGGATTGCTCAGCGCGTCCGAGACGGTGCTGCTGCTGGTTGGGTCGGCCAGAATGGCGCGCACGCGGTCCAACTTGGCCTTGGCTTCGGCCGTCGCCGCCTTGGCGACCGTCAGTTGCGAATTGACGTCGGAGAGCTGCTGTTCGCTCATTAGGCCGCGGTTGGTGTCGACGATGTTGTTCTGGGCCTTGAAGATCTCGACCGCGCGATCGTCCGCGTTGGCCTGCCCGCGCATCTCGGCGAGGTGCTCGCGGATCCACTGGCCGGTCTGCCGCGCCGCCGCGTACTTGGCGTCGAGCACGGTCTTCAAATAGGTGTCGGCGACGGCATTGGCGATCCTCGCCGCCTTGACCCGATCCTCCGAGAAAAAGTCGATCCCGATGACATAGGTGAGCGCGTCGCGCTTGATCGACAGCCGCTTGGAGAACGCGGTTGCGGCGCGTTGCTCCGGGTCGTCGATTTCGTTGCTATGCAAGCCGACAGCGGCTTTCGCGGTTTGCGCCAGGCCCTGCAGCCAGTAAAGAATCTTCTGCCCCAGCCGGTCGGGCGGGCCGACGAACTCCGGGTCCTGCGTCAGGTCGAGCTCCCGCACGATCTTGCGCGCAAACCCGTCCGAGGAAAGGACCTGCACCTCGCTGTCGACCAGGTTGCTGTCGATAACGTCCGCGCCGGCGTTCGAAGCGTCGCCAACGTTCTGATTTTGCATCATCTTACTGGTGATCGTGTCGATGATGATCTCGGACGTCGCCCTGTACAGCGGGGTCTCGAGCGCAAGATAAGCGCCGGCCAGCGCCAGCGTGAAGACGGTCGTCGCGAGGATAATCCACCGCCCCCGCTTGACGATCAAGAGAAGCCGATTCAGCTCGACGCCCGGATTGCTCTCCGCAGCGGCGAATTCGTATTGATGAACCTGGAGAGGCTTGTTCGTATTCAGCATGGACTGTCCCCTATCGAGCGGGATCGCCGAACCTTCGCCGCTACCGCTGCGTCGGATCTTGCGGCGCGAATGGATCGGCGACGATGTCTCCGTTCAACTCAGGCGGAATGCTGAGATCCTGCGGCAGGACGAGGGGCGCCTCGCTCTTCCCTGGCCTCGCCGCGGCGAGGCTGGGATCGACCGTCCCCAGGGCGGGGTCCTCCTCGCGGTTCTCCAACTCGAAATAGACCTGCGTAAGTTTCGGCGCGTTGGCGTGCGTCACCTGAAACGCAATCCTCTCGGGCAATTCGGGCATTTCCGCGCCGCACAGGTCGGCGGCGTAGCGCAGCCCGAGCGCGATCGCCTCCACCTGACCGGCGCTCGCCGTTTGCGCGAGGCCGACCACCCGCCCGACGTCGTCGGGAACGTCGGCCGCCAGCCTGGCGACCGCAACCTGCATGAAGTAGCCGCCGTGGCGGAAGGTCGTGAGCAGGACCTGCGGAGATTGGTGGAATTGGGCCGCGAAGGTCGGGTTGGGCTGAGTTTCCGGGATCGCGCAGGCGGCGTCGCCGGTCGCCGCCCGCGCGACGCCCGCCGCGCCGGCGACGACGCCAAGGATAGGACGGAGCTTGTGCGTCATTCGATCTCCTTCTCCAGCGTCAAGTCATGACGTCCACACGTCCGGTTGGCGCCAGCCGCTCCGGCGAGATCCTTTTGTTTTCGGCTCTAGCGTTTTTATGGTCGATTTATTGTCGACGGTCGATCGTCGCGCGATCGAACGCGCGACGGCGTATCCTGGCGAGCCGGCGCCTCGCGGAGGCCGCCCGACGCCGGCTTCGAGTCGGCGCGCAAGATGCGTGCCGCGCGCCTTACAATCCTCCCTGGAATTGCTCTAGCATAGCAGGCGCGGCGGCGGCTGCAAAGCCCCCTGGCCGTGGCGGGGTTGGCGCCGCGGCGCCAACCCCGCCCGCGCGGCAGCGGCGACGCGAGCGGTCTACTTGTCCAGCAGGCGGACGTTGTTGGCGGCGCCGGTCGAATAGTATCCCGTCAGGCTGGCGTTGGTCGCGATCGCCAGAACCTTGTTGATGTCGGCGTCGGCGGCCTCCGCGACGAAAATGACGTCCTTGTCGCGCAAGTTGAACTTGCTCGAAAGAAAGAAGCCGTCGGCGGCGGAGAAGTCGACCTTGTAGACCGTCGGAATCAAAGGCGTATGGAAATTCGAGACGTCGACGCCCAAGCTGGCCAGCAGCTCCGGATTCTCGAACCGGAAAAGGAACAGATCCTCCGGATTGGAGCGCGACGAGTCGAGCCCGCCGGCCTTCGAGATCGCCTCGGCGAGCGTCATGTCCTCGTTTTCGAAGGTGAAGCGGCGATTGTTGATGCCGCCGACCGCCCCTGGCGACGGGGTCGCCCCGAGCACCATGTAAACCCGCGGCTCGTGCGACAGGTAGACGACGTCGCCGGGGGCGAGCCAGACGTCCTGCGGGGGCTCCTAGACCACCGCGGTCAGCTCGGCGGTCTGGACCGCGCCGTCGCGCTTCAGGTTCACGAGCGTCTCATAGGAGGGATATTTCGCCCCGCCCGCCCTGGCGATCGCGCCGCTCAGCCTGATGCCGCCGGGGTCGATCGAAAAGCGAATCGGCGTCGCCACCTCGCCGAGCACGCTGACGTCGTTGCCGCGATGCTCAACGATCGAGACGACGGCTTGCGGCTTGATCGCCTTGTCCTGAAGCTTGTCGGTGATCTCCTTGGAGACGTCCTCCGCCGTCCGACCGGCGACGTGAAGCGGTCCGCTGACGTAGGGGATGGTTATGTCGCCCCTCGCGTCGACCTGCTCGTTGGGAATCTGCACGTAGTTGCCGGGTCGCGAGGCGGCGTCCTTGGGGATGAACAGGCCGCCCGACTCGGCCTCGAACACCGTCACCGAGACGATGTCGCCGACGCCGATGCTGAGGTCGCGCCCGCCGCGCCTCTTCAGCCCGGAGAAGCGTTGGATCGCGTTGCGCGAGTACTGGTTGGCCGCCCTCACCGCGTCCGCGTCGAGATCGACCAGCGCGTAGCCGACCTTCAGGGCGCCGGTGTCCGACGCGACCGCCGCCCCCGCGGCGACTGTGTCGCCTTCAGGACCATCCTTCGAAATGAGGACGCACCCGTTCAGGGCGATCGCCGCCCCCAACGCCACAACTATCAGCGCGCCGCGATTGCCAGCCACAGTGAAGCCCCCGATTTGCGCCGTATTTCTTAAGCAACGTAGTAAGCCAGTGGTGACTGATCTGTACAATCGAACCATTATAGAGAGGATTGGGAGGGGTCAAGGGCATAACCACGCGAGCGCCATTTCCGCCGATGTTCGTTGTTTGTTCTTCATCGCGGCCCGGCGGCGACGCCAGCGCCCCGCCGACGGCGGAGCGCGTCCCGACCAGGCGGGACCGCGGCGCGCGCCGCCGCCTGACGTAGAGGAAGCCGGATGGGAAGAAGGCGAAGCGCCGCTCACCCCAAGCTGCAATAGATCATGCGCGGCGTCGCCGCTTTCGCCGTGGCGCTCGCGGCCGGCGTCGCCGCGCCCCTGCTGATCGAGAAGCCGACCCTCAGCCGGCTGCGCGAGAAGCGGCGCGCCGCGAAGGCCCGGCCGTCGGCCTCGCCGCCGCTGTTCGCCCCGGTCGCGAGAGCGGGGGCTCAGATCGCCGAAGCGGGACGCGGGACGCGACGGGCAAGCGCCCGCCGCCTTCGCCGATCACCGGGTCAGCAGGCCCGCGTCGAGGACGAAGGCGGAGCCGGTGATGAAGCGCGCGTCGTCGGAGGCGAGGAACAACACGCTGGCGACGACGTCGTCGACCGTCACCCACGGCGTCGGCAAGAGGTTGCCGGCGGAGCGCTCGGCGATCTCGAGCGGGGTCGCCCCCTCCAACGCGGCGAGGCCGTCGTTGAGCGGCGTGTCGACGCCGGTCGGATGCAGGGTGACGACCCGGACGTTCGATTGCGCGACTTCGATCGCCAGCGCCTTGGCGAGACCGACTAGCCCCCATTTGGAGGCGGTGTAGTGCGCCATGCGCGCGAAGCCGCGCAGGCCCGCGACCGAGGAGTTGAAGATGACGACGCCGCCGCCGCGCGCGATGAGATGCGGCGTCGCGTGCTTGGCGAGCAGGAAGTTGCCCTTGAGGTTGATGTCGAGCACCGTGTCCCATTGCTCTTCGGCGAGCTCGGTCACGAGGCCGTAGGCGGCGACGCCGGCGTTGCCGAACACGACGTCGAGCCCGCCGAAGGCGCGAACCGTCTCGCCGACCGCCGCCGCCACTTTGGCCTCGTCGCGCACGTCGCCGACGAGCGGCAGGAAGCGGCCGCCGAACGCCGCGATCTCCTCGCCGAGCGCGTCGAGGTCGCTCTTCGAGCCGAGCGGGTAGGCGGGGTAGGGAAGCGAGCGCGCGATGTCGAAGCCGGCGACCGCCGCTCCGGCGCGCGCGAAAGCGAGCGCGACCGCCCGCCCCTGGCCGTGCGCGGCGCCGGTGATCAAGACGACTTTGCCAGTAAAATCGGGGGACATGGGCGCTCTTTGGTTGCGCGCTGCGAGAAACGACGACGTCAGCCGAACAGGACCTCCGGAGAGACCTTATAGGGCTCGAGCGAAGCGTCGAGGTCGACCTTCAGGGCGCTATTGAACAGGTTGTTGACGATCATCAGCCCGCCGAAGGCGGCGAGGTCGACGATCTCGACGTCGCTGAAATGGGCCTTCAGCCGATCGAAAAGCGCGTTCGACACGCCGTTGGGATCGACGGCGAGCTGACGGCCGAAATCGACCAGGGCCTGCGCGCGCGCATCGAGCGCGGGATGCTCGGGGTCCTTCTCGCCCCACTGGACGATCGCGCGCCGCATGTAGAGCGAGCAGATCTGGCAATGGTTGGCGCGCGAGATGGCGCTGCTGAACAGGATCGCCTCGCGCTCGCTCAAGAACCGCCGCGCGCGATCGAACAGCGCGTACCACTCGAGCACGGCGCGCAGCGCGACCGGCGAATGCAACAACGTCGCCTTCATGTTGGTGACGACGCCGTGGGCGGCGACCGTTTCGTCCCAAAGCGCTTTCTGCTCCGGGGTCGCGGTCTCCGGCGTCACGGGGGCGATGCGAGACATGAGGCGCTCCTTATGCGAGGTTGCGAGCAAGCTCGCTAGATTAAGTTGGTCTATAGACTAAATGCCACGATTTGCAAGGCGCGCGAACGCCGCACCCCGACGACGCCGAGAGCGCCGCGCCGGCCGCCTCTTCGCGGTCGCTTCGCGTGGCGGCGCGACCGCCCGTCCCGGTCCGCGTCGAGCAATTGCCGGCGTTTTCGCGCCGGTCGGCGCGGGCGCGTTGGGGCGGGCTCGGCGGCGCGCCTCAGCGCGCGTTCGCCGCGTCGAGCGCGTCGATCGCTTCGCCGTCGCCGGGCGCTGAGCGCGCCGACCGGGTCTTGCGCGGGCGTTTCCGCGCCGCGTCTCGGTTGGCGGGGCCATTCGCCTCGCCGTTCAGCCCAGGCGTGCAGAACTGGACTTTGTCTCGGCCGCCTCTTTTCGCCCGATACATCGCCGCGTCGGCGTTGGCGAGCAGCGCGTCGGCGTCCACGCCGTCGTTCGGGTAGGTCGCGACGCCGAAGCTGCCTGTCACGCTGTGCGTATGGCGGCCGAGGCGGATCGGCGCGCCGATCGCCCTCTGGATCTTGCGCAGCGCGCGCCGCAGCGCCTCGAAGTTCTTCGCCTGATCGAAGAACACGATGACGAACTCGTCGCCGCCGATCCGCGCCACCATGTCGCTCGCCCTGACGCAGCGGACCATCCGGTCGGCGACGATTTTCAACAACTCGTCGCCGGCGCTATGGCCGAGGCTGTCGTTGATCAGCTTGAAATGGTCGAGATCGACGAACACCGCCGTCGCCCAGCAGCCGCGCCGTTCGGCGAGCCGCAGCGCCTGGCCGAGCCGCTCCTTGAGCATGCTGCGATTGGGCAGGCCGGTCAGCGCGTCGTGCGTCGCCAGGAACTGGATGTGATCCTCGGCGCGCTTGCGGTCGATGGCGATGGCGGCGATCCGGGTGGCGAACTCGACCAGGCGCGCCTCGATCGGCGTCGGTTCGCCCGGCGTCGCCGAATACAACGCCAAGACGCCGAGCACGGCGTTGCGCGGCGACAAGATCGGCGTCGCCCGGCACGATCGAAGCCCGCAGCGCTCGGCCTCTTCGCGACGCCCCGCCCACAGCGGATCCGTCGCGGTGTCCGTCACCACGACCGTCTCCCGCCGATGGGCCGCGGTCGCGCAGGCGCCTGTCTCCGCGTCAATGGAGACGCCGTCGACCGCCTTCCAGTAGTCCTCCGGCAGGCTCGGCGCCGCGCCGCGGCGCAAATGGCGCCCTTCCTCGTCGAGCAGCAGGACCGAGCCGACTACTCCGCCCGACTGCGCTTCGATCACCCGCATGAGGCGATCGAGAACGGCCTCCAGCGGCGCGTTGGTGGCGATCATCTCCAGGATCTGCGCCTGGCCGTCGCGCAACGCCTCCGCGAGCTTAAAGGTCGTGATGTCGCGCGCGGCCCCGATCAAGCCGACGATCTCATTCCTCTGGTTGCGCAACGGAACCTTGGTGGAGGAAAGCCATCGGCTGACGCCATTGCGATCGACGACGCGCTCGGCGAAATTGACCATCGGCCGTCCGGTGGCGACGATTTCCAGCTCGCTAGCCCGAAAAACCCGCGCGGCCTCGGGGCTGTGAATGTCGGCGTCCGAGCGGCCGATCATGTCGGCGGCGCGGGCGAAACCGTTGTCCGCCGCGAGCGCGCGATTGACGACCAGGAAACGACCTTCGACGTCCTTGATCCAAAGATAGTCCGGCACGACGTCGAGCAGGCTCCGCAGCGAAATGCGCTCGTCGCCGACCGCGACCGTGGCTTCGGAACTCGTCACGTCGTCGTGGATCGCCGCCCAGCCGATCTGGGGCGCCGGCCGGAGGTGGACATGAACCGTGCGGCCGTCCGGCAGCACCGAGCACCAGTCCTTCTCCTGCGCTTCGCCGCCCTCGCCGAGCTGCGCGCGGAGCGCGCGGCACGGGTCGGTCGGCGCCAAGGTCGCCCCCGGTCCCGCCTGGTCCGCCGGGAGGCGATAGATCTCTGCGTAGCGACGATTGGCCGAGAGCAGCCGCCCCGAGCGGTCGAACACGCATACGCCCTGCGCGACGCTGTCGAGCGCGGCCTGGCGGCGGCGCGCCTGCGCGCGCAACGCGGCGATCACGAGCCTGAGCTCGTCGACGGTCGCCGCACGCGGCTCCGTCGCCGCTTCCATCGTCGCCGGCGCTTCGCCTTCGCCCGGCGCGCCCTCAAGTCGTTGTGTCGAATCTGGATCCGAACGCAAATGCGGCCCCCGGCATGGATGGGAAGGAGGCGAGCCTCGCTTCTCGCCGACGTTTCGACATCTTCGACGAGGGAGATTAACCGTTCCCGAAACCGCCCGGCGAAGCGCGCTAGCGCTCTCTTGTAGGTAAACAGGTCTGCAATTTCTTTCGCGTCTTGCAGTCGCCGCCACGCATCGACGTCGACGCGGGGAGCGCGCCGCGCACGCTTTACCCGTCGTCGCAGTGCGAGGAGAATGCCGCCTCAGCGCGTTAGCGCAAAGCTGGCGGAGAGGGAGGGATTCGAACCCCCGGTACGGTTGCCCGTACGCCGCATTTCGAGTGCGGTGCGATCGACCACTCTGCCACCTCTCCGCGAGGTCGCGACGGCGAGCCGAGAAGGGCTCGGTCAACGGGTCGGCGCGCCGATTAGCATGGCCGGCTCAGGGCCGCAAGGCCGCGCCTCCGCGCGGCCGCACCCACGCGAATAGGCCGACGAGCGCGAGCGCGGCGAGAGCGGCGCCGGTCAGAAAGGTGGCCTGCGCGCCGAACGCGTCCCACAGCGCGCCGGCGATGAGGCTCGCGGCGAGCGAGGCTGCGCCGCTCGCCAGGTTGAAGATCCCGAACGCCGAGCCGCGCTTCTCCGCCGGCGCCGCATCGGCGACCAGCGTCGACAGAACCCCCTGGGTCAGGCCGAGATGCAGGCCCCACAGCGCCACGCCGAGCGCCGCGACGGCGAGGTTCGAGGCGAAGCCGAGCGTCAGCTCGGCGACGATCAGCAGGAAGAAGCCGACGCTCGCGACGCCCATGCGGTCGAAGCGGTCGGAGAGCGCGCCGGCGGGATAGGCGGCGAGCGCGTAAACCAGGTTCATGGTCACAAAGACCAGCGGCGCCAGCGTCGCCGGCAGGCCGAGCCCGACCGCCCGCAACACCAGGAACGCTTCCGAGAAGCGCGCCAGCGCGAACAACGACGCGATCGCCGTCGTGCGCCAGAACGCGCGCCCCAGCGCGCGCGGCGCGCCGGCCGACGCGGTCGCCTTCTTCGCCCGCGCGCCGGTCGCGGCGGGCTCGTCGACCGCGGCGAGAAGCAGCGCGACGGCGAGGAAGGCGGGAACGGCTGCAACCCAAAACACGGCGCGGAAATTGTTCGCCGTCGCCGCCATCAACAGAACGCCGAGCAGCGGCCCGACGAAGGCGCCGACGGTGTCGAGCGCCTGGCGAAGGCCGAAGCTCGCGCCGCGCAGCTCGGGCGGCGCGATGTCGGCGATCAGCGCGTCGCGCGGCGCGCCGCGGATTCCCTTGCCGACGCGATCGATGAACCGCGCCGCGGTCACCCAACCGACCGACCCCGCCAGCGGGAAGATCGGCTTTGACAGCGCAGCGAGGCCGTAACCCAGCGCGGCGAGCAACTTGCGCCGGCCGAGCCAATCCGACAGCCCGCCGGAGACGATCTTCACCATCGACGCCGTCGCCTCGGCGACGCCTTCGACGACGCCGACCGCCTCCATCGACGCGCCCATGACACTGACGAGATAGACCGGCAGCAGCGCGAAAATCATCTCCGAAGAGACGTCCATCAGCAGCGAGACGAAGCCGAGCGCCCACACGCCGCGCGGGATGGCGGCGAGGCTCGCGCCGCCAAGGAGCCCTTTGCCGATATTGGGCCGATCGTTCACGCCGCGCTCCGCATCCGCGAGCCCCCGCGCGCCGTTTCGAGCAGGCGGGCGACGAAAGGTCAAGCGCGGCGGGCGCGCGCGTTTGCGGCCCGAACTCCGAGTGGCGCCGGGCGTGGCGTCGACCCTGGAGCGGTCCGTCGTCCGCTTCACGCGCCTTTCAGCGCTTGACCAAACAAGAGCGCGGGCTCAGGCGCGGCTCAGACGCCCGTCGGAAGGCGAGCCGAACGATCACGCCTGGTCGCCGAGCGCGAGCTTCAGCGCGCGCCGCCATTGCTCGGCGTCGATCACGCTCCAGCCGCGCACGCAGCCGTGGTCGCTGGCGAAGACGCGCACGCGCCCCTTCGCCGTGAAGGCGATGAGCGCGTCGGCCTCGTCGCTGATCGGAACCATTTCGGCCTGCAGCGCCGTGGCGATCGCTTGCGCCGCGGCGCCGCGATGCTCGACCACCTCGGCGCTCCACGACGCCGCGATCTCGCGGACCTCGCCGACGCTGACGATGCGGCCTTCGATCAGCGCGCAGGCCGCCGGGGCTTCCTCGGCGGCGAGGGCCGCGCCGACGCCGAGAGAGAGGGGGGAGCCGCCGAAAACGAACGCGGCGGCGAAGGCGAAGCGCGCGAGGACGGCGCGCCGGGGGCGGAGTTCTTGCATGGTCGCTCCTTTTCACTGCCCCCTCCTGCCGTAAGCAAGAGCGGGGCCACGGAACGTTTCCATGCAAGCAATGGACCAAATGCCGCACGCGGCACAGCGACGCAGCCCCGGTCGGCGCCGATTTTCGCCGCCGAGAGCTGGCGCGCGCCGGTCATTTCGGCTCGGCGGTCTCGGCGCCGAGCGCGCGCTCCCATTGATCGGCGCGGACCACCGCCCAATTGCGCACGCAGCCGTGGTCGAAGGCGAAGACGCGCACCCGCCCCTCCGCGGCGAAGGCGAGGAGCGAATCGGACTCGCCGTCGATCGGCGCCATCTCGGCTTCCAGCGCCGCGGCGATCGCCTGCGCCGCCCGGCCGTGGCGCTCGACCACCTCGGCGCTCCACGACGCCGCCGTCTCGCGCACCTCGCCTTCGGTGACGATGCGGCCCTTGAACAGCGCGCAGGCCGTCGGCCCCGCGTCTTCGGCGAGCGCCCCGCCGGCGCCCAGGCCGGCGGCGAGGGCGAGGCCCAGCGCGGCGGCGACGGCGAGGCGCGCAAGCGCCGGGCGCGGCGGACGAAGTTCGGACATGTTCGCTCCTTTCGACTTCGCGCCTCTCCTAGCAAGAAAGCGACCGGGTGGGGAGCGAGGGCGTGGGGGGGGGGGGGCGGCCCCCCGGGCCGCGCCCCCCCCCCCCCCCCCCCCCCCCCCCCCCCCCCCGGGCCCCCGCCCACCCCCCCCCCCCCCCAAGAGGGCGAA
>Ga0326727_10003621_pt1 | contig 48843 bp, 48 predicted proteins | sample MB2enrmetagenome_FD_207643 | JGI IMG/M metagenome (GOLD analysis project Ga0326727, IMG submission 207643) | Lab enriched peat soil microbial communities from McLean, Ithaca, NY, United States - MB29MY | ecosystem: Environmental > Terrestrial > Soil > Wetlands > Peat | place: USA: New York... | reverse complement strand
GGTTAGCTCAGTTGGTCAGAGCGTCTGCCTTACAAGCAGAAGGTCATCCGTTCGAGCCGGATACCGCCCACCAGTCGATTGAGTCATTGGGTCATTTGGCCATTGATTCATTGAAAGGCGAATCCACGTTACCCGGCGGGTTGCGAGCCCGGGAGGCAGCTCCAGGTTCTTCGATGAGTCAATGAAGCAATGACTCAAGCGATCAGTTTTTCCGGGGACGTAGTTCAGCTGGTTAGAACGCATGCCTGTCACGCATGAGGTCGCGGGTTCGAGTCCCGTCGTCCCCGCCAGCTAATTCAATAACTTACCGACTACCCCATTTTGATGCACCGCGATTTGGTTACCAATTTGGTGCACACCACCCTCAAAAACTGGCGTTTTCCCACTCGCAGGACCGGGCAGAGGTGTTGCAATCGAATCCAAAGCGGTGCGCTTGGCGGCGAGCCGGATATGCGAGTAATGCTCCAACATCTGGCGCGAGACATGCCCCGCGATCGACATGATCGTCTGGTCGGAAGCCTGCCCCTCGGACAGCTTGGTGATGGCGGTATGCCTTAGATCGTGGAATCGGAGCCCGGCCAGTGGGTTTTTGATGCCGTGCATGTCGGACTTGCATTCCGGGTTCCGGCATGAATCGGCCGGCCTCTGAAGCCGTCCGCACTTTGGGCACTCGACGGCGCGCGTTACCGTGCGCCACGCAGTGCGCCAACCCTTGGTCGGACGTGTTGGGTCAATATGCCGCGACTCGCACCAAGGGAAAACATAATGCTCTGGCAGGCGGTTCGGCAATCGGCCTCCCCATTCGGCTAAAGCTTTCACAGCGGAAGGATTCAAGGGAATCACCCGGCCCGTTCCGGCTTCCGTCTTTGACTTCCCAACCGTCAACACTCCTCCAAACAAGTCCACCTGGCTCCAACGGAGCTTCCGAATCTCATCCTTGCGCATGGTGGTATTTAGGGCTAGTACGGTAGCGGCGTAACAGGCCGAATCCATCTTGACACATTCCGCGAGCAACCGCGCTTCCTCGTCTGGTGCCAAGGCGCGCCCGATATCCTTCCGTTCCTTGAGCAATCGGATCTCGCCTTCGAGGTGTCGCCAGCATTTGTTGGCCTTCATAATCTGGCGCAAGGTCTGGACTTCGATGTTGACGGTCCGCCCTTGCGCGCCTTCCTGCAATCGGCCTTGCTGGTAGGCTTGAACTTCCTTCGGCGCGATATCGCACAATAACTTTGAGCCGAACACGGGAAGCACATGCTTGAGGGCCCCGCGGGCCATGCTCAGAGTGTTGGCGGCAACCCGCCCCTCGCGCCCTTGGAGCCACTCCGCGGCGGCCTTATCGAACGCGGGCGGCAACGTGCGGCGCGTGATCTGGTTCCACGACTCCTCAAGCTGGCGGCGGCGCTGTTTCTCGGCTTCCCGCGCTACCGTCCGGCTTCGGCTTCGGCTTGATTCGTGAACGATCCTTCCGCCGAACCGGAAGCGATACCACCACGTTTTTTCCTTCCCTCGTTGGTAAAGCATTTTATTTTCCTCCCTTTGCTGACTCACTCTCGCGTCGCAAGCGTGCGCGCTTTCCCGCGTCAGTGAGTTTGTTCCAAGGTTTCAGTGGCCTGCCGCCCTGCTTACCATTCTCGCGCGCAATTTCCCGGATACGTGTAATGCCGAGCCGCTGCAATCGCGCTTCATAGCTCCGCTGCCCTAGCCAGCTTGTGAATCTCCTAAGATCGCCGTCAGTCATGTAATTATCCTAAGCTGCTTGGGTTAATAAGTCAAGCCCCTTTTCAGCGTGATTCCGCGCGGGGCCGGGAGCCCTCGTCAACGATGCGGCGCAATTCGGACGACCGGAGGCGCACGAGTCTGCCGACCTTCACGACCCCGACTTTCCGAGTAAGAATCCATTTCCGAACGCAAGCCCGCGTAACCCGCAACTCCTCAGCAAATTCTTCCACGGTGAGGAGCGGGTCCCGATTCTCGGCCGCACTTTGGCCAGCGCGGGGCTTCGGCTCTCTCCCCTGTGGCTGTGGCCTTGCCTCTGGTACTGGCATCGCGCCCGCCCAGCTTCGGGAGGAGGTGTCGCCCGGCGCCGGGTCGCCATTCCGGGCACCCAAAGGTCCCACGGGGAAAGGCGTCAATCGCATTTCATTTCTCACGGTTCATCCCTCCTGGCGCTCGCCTGTCAGTGCTGCGGAGAATGATCTAGGTTCACTCATCGTATTCCTCCTGATTTGAGGTAGTTGGTGGCATCGTCCAGCGGAACCGCTTCCCTTTTTGGTGAGCAATCGTCAGGAGGTCCATGGCCTCTTGGTACTTTTCATCGTGGGCCTTATCGACAATCTCCTGGGCCTTCTGTGCGCTGAGTTTGCCGTCCCGTCCGAGTATGCAGAGCATGTCAATTAGCATGGCCTGAGTTGCCGTAACCTCCGCCATCACAGCGAAGTCGGTGATTCGCGGGACCGTTGGCTCTGCTGCCTCCAGAATTTGCTCTCGGCACCATTCACTCAAGGTTTTCCCTTTGCCCTCAGCGACCCCGCGAAGCATCTCGTATGCGGTTTCGCTGACTTTGACGCCGATAGTTTTTGAGCGGTTTAAGGGGTTCGGCTTGTGTGGACTGGTTTGTCGAATCCTCTTATAATCCAATGAGTTACTATCCGGCATACGCCTATCACTAAATGGCAACGAACGGTTCATAACCTACACCTCCTCAATAAGTAACAAATGGTTTTCCACAAGCACTAAACAGCACCCTCCCAAGGGGTGGGGTGTCAGGGTCCGGCTCTTTCGGACCCCTCCTTCCGCCGCTGCGAAGCAGCGTTTTTGCCGTGCAAGGGCGCTGAAAACTGGACGCGCCGATCACAGCGAATCGACATGACCTTGTGCCTGCTTTGGTGCCTGAGCCCGAAAATCTGTTGAAAGCAGCAAATTCCCCCCCATTAATAAAGACCAGAAACACAGCGAAAAGTGGAGCACGCCAGAAAAACTTTTCTATTCAGAATGGCACGTCAACCTAAGGCGTTGCTTCTAAAGGCGCAGACCTTTGCCACACGCCAGCGCTGTGATCGCCGTTGCCATCTGACATTGCCCCTCTACTGTTATAGGGAACATCAAAAAGGGAAAAAGTAATGAAGATTTGAAAAAATATTTTTGGCAGAGAGCGCGAATGAGGCCGGCCCGTCGAACTAAGGACACACGAAAGCTCTCATTTGAAAGCGTGGCTTGCATCGTGACGCTTCAAGGCAAGGTCCGATTCCCCACCCAATAATCCACTGAGACGATCGCATGTGGCAGTGCACGCGAGCGCCGCCTCATCTTGGCTCTTGATGGTAAAATGCGCCTGTTAAGTGGTCGGCTAGGGTAGCTCCCGAAGAGCGGACGCATCCCGGCCCGCCTGCCGACCAACCTCTCGCCGGGATTGCCACGCGGGAGGTGGCTGTGCCCCACGACTTTACGCTTGAAGCCTACAAAGGCGAACTGGGAGAGTCGAGAAACAGAACTGCGAAGGAAGGCTGGGAGTACCTTATCAAGTACGGCATCTCTGAACCCGAAATCTTCGAGGCGGTCAAACTTGTAGCTTCGAACGAACTGGATTCAGTGCGAGATGCCTACCTGAGAACTCGTATCAAGCCCCGCCAAGTCAGGGATCTGGGCAAACAACTGCGAAAGCGCGCAGAGCTTTTGGAAAGAGTGAACGCACAATATCCGGATTTGCTCCCCGCTTTTGTGGGCGTTCCCCAAACCCTTAATCGCCTCCAAGAGTTCCAACTCGAAACCCGTCTCATCCCGGATATTCTGAAAGCCGTCTCCACCCTTCTGTCAAAGTGCCGGGGGAGGGCGTCGGACTTCGGAGAAGCGACGGTTCGGAAAGGCCGCGTCGCGGCAGGTTCCGATATCGCCCCCGGTCTGAACCTGCTTCACCTTTTTGACAGGGCAGCGGCAGACTTCTACAGCCTGGAAACTGGTGTCCGCCTTAACCCTCTTTCGACCGAGTTGCCTCCCGCCCCCAAAGCCGAAAAGGTGTATGCCTGGGCGGCCGAGTTACTCAACTTGGCGTGTCGGCTCGCTGGACATCGCGAAGTGTTCTTCGCTGACAACCTGCGCAAGATGCAAGAGGAGCGGCGCCCCCTATAGGGAGCCTCTTACGGAATCTCAGCACTCCCGCTAAACCTGCAAAATATTGTCGATTTAGCCTCCGCGACAGTATCACCGTCTGCGTGCCATTCTCGCTCTCGCAAGCAATAGGTAAGCGCTGACAATGAGGTGGTCGAAAATGGCGGTAGGAAAACTACTTACTCTGCGGGAATGCGCCGAGCGGACGGGGAACAAACTAAGCACCTGGCGGGCCTGGGTACTCCGCCGCAAGTTACCGTACTACAAGGTGTCGAGATCAATCCGAATCGCGGAATCGGACCTGGAGCGGTGGATCGAGCAAGCTCGTGTCCCCGCCCGCGAGGGGCGGCGATGAGCACCGATGCAGCGCGCTTCGCACGCGAGTTGCTTGACGTCACGAGCCCGCCAAGTATTGGCGCTAGGATTGAACGTTCGGCAATATCTGCACAGAAGGCTGGCGGGCATTATCTAAACCGCGAGCCGTTGCGCGTGGTGGATATTCACTCGTTTCTACAGATGGATATTCCGCCTCGCGACATGATGTTGGAGCCGTGGCTGCCTTCTCAGAGCCTCAGCATGATTTACGCGAAGCGCGGCACGGGCAAGACCCACATTGCGCTTTCCATTGCTTATGCCGTGGCGAGCGGAACCGGACTCCTAGGCTGGCGGGCGCCAGACGCGCGAAAGGTTCTTTACCTTGACGGCGAGATGCTGGCAGCCCCACTGCAAGAACGGCTGGCGGCAATCGTTAAAGGGTCCGACCTCGAGCCGGCGCCGGGAATGCTCAACATCGTGACGCCGGACCTGCAAAAAAGCTTCATGCCGGACTTGGCCACACTTGGCGGTCAGGCAGCTCTCAATGAGGTGATCCCCCAAGAAACAAGGCTCATCATTGTGGATTCGCTCTCCAGCTTGCTCCGTGGGGAAGGTCGGGAGAATGACGCCGAGTCATGGCTCCCTGTTGCTGAATGGGCTCTTGCCCAGCGCGTGGCCGGGCGTTCCGTTCTCTTCCTGCATCATGCCAATCGACGGGGAGAGCAACGCGGCACGAGCAAGCGTGAGGACCTACTTGATGTGGTGCTTGTCCTTCGCCCTCCGCACGAATATCAACCCAACATGCCCGCACGCTTTGAGATTCACATCGAAAAGAGCCGCAGCCTATGCCGGGAGTTCGTGCCAATCGAAGCGGAGCTAGTCGAAGCGGACGGTGGAGGTGTTACTTGGACCGCGAAGGCGGTTGAAGAAACGCTCTCGGAAAGAGTCCGCCGCATGGCCGATGACGGCATGTCGAAGAAGGAGATCGCCGAGGAATTGCACGTGGACCGCTCGACGGTCTATCGGGCGCTGAAGCGGGTCCAAGAGGAAAAGGCTTGAGTGTTGCATTCTGCGCACCTTAAGGAGTGCAACACCGCAACAAAACGCCAAAACGGTGCAACACGGGCCTGAAACACCTATGCAACAGTCAACGCTAAAGTCTTTTGCCAGCAAAGTGTTGGAGCGCAACACAGCGGTGCGACACGGCTGCAACACGGAGCCGGAAAGGTGTTGCACGGGGATGTCGTGCAAAGTGGCCGATGCAACACTGTGCACAACGCGTTCCACGCGCGAACGTAGTGGTGAAGTTCCTCTCCTCGGTAGGCGAATGGTCCTGACAATCGAGGATTTACCCGAGCTTGAGCGGCGGCTCAGGCTCTCCGGGTGGAAAGTCGAACGGCGTGGTGATGAATTGATTTGCTGGACCGGCAAGAAACCGCGAATTCAATGAGCGTGATGGCCCAATACGACATCCGCACCTTGCTTGAGCAGGCGGGAGCACGTCCGCGGGGCAACCGGCATGACTGCCCCAAGTGCGGCGGGCTTCGCACCATCACCAGAACAGATGAATGCTTTTACTGCCACAAGTGCGGCTGGAAAGGGAATGCTGTCACCCTGGGGAAAGAGCTTGGCATGTATCGGCGGCTTCCATCGGCGGAATACCTGGAGCTACGGCAGAGGTCCGAACAAGCCGAACGCTCGGCGGCGGATTTATACGAGCGCGTCAAGACACGGCGCTTTGAGCTTTACGATGAACTGCACAGCTTGAACCGTGTCGAAGTTGGCGCGCACGCCAGACCGGACCACCCAGCGGTCTGGGACGCTTTCGCGTTGGTGTATCGGCAGAGGCCCGCAATTCTGGCGGAGTTGACCTTTCTCGAAAACGCTCACGCCCGCGCGATCACGCGCTTCTTGGCGGCCACACCCGAAGAGCAGCAAGCGTTAATTGATAGGGTTCTTGAGCATGGCGGTCTGTGCGACTCCAAAGGCAAGTTTGTGGAGTTGACCCTGTAAACGCTAAGCGTAAAGGAAATCCGAAACGAGCATCGCTGCATCCGACGCCTGGAAGCGCCGGGCTCAGAACCCGCGCTTGCCCAGCGCACGCCTGAGGTGGTATAACGAGCCATGAGCCAGTCTATAGGTGCAATTCTAGCTGACAAAGCGCAAAAAGAAAAACTCGTGTGGCAGGCCCGTGAGTGGGTGATGTTTTGCGCCAAAACCATTGAGGCGCAGATGCCCGGCTTCTGGCGCGATATTTTTTCGAGCGCACAGAAACTCGTGGATGATTACAAAAGCGCTTCAAACGACGCGCGTCTTCAGGAAAAGCTAACTTTTGAAAAGCTCCTGCCGAATGGTTTCCGTGCAGTAAAGAGCACCGTCCCGGCCGTCATAATTAGAGCCAATCCGGATTACGGATCGCACACAATCGAATATGCAGTAACCCGCGTTTCACACCGCGACGCAACCCCTGTGGAAACGACTGGCCGGTTGCGAATGGTGTTGGACGATGCCGGAGAGCTTTGCATTCGGACGGACAACCAGTTACTGGGCACCCCCCAACTGGTGGCGGAGTTTATTCTGAGTCCGCTATTTAAGGCTCTTTCTGAGACGCAGTGAGCAATGCTTTTTCCTTCTAGCAACATACCTGCCGACTGCCGCCTCACCGGTGATTCCAAGAGGCGGCGATCACCGTCCCAGCGCTATCGAGAGCCTGCGGTAATCGGCGTCATAGGTGTCGTTATGGAGATCGAGTTCGCGAGCGGTCCGGTATTCTTGGAGGGCTGCGGCTAAGTCTTCCTTTTCTTCGAGAAGAGAACCTAGCCAGTGGTGAAACGTTGCATCACCGGGCGCCAAGCGGACCGCCTCTCGGGCCTCCGTAATCGCATCGAGGACATCGTGCTGTTCGTCCAGGGCGAAACCAAGGTGGAAGTGATAATCGCTCAAGTTGTTATTGTCGATTTGCCGAAACATCCCCCTCGTAGACTCAGATGTCGTCGGCTCGGACTCAGATATGGATGAGTAGACTTGCAGTGCTAGCCTGTACTCGGCAATAGCCCCGTCGAGGTCGCCCTTACCTTCCAGCGCCTCTCCGATCCCAATGTGACAATCCGAGTCTTCCTCGCCCTCCAAGTTCAGCGCCTCTCGATATTCGGCGATGGCCCCATCCCACCGTTTCTCGCCGGCGAGGATTTGCCCGAGGTTTTCATGTACGACGGCCAGTTCTATGCCGGTCGCCTGATCTTCGGCGGCACGACACTCGACCTCAGCCTGCTGGTATTTCGCAAGTGCTGACGAGGATTCCCCATTCGCATCAACGCCGCGAGCGTCGAGGGTCATTTGAGCGCAGCGCTGAACCGGCGCGGCGCGCTTGGTGTTCTTCAGCGTGCTGATTAACCCCTCATCGCCTCCGGCCATGCGGACTTGAAGCAGGTAGTCATCTGTGGGCTCGAAATCGATGCCACGGTCGCGTATGAGCATGGTCAAGCGGTGGCTCGGAACTTCTCCTGCCAAGAGTGCCAAGACCTGTACTTGGGTTAGTAGCATCTTCCCCTCTGGCTTCTTGATCGTTTTGCTGGGGGGGGGCGGCGGGGGCGCGGCGCTTTGCTTCGACGCTAACCCTCGCTCCACAAACCTTGCCGCCAGCGTGTCGGTAAAGTCCCTCTGCATCTGCGTCGGCCACTTGCGGAAACTCGGCGAGGCTTCCCATATCCGGCGCCGCCGCTCCTCAGGACTCGCGTGGATGAATTGATCCGGGGAGCCGACGGCCTTCTTAACTGCTTCCAACTCTGATTGTGGAAATAGCGGAAAGTCTTCCTTAGGCTCTAGAGATGGAGTCGGGATAACAGGCGTGGGAGGAGTTGCCGGGGGCCGCTTCGCCGCGCGCAGGGCTTTGAGAAATGCCTCGCTCGCGCCTGCGGCTTTGAGATTTTGAAGGAAACCTTCCGTAGGCGCAAAGTCAATTCCCCGTTGCTTGATGGCCGTGGCGCCGGTCTCATCACCGAGTCCATCCCGAACCATGCCTTGCACTTGAACTTGGGTGAAGGGCTTCTGCTGCGCCCAGGCAGACAGGACAAAGACCAACGCTATCGCCAGCATGAGGAAAGCCAGCATTTTTCGGAGTCTCATTGTCACCTCGCGTAGCCTTGGTGGTCTGTACTCTATAGGCGATATGTAGTCGAAAGAATACAGCCACGATGCGCAAATGGCAAACGACATTTGCACTCGGTTTGGCAGCAGGATCAGGAAACTACGCTTGGCGCGAGGGTGGTCTCAAACCTATTTAGCAATCCATACGGGCCTTGGCCGGCCGTTCTTATCTGACTTGGAACGCGGAAAGAAGGAACCGTGCCTGAGGTCGATCGAGATATTGGCGCTGGGGTTTGAAATTACACTCTCGCAGTTGTTCAAAGGGTTGTAGTCCCTCACGATTTCATGCGCGACGAAGATTTCCGCCGCTTCCAAGCCGCTTAGAGTGCCTTCCCCAGACTGTTTGCACAACTCAGGGGAGTGAGGGCGCTGAAACTAGATTTCGCCCTGGCTCCTGAGGCAGTTTGAAAGTTAACCATCCCCTTTTAACTTATTGAAAACGCTAGAAACGATCCGGTTGTAACACCACGCTATGTAGTCCAGTCAAATTTTGTCACTTTGGCATTTTGGGGGGTTTGAGCCAGAAAACCACCCTGCTTTTCGCAAGTCGTCACCAAGCGGCTTATTACAAGGGGTTAACTCCTTTGCACTCATACGCTACGCGGGAAACTTCAAACAACGAAATCCGGAAACTAGTTTTCGGGTTTTTGAGTGAGAGTTCACCTTATGTTGGGACATGGATGTACGTGGAATTCCGAAGGTCTTTTTGCCATTTTCCGAACTCTTGCCGCTTCCTGCGGATCTCGTTTAGTGTGTCCGGCGACGCGCCTTCGGATTGGAATTGGGGCAGAAGTGTTCAAGAGCGTCAAGCAATGTGCTACAGTCTTGCTGCTACTCACATGCCAGCGCTAACTTTACCTGATTTTGTCAACAAGTGGCGAAGCTCCGGCCTCACGGAGCGCGCGGGCGCCCAAATGCATTTTCTTGAGCTTTGTGACGTGCTGGGCGAGCCGCATCCGGCGTCAGAGGACTTTACCGGGGCGACGTACACGTTTGAAAAGGGCGGAACCACCATCGAGGGCAAGCAAGGCTTTGCGGATGTCTGGAAGCGCGGCTGCTTTGGTTGGGAGTACAAAGGCAAGCACAAGGACCTTCATGTCGCGTATCAGCAACTCCTCAAATATCGTGAGGATCTGGAGAATCCGCCGCTCCTTGTGGTGTGTGACCTTGAGCTGTTCGAGATTCATACCAACTTCACCGGCACGGCGAAGCAAGTCTATCGCTTCTCGCTTGACGATCTGCTGAACAACCAAGCCACCGCCGACTGCAAGCTACCGCCGCTCGAGGTTCTGCGCGCGGTGTTCACCGATCCGGCCCGGCTCCGGCCCGATCGCAGCGCGGCAGATGTAACGGAAATGGCCGCCGCTGAGTTCGCAACCCTCGCGGACTCCCTGCGAGCGAGAGGCATTGACCCACAGCGCGCCGCGCACTTTTTGATGCGGCTGCTCTTCTGCCTCTTCGCAGAGGATATCGGGCTGTTGCCTCCCAAGCTGTTCTCGGTGCTGCTCGAACGCACGCGCCACCGCCCCGCGGATTTCAAGACGCGGTTGGCTCAACTGTTCGCAGCAATGGCTACCGGTGGGGCGTTCGGTGCGGACGACATCGCCCACTTCAATGGTGATCTGTTTACAGACGCAGAAGTGTTCGACCTCTCCGTGGAAGATATTGAAACCCTCCTGCGAGTCAGCAAGCTCGATTGGTCAGCCATCGAACCCGCCATCTTCGGAACCTTATTTGAACGCAGCCTCGACCCGGACAAGCGTTCGCAGTTGGGCGCGCACTACACGAGCCGCGACGACATCTTGCTGATTGTCGAGCCTGTGCTAATGGCTCCCCTGCGCCGCCGCTGGATCGAGGTCAAGACTAAGGCGGAGAAACTCCTCGAAAGGCCCAAGCCGGGAAAAGCGGCCGGGAAGAAGCTGCAAACTTCGTTGCGGGGCTTGTTGCTTGGTTTCGTGGACGAACTCTCTCACGTCCGTGTGCTCGACCCCGCCTGCGGCAGCGGAAACTTCTTGTACGTGGCTCTTAAGACGTTGCTGGATTTGTGGAAGGAGGTGAGCGTCTTCGGAGCCACTCACGGGCTTGCTCACCTGCTGCCCTACCAAGTGAACCCGGCGCAGTTGTACGGTATTGAGACAAACGTGTACGCGCACGAGCTTGCCTCCGTGGTCGTGTGGATTGGCTACATTCAGTGGCTGCACGACAATGGATTCGGCGTCCCACCTTCGCCAATTCTTCAGCGCCTTCACAACATCCGCCACATGGATGCCGTTCTTGCTCATGATGCGCAGGGGAAACCCGTCGAGCCGGAGTGGCCCGAAGTTGACGTAATCATCGGCAATCCACCATACGTCGGAGGTAACCGTATTCGGCAGGACCTTGGGGACACGTATGTGGAAGATCTCTTTCGGGTGTATCAAGGAAGGCTCTCGGCATTTAGTGATTTCGTGTGTTATTGGTTTGAGCGCTCCCGCGAGATGGTCGAGGGGAAAAAAGCCAAAAGGGTCGGGCTTTTATCCACACAATCTATCCGCGGCGGAGTGAACCGGGCCGTTCTCGAAAGAATCAAGGCTGCAGGCAGCATATTCATGGCTTGGAGTGACCGTGAATGGCTGCTTGATGGTGCAACCGTGCACGTTGCCTTCGTCGGATTCGATGATGGCACAGAATCTTCCAGAACGCTGGATGGCCAAAGCGTTTCTGAGATCAACGCTGATTTGACGCATTCCGCTGACCTAACCCATGCAATCACGCTGCCTGAGAATTCTGAACTCTGGGCATACGGGTCACAACAAAAGGGTTCTTTCGATATATCAGCCGCGACAGCCGAGGAACTTTTGAAATCCCCGAACCCCGCTGCCTGTGACAACACCAAAGTTGTCCGCCCGAGCATTAATGGTAAGCAACTCCTGCAGCGCGAAGCTAATTCATGGGTTATCGATTTTGGGGAGGATATGCCCCAAGCGCAGGCTGCACTCTACGAAGCCCCATTCGAATACGTCAGACACGCGGTCTATCCGGAGCGAAAAGACCGGAATGAGAAGCGGCAGCGAACTCATTGGTGGCTCCATGCGAGACCCTCGCCGAAGTATCGAAAAATACTGCGTAATCAAACTCGGTACATTGCCACCCCGGTCGTCTCGAAGCACCGGGTATTTGTGTGGCTAGATAACCGCGTTCTTGTGGACCATGCCATTGTTGTGTTCGCACGGGCCGACGATTACTTTCTTGGCCTCCTGCAGTCCCGTATACACGAGCTTTGGTCGCGTCGGAAGGGAACTCAAGTGAGAGATGCGAAGAGCGGATTCCGGTACACACCGAGTACGACCTTTGAGACCTTTCCTTCACCCTGGAAACCCGGAACCGAGCCGACGCACGATCCTCGCGTTAAGGATATCGCCGAGGCCGCAAAACAACTGGTAGAGAAGCGCGATGCATGGTTGAATCCGCCTAGGGCCTCCGCTGCGGAACTGAAGAAGCGTACTCTGACGAACCTCTACAACCAGCGTCCGCAATGGCTTGAGAATGCCCACCGGGCACTCGATAAGGCCGTCCTGGCTGCCTACGGTTGGCCGGACGACCTGAGCGATTCCGCTATCCTGGAACGCCTGTTGGCGCTGAATCGCGAGCGCGCAGCGGCTTGAGCATTTCGTTCTTAAGCGGGTAGCAGAGTTAGGCGCAGTTTGCCTTAACCTGCGGTTCTCAACATGATAACCTCAAGGTGTGTTAGCACAAAAGAACGAGAGCCGCGGAGTAATCCCGCCAGGGCGGGATAATTCGGCGCTACCCGCATTACACTAGTCTTGGTGGAGACATCCGATGCACGCGTTAGCACGAAGCCAATGTCGCCCCCGACTCGGGCAGCGTTTCACAGCCGGTGGCCAGAGATATGAGTTCTTGGGATCACTTGGAGATGGTGCAGTCGGCCTCGTTAGGAAGGCACGGCACTTGGCAAGCGGCAGGATTGTAGCGGTCAAAGTATTGGCGCCCGATCCCAAATATATAGATGTTGCAGCATTCGATGATGTTGAGCAGCGCTTCAAGAGAGAGGGTCTTAGGGGGGCGCATTTGCGACACGAGAACCTCGTCGAGGTAGTCGCATACGAGGAAAATCAACACGGAACCTGCTTTGATAGCGGACGTGTCAAGAACCCATTCATTGTGATGGAGTATGTTAGGGGGCGCACCCTTGAGTCGATGATCAAAAAGATCGGTTCGTCCTCGGTTCCAGGGACGACACATGTAAACAAGCAGACTCTGTCCATTGCTAGCTGCATTTCTGAAGGGTTGCGCTATCTGCACGACCGAAAGATTATTCACAGAGACGTCAAACCTGCCAATATATTTTTGTCCTTTGAGAGTACCCCTCCGCTAGTGAAATTGGGCGACTTTGGCGTGACCAAGTGGGGCGATTTCTTGGCTAGCGCTGCGTCGGGGACTCTTACCGTAACAAGGCAGCAGGGTTTGGGCACCCTGAAGTACATGTCGCCGGAACAAGCTGTGCGACCAAAGGACGTCACTGTACGTTCGGATATGTTTTCCCTCGGAATTGCGCTCTTTGAGCTTTTCACGGGACAGATCCTCCCAAGCCCGCATCATGTTTTTGAGATAATGAGTGCCCGAACTAGTCGCGATAGCATTATGGGAAAACTTCTCGCCTTGGGAGTTAAATGCCCAGATCCGGAACTTGGATTATTCGAACTCATTCTTGATATGTTCCTTGTCGGACCGAAGGGCCGACCTACCTCAACGACAGTGGCTGGCAGAATGCTTTTCTTGTTGGACAAACTTTCAGGCGATGAATAGGTGATCTGTGTGTGGTGCCTCCGGCTGGCGTAACCCCATGCTTTATGCGGTCGCAGGCACGACGGTAGTCGGAAGAATAACGGGCCAAGTGGGCCTCGCGCCAAAGCAACGAGAAACGTTCCGCACGCCCAGTCTCAAACTGCCGCCCAGCAAACGGCAAAATCCACTTGAGACCGATGGCGGTTGCCAATCCTTGGTCCGCTGGGCGCCTATTATGAAACCGAGTGCAGTAACTGCAGTCCGAACGAGAAGGAAAGCCTGAGAAGCCGAAGGCGAGCCTTGTATTACATTGTAATACCTTCCTGCTGCTTCAATCTCAGGGAGGCGAGAGCAGCCTCAGCCCGTGCCCCCCAGGTTATGCAGTTACTGCACTCGGCTACGCTTTCCAGAGTGCACGGCACTTCTACGGGTGGGTAAAATACGGCAAAGTGGCACCCACTTGACGCGAAGGCGATTTTTCAGGCCAAAACCTGTGTATGGCCTGCCACTGTGCCGCCAGCAGCAATGAATCAAGCTATGCGGCCAGAGGTTCCGGCGCGTGATGGAATTGGGCGTCAGCGAGAGTCATTTGAACCAGGGCGGCCCAGGTATAGTATCGGCAAAAAGGAACAGCCGTATCCGCTTCTGCGGTTGGCCGACGTCCAAAGTGATATTTGCGACGGTATACTAATAGATGCAATGACTCCTGTACTTCGGAAGGAGGGATGAAGATGTTTTTTTCCAACGGAATCAATGGGAACGATTTGCCGGATAAGACAGTATGCCTGACGTTCGATGATGGACCGGGAGAAACCAAGCAGCCGCAAGGCCCAGGTCCACGAACCCTTGAGCTCGCCCAGTTCCTCGCCAGCCAAACTATCGCAGCGACATTTTTCGTTCTCGGCGAGCGAGTGGAAACCCATCGAGATATCGTGCAGGGCGTGGCCCACTTGCATCAACTCATTGGAAACCATACGTGCAGCCACCCGGCATTACAGGATAAGAGCGGGAAATTTGCAGCTGACCAAATCATCAGAACGGAACATGCACTTTCGGGCATCCCAGGAGTTGTGAAGCTATTTCGGCCACCATATGGTTCTTGGGGCCCGGAAGTGGCGGGGCAATTAAACTCGACTGAGGCCCGGTCGTACACAGGCCCCATTATGTGGGATATCGATGCTGGTGATTGGAGTTTCTGGCGGCAGTGGCGAAGCGCTGAAGAATGCGCTGCCGCTTACATCGCGAGGATTCAGAACGTTGGGAAGGGAATCGTGCTCATGCATGACAGCTCTTTCGAGGACGATATCCGATCCCAAAGCCACACCTTCGAGATGGCCAAATTGGTTGTGAGCTGGCTTCAGCAAAACGGCTACACCTTCGTTGCGCTTGATTCGATTCCTCAGGTACGCAACGCCCTTCGCGTCGCTCAGGTGGGCACGCAGTAGATGGGCGGAAAGGAATCCGCCAGACAGCCGGGCTGTACGGATCACAGCGTCGCGGGCTCTTTGAAGTCATGCAGCAGTCGCCAGATCTGTTGCGGATATTGCGGCCAGATCAGGGCGTGCCCGTAACTGGGACTATTTTTTCTGGCCCTGCTCTCCAAGCGGCTTCGCATGATGTTGTAAACCATTGATGATGAAATACTTCATTGCAAATTTTGGGAAAATTCCTCGTCCAGCTTGTTCTCCCATTTTTTTGATTTTTTTTGCCAGAGTGAGGGCGCTGGACACAATCCGAGGAACTGTCGCCCCTTTTTGAACCCCCCGGGGACCCTTGTAATACCATTTGCAGCGCCAGTGTAATACACTCTGCCAGCTCAAATCTCAGCGGCGCGAGAAAGGTCCTGCGCGCACCGGACTTCTCGCCCGCAGTTGTGCAGTTACTGCAGTCGGCGCCATTCCGAGCGCGCTTCGGCCGGCGCGGATTTAGAACGTATGCCTCTTCTCGCCCGCTGGCGCGCGTGGTTTCTATCCCGGCCCGGCTTATCGCGCAAGGTCGGTCGCCTTGGTTCGGCGGCTCACTCCGACGAAATAATCAAGTCCTGCGGTGGTATAGCCAGCACTTCCGCGCAAGCAAACCGGACGAACTTTGCCGCGGTTCTGATCCCTGGGACGATCTTCGCCCGCGCCACAATGCGCCCCCACAGCCGCTCGGGGAAACAGATGCGCTGTTGGACTCTCTTCTCGTCCGGCCCTTTAAATGCGTCGAACTCGTAACAGGTTCTACATTTGGGACAGGTGGCCGTGTTGCGCACTTGCCAGTACGGGTTGGCTATTAAGCTTCGAGGGGAAAGCGCCAGTGCTTCACAACACGCGAGTCTCACGAATTCCGAGGCGCTTCCGATCCCCGGAGTGACAATCGCGCGGGCCTTGATGCGCTCCCACTGGCGCTCACCAAACCCGATGCGCTGCTGGATTCTTTTCTCGCCGGGCGGATTCACCGGATCGAACTCGTAACGAGCCCCGCAAGTGTGGCAGTTCGCAGTGTTAAGAGCGCCGCAGTGTGGGCAGCTAAATTTGAAAACCTTCGACGTGCCTCTTGGCATCCTCCACCTCCGTGATCAGCCTCGCAGTCTACCGCATTCAATGGCCGCTCGCACGACAGAGCTAGCCGAAGACTCTTCGGAAGGAGGCGGCGACGGCTCCGTGAATCCCAACGGTTGTAATACACCGTAGCAGATGGTAGTCTTCTAGGTAGTAAAGAGAGGCTGGTAATGAGTCGCACCTATGAAGTCGAAGCGCATTGGGATTCCGAGGCAGGAGTCTGGGTTGCGGAAAGTGACGACATCCCCGGCCTGGTGACGGAAGCCGAGTCAATGAATGCCTTGGTGGAAAAGGTTCGGGTGTTAGTGCCGGAACTCTTCGAGTTAAACGGCGGATTGGAACCGGGGCAAAAGGTTGTTGATGTTCGTGTTCGCGCCCACCATGAAGAAACCGCTTCGGTGCCCGTGGCGTCCTGATGGCGACTTACACGCCGAAGTTGAAGGAAGTCTTACGCGCCCACGGATGCTATCATGAGCGCCCCGGCCGTGGCGATCACGAGATTTGGTACAGCCCGATTACTCAACGCTACTTCCCGGTAGACCACAAGATTCTATCCCGCCATACGGCCAACGGCGTTCTGAAGCAGGCTGGCATCCCCAAGCAATTCTGAGTTTCTTTCCGCAATCAAGCCATAACGTAGGATGCCCCGCCGTTGCGCAGAATCGCCATAGGGCGCGCCGAGCGGGGGCAGCCAAGGCGAGAACCTTGCACCCGGCCCGACGCTATTTCGCACTGCACCATTTTAGGGCAGCCAGACTTGGTTACCATTTTGGTGCACACCTCAATCAAAAGCCGTAGCAATTCATCACTAATCGGCAAGGCTTTCAACCTGCATGGAAGGCGCATGAATACTGGCCAATCGCACTGTGTCGTAATCCATCACAAATGCTCTGTTTATGCCTGTCACGCATGAGGTCGCGGGTTCGAGTCCCGTCGTCCCCGCCAGCGCTTTCAAGAGGTTGGCAAGGATAGAGGATTTCCAAAAAGTACCAGATCGTACCTGTAATTCGCAAAAAATCTGTGTCGCTGCCTATGTGTCCAGCTTTCAAGCTACGAACCTCTCGAGTCCATATTCGTGATGCAAGCCCCCCAGAATCGGCTTGGCAACGACACTGCAATATGGGGGAATGCGATCCTGCCAGGAGGCCTCCTGCGGTAAATCCAAGGGAGGATGCGGGATCCCCGGCCCCAAGCTCAAGTGAGGGCGGCCCCTACTGTAATGGCCTACCCACTGCTTGAGCGTTCGCCACAGGTGCTTCTGGTTCAGCGGAATCAAATAGTCAAGGCATTCGCGCCGGATGCTGCCCACTAACCTTTCACAGTAGGCATTCGCTTGGGGAGGGCGGAAAGGCGTCTTCAAAATCCTCAGCCCCATCACTTTCAGGCCTGAGTCCAACTCCCGTGAGTAAATCCTGTCGCGGTCATGGATGAGATAGCGATAAGGTTCCTCTCCGGAAATCGCCTCCCGGAACTGCTGTAGCGTCCACTCTGCCGTGGGAGAGGCGGTGACATTGAAATGCGTGATTCGGCGGCATCCCACTTCCATGATTACGAAGACGTACAGCACCTGGTACCGGCAGTCACCGCGTCGAAGAAATCGCAGGCCAGTATGCCTTGGGCGTGGTTGCGGACAAACGTCATCCAGCGCTGCGACGAGGGCCCCCGTTGTGGTCCTGGGTGAGGAAGTGGCATATAGCGTCGGATCGTCCGGGGTGAAACCCGGAGGCCCAACTTAAGCAGGAGTTCCGCGGCGATTCGCTCCTCCCCCCAAGTCACATTGCTTGCGGCCATGTCCGCGATCAGCTTCTGCAGGCAAGCGGGAATTCGTGGCCGGCCTCGGGCTTTCGACTTCCACCTCCAAAATAGTCGAAAGCCTTGCCGGTGCCAGCGGATCAAGGTGTCGGGCTTGACGACGGTCAGAGCTTCCCGCCACGCAAACAGTCTGGAAAGCAACACCAGGGCCAGCTTGGTAGCCGCCTCCGCCCGACGAGGTTTGACCTTGCGCTCAAGGTACAAAGCCCATTGCTTGCGGAGGAAGAGGTTCTCAGCGGCCCAAGCACGCCGAGCCCGCAGGTTGACCCGGATAAACCTCAGGGTATCCCGCGAAAGATCGAACATGATCAGCAGCACGTTGCCCAGGAAATTGAGTTTCGGCATCAACGACAGAATCGCATACCTCAGACCTTGTCGTCACTTAAGGGTCTGGCTCGGGGCATGCGGAATTATTACGGAGGACACGACCTTATTCCCCTCGAAGACGGCGGAAATCCGACAGACCCGAGGAATCTGTGGCCCGAGGCGTACAATACTCGGGTCGGCGGGACAATCATGGGCGCTCATCCAGTACACCCCCGTGGACTGCATCACCGCGGTTTGGATGTTGTACGCCTTGAGCCACTGTGCCGTCTCTTCCAGGGCCGCCATCCAGGATCCGAATTCTCGCACCGGCGACGCATCCCGCCCCGCCGGCACGGCCACGTAATGACTTTCGTTGCCAATATCGATGCCTGTCGTTCGCCAAAACTCCGCAGGAGCCTGAATTTCATCCATGTAACATGTTTCGCGGCCCTCTGTATGCTATTCTTTTCAAATGCGTTCTTAAATTTGGCGAGGGGGACTTCCGGGGAGTCAGGGGTTGCATTTCTACAACGAGCGAGTTATCCGGCCCATTTACACTGCGCTGCCGCTAAGGTGGCAAGGTTTCTTTCGAGCATGTGATCCGGGTGCAATCTGCTCTTTGATCGGGTAAACTTGGCTGACTCGATCATATGCCTCTTTCCGCGCTCAGAGTTCTTCCCACCGACCGAATCGATCGGTTGCCTCCGGAACGGAGAGAGCCTTCAATTAGAAAAACCGATTTGCCGCCATGCACTCGGTGGCCGCGTACGGGGACAGAATCTGGCAGATTGCCTCACGAGCGTTATCCGGGCGAAAAGGGCTCGGGTCATTCGGTTCGGCGCCGATGAGGATCATGTCCTTCAAGTTGACCGCGGGTTCGAAGATCTCTACCCGTTTGACGGGCGCTGCTTGGTTTGGGAGCCTCATTTGCCTGTCCTTTCCCCTCGGGGCTATGAATGATCTGCGCACCGGAAGTTCCCGGTCACCAAAGAAGCAAAAATCACGCGACGAGTCATTGCCTTTGGCGTGCCCGCATTTATCCTGCGGCGGCTACAGTGCGCACTTCGCCGCGCTGCGCGTCACGACTCCCGCAATAACTCGACGTCGTTGCAGGTGCCGTCGTTGTTTCTCACCGTGCTAGCGGCTGGACTTCGGAAAAAACATCCGGTGCGGCGCATACGCGCTGTTGTGGCGCTCGCTATGTCGTCCCGTGCCTGTTTCGTGGCTATGACATTTTAATAAAGAACATGTCGCGCTCAGTGTCGGTGTTGTGGTCGTTGTCGCAAGCCTCCACGCCTGCACCTCCGGAGATCGCGGAGTTGACCACCCTGCGCAGGACGGGCGCGGCCTGCAGCGGGAAACGCTGTGCGGTTTCTACTTTCACTTCATTCTCCTCATTCTGCATGATCTTTTCTCCTTTCTTGTAATCGTGATGGTTTGAGCGAGCCATCCGTTCGCCTGTCTCTCTCTCGCAACCGCGCGCGCTTCGGCGCCCTATCCGCCCCGGCGCGTACGCGGGGTCGTCGCACTCGTTACGCTTCGTGCGCTCCTTCACAGCTATGACATATCAACAAAAAATATGTCGTGCTCAGTGTCGGTGTTGTGGTCGTTGTCGGAAGCCTCCACGCCTGCACCTCCGGAGATCGCGGAGTCGACCACCCTGCGCAGGACGGGCGCGGCCTGTAGCGGGAAACGCTGTGCGGTTTCTACTTTCACTTCATTCTCCTCATTCCGCATGATGTTTTCTCCTTTTTTGTAATCGCGACAGTTTATCGAAGCCACCTCTCACGAGCCGGAGGAGGCGCATCCGCCAGTGGCTTGCTTTAACGGCCGACCCCAACAGAGACTTGCCTCCGAGTCCATTCCTGCGGTTCCGGCGGAATTGCACCGGAGGCTTATTTCCAGGTCTCTCTTTCTCAAGAGCCGACTCAACAACAATGAGATGAGTCGGCCCAGTGACGCACTGGACCCAGCGTGACCGGCAACTCATCGCTAACGTCCACAGTAAATCTCATGACCATCCTGGCTCTACGTTCGTTCTCCGGGTCGAAAAACCTTAACTTTACGTCCCAGCAGTCGGAATCCATACGACAGAAGGGGCTCTTCGAAACGGAAATGTCGTCAAGCATGTAAAGGCCCGCCTTAGGGACAACCTCTTTCGGATGGAGCGCACGGGACATGGCCTCGCTGGCTTGAAAGGCGTTCGTCGCGCTGTAATTGAGAGCACGATCTTGCGAGCTCTGTCCAAGATTTCGCAACTCGTAGTAAACCTTCTCCAAAAAGTTCTGAAGGGAGGCCCGAACGCTTTCGTGCTCTTTCGGATCAAAGCGAGCCACTACCGCATCAACGAGAGCCTTAACACTCCAACTCCAGAGACCGCGATATTGCGCCACGACCACCGGCACAACCTGGCCGGAAAACAACCGCACCGTTCTGTTACACAAAACTCCAGGTAAAGACACTCTGGAGATGTAATTCGGGCTGCTCTCGTTCTGGATTTGGCCGCTCAGCGCCTTGCGGAGAAACTCATAAACTTCTCGCGCGTAAGGCATTTCGGCCTCGATAGCATAGATCGGCGTCAGTTCGAGGTTGAAGGTCCATGTGAGCTTAGTCGACTCCGACGGATTGGCCTCCAGATAACTGACCATCTGCTCGGTGGCGTACGGATTGGGCGGCCGGTCCTTAGTCGTCGGCATGAGTTGCCGAAAAGAATCCCGGCGTGCTTCAGTACCAAAGTCGTAACCTATTGCGCCGATAGCGAACACATAAGATTTCTTTCCTCCGTCACAACTGCAGTTCCCCGAGGGGACGATGGCGCTCGGCGCTATGCCGGCAGCAGCGACCAAGGAATTGGGCACTGGCGTCGGCGGCTCTGGAGGTGGGGGGGCAGTTGGTGGGACGGCGGCGGCAACAACCCCAGTCTCCGGTCCCTTGGCAATTGCATCCACAGGGGGCCCATTAGGCTCCGCCGACAGGCGGGGGACGAGGCTCGAGTCAGAATTGACCATGAGTTTTCTTCCTCCTTTATCCTTGGTGATCAGGGCGTAAGCCCCGCGAATGTTTAGAACGCCTGCCAGGCAGCGGCGATGGTCCGAGGTTCTCGGCAGGTCACAAGGAAGCGCGCTTTCGATAATGGCCTCGCCAACTGCTTTAGGGTCGGGCTTCTTTCCGTCTAGCCGCTGAATACCAAGTAAGAGAGCAGTTACGCCAGCCACGATGGGTGCGGCAAAACTGGTGCCGGTGCGCAGAGCGGTGCCCCCGCCGGGAACTGCGCCCGGAATATTCTCGCCGGGCGCGAGGACTCCGTTCTTGCTGTAAGCCGCACCCCAGTTACTGCTCTCCAGGGGCCGGCCGTCTTGGCCCATAGCCCCGACGGCAAGAACTGAGGGCAGCGCGGCCGGAACATGCAGGCACGCGCAACCATCGTTCCCGGTAGCGGCGACAAGAAGCACACCGTTGTCGTCGCACAGCCGGACCGCACGCGCCAGCAAGCTGTCTGCTTGGCCTTCCGGAGCCAGCTCGCCGCCGCTGACGTTGATGACGTGCGCTCCCGCCTGTACCGCTTGTTCAATCGCCCTCGCTAAGTCTAGCTGAGATAGCCGAGTGCCCTGGTCATCCCGAAAGATCGGTGCGATCAAACCCCGGCACCGAGGGGCAATTCCTGCCACCGGCCCGCCCGGCTGGCCGAATATCAAACTCGCGACGTGCGTGCCGTGGGCGGTCATGCGTCCGGCCCCAGGTGTGCCCGGCACCAAGGTTTCCAGGCGGGTCAGATTGGCTCCCTGGAAACAAGGATGCGATGTATCCACAGGCCCGTCGAGAACTGCGATGACGATTTCCGGGTCGCCGAGGGAGTCGTTCCAAAGGAGCTGGAGATCGGGCAGTACGGACAGTATATCCGCCTGCCTCGCTGGTGTCATAGCTACCCCTCGCACCGGATGTCCAAATCCGGCATTGGCTCCAACAGGCCCTTTTCTGACGCCGACCCCTTTCGAGCCGAGGACCACTTGCGGGTGGAAAACGGGAGACAGAGGCCGCCTCGGCATTCCAACCGCTCAGAGGGGATGTCATGCCGAGAAAGCCCTGTTTGGTGTTTTCTAAATTGCCCTTATTGCCCTTCACGAGGGGATTGTCAGCCATTTTGTCGCAAGCAAGCAATACCCGAGACGATGGGGTGGTGACCCATCGGAGAGATGGGGCTCGCCCTCGGCTAAAAGTCTAGCTTGACAACCCGTTCCCGAACAAGTAAATTTACCGACTAGTAATCCGGTCAATCGACAGGGCGACGAAGGCACTCTCGTTGGGGGATTCTGTCATGCGGCGGGTCGAGCGTGGGAACTCTCTCCTCGTCTGCGTAATTGAACAAAACGCACTGGCAGCCGAATTTCTCCTTAATTTACTCCACAAAGACCCTAGCATCCACGCCCTTCTTCTCGAAGAATACTGTAACGGCGTCTGGAAGGCATATTGTCCCCTCTTCCTGGTGGACAACTGTGGCCTCTCGCTGCCTCTGACAGAGTTGTTGCAAAGGCTGACAGCGCGGCATTCGGGTGCGAGATTTCTCGTGCTGGACAGACAATGCTCAAAAGACGATATCGTTCGAATGCTCTTTCTCGGAGTGCATGGCTTCTTGGAGCATCGCTCGGTCGGCGAGAGACTACAGCAGGCCGTACACACTGTGTCCGAGGGCCAACTCTGGTTTTCCCCTGAGGTGTTACAACTTTATGTCCAATTTACGGCCCGCGCCAATCGAAGGGGGACTGCAGGGCCGGAATCGATTACACCACGAGAATACCAGATCATCGAATTGGTCAAACGGCGCCTATCCAATCAAGAAATAGCCTCTTTGCTGCGGATCAAGGAATGCACTGTAAAGTTTCATCTATCGAACATCTTTTCAAAGTTCCAAGTGGGCAGTCGTCGTAAACTCCTAGACCAGAACGTAACTGTTGTTGGCTGGACCCGACTGCTCGCGTAGCCGGTGGGTCGTCAAAGCGATGTGCGACGAGCATGGAGTTCGATTCTTTGGTGATTTGGGACCACACTGCTGCAGACTTATCGAATCGCTCGTTGCAGCTGCGGAATCCTTATGCGGTTAGCGATCAAACACTGTGAAATAGTTGTAATCCACAAAAAATCTGGGTCGCTGCCTTTGAGTCCAGCTTTCAACCTACGAACCTCTTGAGTCCATATTCGTGATGCAAGCCCCCCAGAATCGGCTTGGCAACGACACTGCAATATGGGGGAATGCGATCCTGCCAGGAGGCCTCCTGCGGTAAATCCAAGGGAGGATCCGGGATCCCCGGCCCCAAGCTCGAGTGAGAGCGGCCCCTATTGTATTGGCCTACCCACTGTTTGAGCGTTCGCCACAGGTGCTTCTGGTTCAGCGGAATCAAATAGTCAAGGCATTCGCGCCGGATGCTGCCCACTAACCTTTCACAGTAGGCATTCGCTTGGGGAGGGCGGAAAGGCGTCTTCAAAATCCTCAGCCCCATCGCTTTCAGGCCTGAGTCCAACTCCCGTGAGTAAATCTTGTCGCGGTCATGGATGAGATAGCGATAAGGTTCCTCTCCGGAAATCGCCTCCCGGAACTGCTGTAGCGTCCATTCTGCCGTGGGAGAGGCGCTGACATTGAAATGCGTGATTCGGCGGCATCCCACTTCCATGATCACGAAGACGTACAGCACCTGGAACCTGGCAGTCACCGCGACGAAGAAATCGCAGGCCAGTATGCCTTGGGCGTGGTTGCGGACAAACGTCATCCAGCGCTGCGACGAGGGCCCCCGTTGTGGTCCTGGGCGAGGAAGTGGCATATAGCGTCGGACCGTCCGGGGTGAAACCCGGGGGCCCAACTTAAGCAGGAGTTCCGCGGCGATTCGCTCCTCCCCCCAAGTCACATTGCTTGCGGCCATGTCCGCGATCAGCTTCTGCAGGCAAGCGGGAATTCGTGGCCGGCCTCGGGCTTTCGACTTCCACCTCCAAAATAGTCGAAAGCCTTGCCGGTGCCAGCGGATCAAGGTGTCGGGCTTGACGACGGTCAGAGCTTCCCGCCACGCAAACAGTCTGGAAAGCAACACCAGGGTCAGCTTGGTAGCCGCCTCCGCCCGACGAGGTTTGACCTTGCGCTCAAGGTACAAAGCCCATTGCTTGCAGAGGAAGAGGTTCTCAGCGGCCCAAGCACGCCGAGCCCGCAGATCGACCCTGATAAATCTCAGGGTATCCCGCGAAAGATCGAACATGATCAGCAGCGCGTTCCAGAGGAAATTGAGTTTCGGCATCAACGACAGAATCGCATACCTCGGACCTTGTCGTCACTTAAGGGTCTGGCTCGGGGCATGCGGAATTATTGCGGAGGACACCAGCGTTCCAAGCATCAGCTTGATTATGAGCCGCATCAAAGCCCTCTCACTTTGCCCATTCCAAGGCGACAACCGATACGTCGTCGCGCAAGCAGTCATGGCACTGCCATTCCTCAACACTCTTCATGAGACCGTTAAGACTCTCCTTGAGGGGCACGGCGCGAAGCTCGCGAAGCCGCGCGAGGAGCCTTTGAACACCGAATTGCTCTTCGGACGCATTCATGGCTTCGGTAATTCCATCGGAATAGAAGTAGATGCGGTCGCCGCGGTGTAGGGGCACGGTGTGTTCCTCATAGGAGGTGGGAAAAAGACCAATGGGCAGGCCGGTGGCCGCCTCGAGCACAAGGGGTAGATCGTCTTTTCGCACCAGCAGAGGTCCCGGGTGAGCTGCGGACGCGTAGCAGAATTCGCCGGATTCCACATTCAGCACCCCGTAAACGAGGGTAAGGTATCGAGGGGCGGTATTCTCGCAAATGAATTGCTCATTCAGAGCCAAAGCGGCGGCAGCCGGGGAGGTTTGTTGGGAAGGTGTACTATCGACAGGCTTGCCCTGAACCTGAGGTCGATAGGAAAAACCCTTGGGAAAGGAGCAGACTTGCCGCAACAGCCATCAGCGCCGAGGGCACGCCATGCCCACTCACATCCAACAGGTACAGAACCACATGCGCGTCGTCGATGGGTATGACATTGAGTTGATCACCCGCGAGTTCAGAGGTTGGCTTGAATAACCAGGCAAACTCGATCCCCTCCATGCGGGGGAGGGAAATGGGGAGAAGGGCTTGCTGAAGGCTGGCAGCCGCCTCCAAATCCCGCTTCATGCGGTTATTGGAGGCGAGAATCGCGGCGTTGGCCGCTGCTAACTGCTCCACCCAACTTCCGGGCTGTGATATCCGATTGGACTCCTACAAAGTGGGTCAGTCTCCCCTGCACATCCTGCAAGGGAGTGATGGAGAGGCGATTCCAGAAGGGGGTACCGTCCTTGCGATAATTCAGCAACTCGACCAGACAGTCACGGCGCTCGCGGAGGGACACGCGAATCTGCTCGAGCGCCGCAGGGTCCGTATCCTGACCTTGCAGGAAGTGGCAGTTGCGGCCGAGAGCTTCGCCCCGCGAGTATCCCGTCAATCGCGCGAACCCGTCATTGACGTAAATCAAGGGATTGCCAGGCTGATTCGCATCCGAGATGACGATTCCCTCCGCCGCTGCCGCCATGGCCCGATCCCGCAACCGTAGCTCTTCCCCTTTCAGCCTGGCCAGATGCACGTCCAGTTCGTCGAAATTCTCCAGAACAAACGCCCGGGCGCAATGAACCGCCGACAGAGCTTTCCTGGCCCCGATGCCACCGAGCCATAGCTCCGCAGACTTTGGGAGTTGGGAGGCGACCAGCCTCAGGTCTGCCATGATTTTCGCGGTTGGCTCGCTCGTATTAATACCCAAGACGACCCCTTTGGGCGACGTCCGCTCGGCAACCGCCACGATTTCTTGAGCCGGCAGATTTGGTCCCAGATACAGGGGGTCGAACCCGGTGGCCCCAGCCAGCATGGCCGCTGCCAGGATCCCGAACTCGTGCAGGTCCCCGGAAGGTGTGGCAAACAGAATCCGCACGGGCTGAGTTGGCGGCGCATAGAGACGAACCAATCCTCCCATGAGGTTGCGCAAAATCGCGGAAGTCATGTGTTCTTGCGCGATGGTCAAGGTGCCGTCGTGCCAGCGCTCTCCGACCAGGCGCATCAGCGGGAGCACGACTTTGCCCACGAGGTCGTGAACGGGTAGCATTGCCGCCAGCCTGCCGAGTTGCGCATTCGCCGTTGCGTAGTCGAAGGATTCGATAGCGGCCACGATGGGCTGCAGACCATTACTCTTGACTTGTCCCGTTCCGACGGGTTTCCGGCTTCTTACGGGCTTTGGCGGTGCCGCTGGTAATTCCCTCAAATTCCGATCTCCCCGCAAGGTCACTTGCCCGACTGCGCGGCCCCAGTCTGCTTTCAGCCGGGCGAGGTGCGAGTCCAGTTCGCCGAAGTTCTCCAGAGCGAACATCCCGTCGTGACATACCACCGGCAGAGCTTTCCTGGCCGCACTGCCGCCGAGCCATAGCTCCGTACGCTTCGGGAGTTGGGAGGCGACCAACTTAAGGTCTTCCGTGGTTTCCTGGGTCGGCTCGCTTGTATAGGTTCCCAATACGACCGCCTGAGGCGAGGTCCTCTCGGCAGCAGCCACGATTTCTCGAGCCGGCAGGTTCGGACCCAGATACAGTGGTTCGAACCCGGTGGCCCCGGCCAGCATCGCGGCTGCCAGGATCCCGAACTCGTGCTGTTCCCCGGAGGGCGTCGCAAACAGAATCCGCAGGGGTTGACGGGATGGCTCCTGGAGGCGACCCCCCCCCTAAGATTGCGCAAAATGGCGGAAGTCATGTGCTCTTGCGCGACGGTCAGGGTAGCGTTGTGCCAGCACTCACCCACCAGCCGCATCAGCGGAAGCACGACTTCGCCAATGAGGTCGTGCACGGGCAGCAGCGTGGCCAGGCTGCCAAGTTGCGTATTCGCCGTCGCGTAGTCAAAGGATTCGATGGCGGCCACAATGGGTTGCAAGCGATCACTTACGGCTCGTCCCGTCTCCGCGGGCGTCGGGTTCGCTTCACCCACCCCATCATTGGTGCTCATGGGCAAGATCCGGAGTGAAGAGTCACTCATCGCAGATTGGTTTTCCGTGATTGCCATTCTGGAATCACGAAGCCGCCAGTGTACACCCTGAGGTCTGGGTTTGGAAAATGCGTTTGCGTGTGTGCATTTACATGTAGCGCCTCCCGCCAGGCAGGCGGGGAGGGCAGAGAGGCCAGTGAGATGGAACGGACCTACGGGGCAGTAACGACAAGCGCAGAGCAGACGGCGTTGCCGATGCGGCGGTACCCGTGCGGCAGGTTCGAATCGAAGTAAATGGCATCGCCTTGTTCCAGGGCATTCTCCTCCTCGCCGATGCGCAGTCCCAGCTTGCCACTCAGGATGTACATAAACTCGATGCCGGAGTGCTGATGCAGGCGCACGTTCGCCGGCGCGAGCGGCTCAAACTCAGCGTAATAGGCATTGAGTTTGCGCTCGACAGCAAGAAAATCCAGGCACTCGAAGTGGAAGGCCACCTCGCCTGCATCCGGCTTTTCCGGCAAGCGCAGACGTTCTTCGCGTCGAACGATCGAGACCACCCGCCGCTTATGCTCATCGGTGAAAAAGAACTCCAGCCCCACGCTGAAAACCATCGCGATGCGGAGCAGAGTAGGTAAGGTGGGGAAGAGTTTTCCCCGCTCGATCTTCGACAACAGCGCGGGTGAGAGCCCCGTGTGCCGGCCGAGATCCACGAGACCCACTTTCTTTCTCAAGCGTAGAGCCCGCAGCTTTTCTCCGATCAAGTAGCGCTGCAATCCTTCCTGCAAGGTTGGCGATAGCAAGTTCTTTTGCTCCTCTTTTCCCAAAAGTCAAGTTTTCCGTCTCGATTTGAACCACACTCACATGACTTTTATTGTGGCGCAACTTTTCTCTACAGTCAAACATCTTTTATCCCAGTGTCTGAGGACACTGAACGAGATTCCACTGAAAGATCGAGGAGACTATCGAACCATGAAGAATTGGAAAGCAGTGCTTCTGCTCGGCGCTTGTTTGATCTTTTCCGGATTCGCCTCGAATTCGGCTTTTGCCCAGAGTCCCAATGCATCCGTGTATGTTGTGCATGGGATTCCCGGTCATGATGTAAGTGAAGCCCTGGACCCGGCCTTGCCAGTCGATGTGCAAGTGGATGGCTCCATTTGCCTGGTGAGCGGTTTAAAATTTGGGGACATTGCCGGACCGTTCACGATACCTGCCAACACGACGACGGGTTACTCTCTAGTGGTCAGTCTGGCCAACACCTTAACTCCATGTGGCAACTCCAGCAGCCCCGTGCTCTCTATCTCGGGAGTGACTTTTGAGGTAGGAGAGAACGCATCGGTAGTTGCTTATTTGACGGGTGGGAGTGGGCCAGCCCTCAAGAAATTCGACAACAAACTCAATACCGCGCTCGATCCAATCAAAAATGGTGAGTCCCGCCTTATCGTTCAGCACACTGCTAACGCACCGGCGGTGGACATCACCGTCAGCGAGGATACGTTCATCTTGGGAGACCGCCCCTTTGTCCATCCCGTCGCGACTCTCCATGATGTAACCAACGGGGAGCAAGCCACGGCTGATTTGCCCTCGGGCTCTCTGTGGAATTGGCCACAAACCCAGGTGACCTTGACCCCCGCGGGTGCCAAAAGTCCTGTGATCGGGCCTTACTTCTTCCAACTCGTGCCGCACACTGCGTATCTCATTTACGCCGTCGGGTCGCTCAGTACGGAGTCGTTCACCTTGATCACCAAAGCCATTCCGGGCATATAACAAGCCGGCTCGAAATTGCAGCAAGCGGCTGGGGGCAGATTCTGGCAACCGGAGTTGCTCCCTCCGCTCGATCGACAAACACAAAAGGAGAAAACTCATGAAGAACAGTTTCACTGGTACGCTCGCTCGTAACTGGAAGGCCGGTGCAGCCCTACTGGTGCTTTGCTTAGGCAGCGCCATGATGGTCGCCGCGCCGGAGCAGAAGGACATCGTTGACACCGCCGTGGCAGCCGGCTCCTTCCAGACGGTAGCCAAGGCGCTGGATGCGGCCGGTCTGGTGGAAACTCTTAAGGGCGCGGGGCCCTTTACGGTCTTCGCCCCCACGGATGATGCGTTTGCGAAGTTGCCGGCAGGTACCCTTGACGAGCTGCTGAAGCCCGAGAACAAGGCCAAGCTCGTCTCGATACTCACCTACCACGTGGTGCCGGGGAAGGTGCTGGCTTCCCAGGTGGTCAAGCTGAACTCCGCCAAAACTGTGAACGGGCAGGATCTGACTATCTCCACGGAAGGGGGGGCCGTGATGGTGAATGACGCCAAGGTTGTTAAGACCGACATCCTCTGTAGCAATGGCGTGATCCACGTTGTCGACACTGTGTTACTTCCGAAGTAAGCGTGCCCGTCTTTGGGCCGTTCGCCCGGTTGGAGCCTGAATCCGCAGGGTGTTGCTGAAGCATGAGGGCGACACCCTGCGTTCATATCCGGAAAGTGTCGACCGCTGCCGGACCGCTTACCCGGCAATTCAGAAACTGTGACTTACAGAAGGAGGGTCTGGTGCAGACTGACCTAGAATTGCGATCGAATGTTCAGAGAGAAATCCCCCGCCCTATTGTCTCGTTGCCAGAGTCGTTGATGATTCCGCATGCCGCCAACAACTCAGCCGAGCCCTCAGGCACTGTCAACTCGGCGAAGAATCACCGCCTGGAAGCAATTGTTCGGGAGTTACTGCTTGAACTTGGTGTTGACATTCACGACCAGCATTTTCGTGGCACGCCGGCTCGTGTATCTCGGATGTACCGCGAACTAACCCACGGCTATAGAATCCAGCCAGCGGAGATGCTGACGACCTTTGCCTCGAGCCACCACGAACTCATTGTGGTCTCCGACATCAATTTCTATTCGCTTTGTCCCCACCATCTCTTGATCTACCGGGGGAAGATGCATTTTGGCTACGTGCCCGACGGGAAGATCGTGGGACTCTCCAAGATTCCCCGCCTTATCCAGGGGATGGCCGCACGCCTGATTGTTCAGGAGGATCTGGTCTCTGAAATTGCCGACACCTTCATGGCGCACGTGAAGCCTCTGGGCTGCGTGGTGAGGGCAACGGGCCGGCACGACTGCGTGGCCGTGCGCGGGGTCAAATGCCATGAGGCTGCCATGACGACGGTGGCCTTGCGGGGGGTCTTTCAAGAAAAATCCTCTCTGACGGAGGAATTTCATCAGATCCTTTCCGCAAGTGGGCGGGCATAACGCGCACAGATTCTTTCCGCGCGCCCACCCTTCAGAACCGTCTGACAAGGAGGTAAGATGAAGGTTGCACTGTCGCTCACGGCCACCACCCTGGCGACCGCGACACTCGCTTGGGCATACGCCATGAACATCACAGCGAAGGGGTTAACGGCAGCATCGCAAGGAACATTCCCCGAGCTGATCGCCTCCAACTTGGAGGATCAAACCCTGTCACTCCCCGCGGACTTTGCCGGAGACCGCAACCTGCTGCTCATTGCCTTCCATCGTGGGCAGCAGCGGAACGTCGACACGTGGTTCCACCAGATGAAGCGTTTCGAGTCCTCTCCTGGCTTCCATTACTATGAGCTGCCCACCATAGACAGGCTGAATCCCTTCTTCCGTTGGTTCATCAATAGCGGCATGCGCCGCGGCATTCCTGACCGCAACGCTCGCGCCCGGACCATCACGCTCTATCTTGACAAACCTTCCTTCCGGAAGGCGTTGGGGATCCCCGACGAAAAACATCTCTACGCGATCCTGGTCGATCGCTCGGGACGGGTACTGTGGCGCGCTGAAGGCGACTTTGACGAAGCTAGAGCCGCCAGTCTGCAAGAGGCGCTTACGCGAGGGAATTGATGATCCCCATTCTGAAGACGGGCAAAATTAGAACTCTTCATCGCGAACAGAGGATCCCGGCACCCCTGCTGGAGGTCTTCTCCTTTTTCAGCGAAGCGCGCAACCTGGATCGAATCACTCCGCCATGGCTGCACTTTGAGGTACTCAACCAAACTGACCGGGAACTCAAAGCCGGAACTCTGATCCATTATGAGCTCGCCTGGCATGGCATTCCGATGCGCTGGACGACCCTCATTGAGGAATGGTGTCCGCCCACAAAGTTCGTCGATATTCAGTTGAAGGGCCCATACCGCCTCTGGCATCACACCCACAGTTTCGAAGCGTGCGACGGCGGCACTCTGATCAAGGACGCGGTCCAATATGCGGTTCCGTTTGGGGCGTTGGGGGATTTCTTTGCCGGGTGGTTGGTGCGGCGCGATGTGGAGCGGATATTCGAGTACCGCACCAAGCAGATTTGTGCGATCTGCAAAGCGCAGTCCCTTTAATCTCCTCGGGGTGGTCTCTTCTCGGAGTCGTGATGGGCATCGTTGGGCATTCTGACGGTTCGCCTTTGATCCTGCTGGCAGGCGGCACGGGCTACATTGGTGGCAGGCTGCTGAAGGCCCTGGAGGCGAGCGGCGGCTTTCGCTCCGATCAGGCGCATTGGAGGGACCACCGGCTGGTACTTTGCGAATTTTCTGTGGCGATTGCGAGGCTTCCTCGATCTGCGGGCGGGCGGGGTGGGGCTGCGGCGAGGTCGGCGCGATTCGGAGACACTGCAAGTGGGTGATACTCTCGATTTTTGGCGCGTGGAAGAGTTCGATGCCGACCGGCGCCTTCGACTTGTAGCCGAAATGAAAGTCCCGGGAAGGGCTTAGCTGGAATTTGAAGTCACGGGCGACTCCGCCCACTCCATGATTCGGCAGACGGCTATCTTCGACCCCCTGGGCCTTTTCGGCCTAATCTATTGGTACGGCCTCTACCCGTTGCATCGATGGATTTATGCAGGTATGCTGCGCAAAATTGCGGGAGCTAGCTTCACGGCGGCCGATGCGACCTCCTCCCGCGTAGCCTGAGGTGGTGACGCAAAAAAGCTTCATAGCTGCGAAGCAATACCCATGGAGCCCAATGAGAAGCCTGGAGGAATTGGCCAAAGACGCCCGAGTGACGGTGCGGCGGGCAGGTCCCCCCAACACTGAAGGTTCGTGTGTTGTGTATTGGATACAGCGTGCCCAACGAGCTCTGGATAACCCGGCGCTGAATGTGGCCATTGCGGCGGGGAATCTTCTGGGCAAACCAGTTGTTGCCTTCTTCGGCTTGGTTCCTTTCTATCCTAATGCCAACCTGCGCATTTACACCTTTCTCGTGCAGGGGCTCCGTGATATTAGCGAGGGGCTGCGCCAGAAGAATGTGGGATTTGTATTGCGCCGGTGGCCTGATCACGAGCTCGAGCGGTTTTGCAATGAGATTCAACCGTGTCTGGTGGTGGGCGACGAGAATCCCCTGCGCGAACCCGAGCGATGGCGCAAGGTGGCTGCCGAGCGTCTCCAGGTGCCGTTCTGGACTGTGGATGCCGACGTCATCGTGCCCTCCAACCTCCTCAAAAAAGAGCAGTATGCCGCACGCACCATCCGCCCGCGGATTCACGCCTTGCTCGATGAGTTTCTCACCTCGCCCGGCAATCCCAAGGCGCGAATACCTTGGCAACACTCAAAGCAGTTGGAATCCCTTTCTGTGAATGACGACCTGCTAGTGGAATTCCCCATCGACACCACGGTCCAGCCGGTTTTGAATTTCCAAGGAGGGAGCAGCGCGGCCCTGAACTCTCTCACCCGCTATGTGCGCGAACGACTAAAGGGTTACGCAACCGAGCGTAACCATCCCGACCGGGATGGCACCAGCCAGCTTTCGCCGTATCTTCACTTTGGCCACATCGGTCCCCATACGATCGCGCTGACAGTTAAGGATTCCGGCGCGCCGCGCCTCGACCGTGAAGCATACCTTGAGCAACTCATTGTCAGGCGCGAACTGGCCATCAACTTCGTGAAATTCAACCCCCAATACGACCAGCTTCAGGGCGTTGAGCCCTGGGTGCTTCGAACGCTTAAAGAACACCGGAGGGATGAACGCGAGTACGTCTACACGGAGAAGCAACTTGAGGATGCCGAGACTCACGACCCACTGTGGAACGCCGCGCAGCAGCAAATGGTAATTTCTGGATGGATGCACGGCTATCTTCGAATGTACTGGGCGAAAAAGGTTCTGGAATGGACACGCTCACCGGAGGAGGCCTACGATATGGCCATCCGGCTGAATGATCGTTACGAACTCGACGGCCGCGATCCCAATGGCTACACAGGGATTGCCTGGGCCATGGGCGGCAAGCACGACCGTGCGTGGGGTCCGGAGCGCCCCGTGTACGGTAAGATCCGTTACATGTCTTACGCGAGCACCTCGCGGAAGTTTGATAGCAAGGGCTACATCGAACGCGTGAAACTGTTGGCGCGGAACGGAGGAGCCGAGTGATGACAACTCGACAAGCGATTGCCTTGGCGGTCTCGGTGGGAATCTGCCTTGGCGCGGCGGGGATCGGTTCCGTCCTGACTACCCCTTCGCTTCACCCGTGGTACGCTACACTACGCAAGCCAGCCTGGACCCCGCCCAACTGGCTCTTCGGTCCTGTGTGGACGGCTCTTTACCTTGCCATGGCCGTGGCTGGATGGCTGGTCTGGCGCCAGGCAGGATTCTCACCTGCCAGGCTCCCACTGACCCTATTCGTTATACAACTCGCCCTGAATGTGGCTTGGTCCGGTATCTTCTTCTGCATGCGGTTACCTGGGGCTGCCTTCCTGGAAGTCGTGCTTTTGTGGTTGTTCATTCTGTTGACGGCGATCGCCTTTTGGCCGGTCTCCAGGACGGCCAGTTGGCTGTTGGTTCCTTACCTGACTTGGGTCACCTACGCCGCAGCTCTAAACGCCGCCATCTGGAGGATGAATTCATGAGTGAGGCGGCGTCGGCCCCGATTCGCATTGGCGTCTCAGCGTGCCTGCTGGGTGAAAAGGTTCGGTTCGACGGCGGCCACAAGCGGGACCCCTACCTGGTCGAGACCTTCGGCCGTTATGTGGAATGCGTGCCCGTCTGTCCGGAAGTGGAAATGGGCCTGGGCACGCCCCGCGAAACTCTGCGGCTCGTTCGCATCAGCAGCGATATTCGCATGATCATGCCCAAGACCGGCGCCGACCATACTGAGGCGATGCGCGCCTATGCGGCCCGCCGTGTTCTTGAGCTTGCCAAGGAAAACTTGAGTGGGTACATCCTGAAGAAAGACTCCCCGAGCTGCGGGATGGAGCGTGTACGGGTCTTTGCTGCCCACGGGGTGCCGGCGAAATCAGGTCGTGGACTCTTCGCGGAGGCGCTGCTCCAGCAATTCCCCCATCTTCCTGTGGAGGAAGAAGGTCGCCTCTCCGATCCGCGTTTGCGCGAGAACTTCATTGAGCGCGTGTTTGTCTATCGCTGGCTCCGGACGCTTTTCGCTGGGCGCTGGAATTTGGGCGAACTGGTGGCTTTCCATACCGCGCATAAGCTCTTGTTGATGGCTCACTCGCCCCGGGCCAATACGAATCTCGGCCGGCTGGTGGCAGGGGGAAAGACGGTGCCGCGCGCCGAACTGTGTTCGCGCTACGAAGCCGAGTTCATGCAGGCGCTGGCGGACATCGCCACTACGCGCCGCCAAACCAACGTCCTCCTGCACATTGCCGGCTACTTTCGACCCCACCTGGATGACGCCTCGCGGGGCGAACTGCTTGAGTTAGTTGAGGACTACCGTCGCGGCCTGATACCGCTCGTTGTACCCCTGACGCTCATCCGCCACTACGTTCGCCGCTTCGAGATACCTTATCTTCGAGGGCAGGTCTACCTGGACCCTCACCCCAAAGAGTTCATGTTGAGAAACCTCGTCTGACGGGTCGGAGCGGGAGGCAGCAGTCGCTAGGGCAGACATCGGGGCTTGGTCCCAAAATGCCCAAGGCGCGTCTTTCCTGTGTTCCATCAAGGCGCTCACAGGTCATGATTGATCTCATCTTAAACGCAAGCCAAGTAGAACCCGGCGACGTATCTGAAACTGATCGAGCGAATCAGTAATTCCGCTCCTCAAGAGATCGTGCACGAGCCTGTTTGGGCAGGCGGTATTGGCCGGGGCGGCTGGAGAGAGATTGGCCATCAACGACCCTGGCGACACGCCGCTTGATTCTTCTTCGGACTTGGTATTCCGCACCCCGGCCGGCGAAACCTTGCCCCAGTTCCCGAGACAGTGCGGCTCTATCTCAAACCAGAACAGAGCCGGACAATCACAAGATTTTTGGGCAGAGCTTCCCGCCACGCAAACAGTCTGGAAAGCAACACCAGGGCCAGCTTGGTAGCCGCCTCCGCCCGACGAGGTCTGACCTTGCGCTCAAGGTACAAAGCCCATTGCTTGCGGAGGAAGAGGTTCTCAGCGGCCCAAGCACGCCGAGCCCGCAGGTTGACCCGGATAAATCTCAGGGTATCCCGCGAAAGATCGAACATGATCAGCAGCACGTTGCACAGAGAATTGAGTTTCGGCATCAACGACAGGATCGCATACCTCGGACCTTGTCGTCACTTAAGGGTCTGGATCGGGGCGTGCGGAATTATTGCGGAGGACACGCTTATTAGGTCCCAAAGTAGCCATACTTTTCGATCTCGTCCCACATGGCGAGGACATTTTCGAGTTTGGCGGCGGGATGAATCTCCGTCGTGGAGCCGATCCAGAGGCGCCCTGTGGCCCCAGCGTCGTCGATGGTCTTCCGCACCGCCTCCCGCACCTCCGCCTCGCTTCCTAAAGGCAGCAATTGCGAGACGTCGATCCCGCCCATCAGAATCCAATTGGGATAGGCCTTATGAATGTCCCCGGCGTACATGGTGGAGAGGGGCTCGAGAGGATTGATTCCATCGATTCCGGCCTTTCGAAAATCTTCCAGCACCGCCCACAGGTTGCCGTCGGAATGGAAGATGACTTTGATGCCATGCTCATGCCACGCGGCCACCAGCTTGACCAGGCGCGGGAAGAACTCCTTGCGCAGGAATTTCGGCGAGAACATCAACTGGTCGGTGCCGGCGATATCCGAATAGACCAGCGCCACCGGGGAGAGCGCGGGATCGGCTGTCTCATGCACGCGCTGAATCTCCGCCCAGTTCAAGGCTTCCAACCACTCCGACACCAGCAGGGGATTCTCCGCGTAAGCATACGAGAGCAGGTCCAGCCCCGCCCGCACATGCACCGTGTCCAAGCCCACGGGGCTTTCATTGGGAAAGAGCACCGTGTTCTCGCCGATTTTTCCCTGCAACTCCATGAACTGCTCGCGCGGGGATTTGGAAGCCGCCCCCCAAACGTTACTCTTTCCCGCGAAAGTAAACATGTCGCCAAACTTGCGATTGTGAATCTCCTCGATATTTCTAGGGATGTAGTCGAGCAAACCCTGCACATCATTAAACGGGCGCTCGATCAGCCAGGAAGTCCACCATTCCTGCTTCCAAACAAACCCGTCATCATGACGAATGATCTTCTCTTCCACTGGCGGCGCAATCCCGCGAGTGATGTCCAGCCGCTCCCCAATCGTCCGGCAGAGCAGATCCAAGCCGTTCTGAAGAGTCACCTTCCCCCCCGTGACATATTCAATCAGGGGAATATGGTGCATCAAATCAAACACGGGAACCCGGTCGGGCAGTTCACCCCGCAAAGTGCATTCGACCCTTTGCCGCGCCGTCATTCGATCTTTTGGAAGTTTGCGCATGCTTTTTCTCCTCTGCGTAAATAAGGGCAGATTCTCGTAAACCTGTTCCAATCTCGGAGGTGGCGCGTTGGCAGGGTGAGGGCCTATGGGATGATCCCCGCCGGTGGACACTGCAATCAGGGGTCAGGCGAGCCTATCTCGCGGTTTTCGATGGACAGTAACCTCAAGGGCCCCAGTAATCCTGACTCCACGAGCGGCTCGTCTTTCTTGTAGGTCTCGTTGGTGTGATCGGCTCCCCGTTGATCCCTTGCCGCTTCATCTCCTCCAAGTCTTGGGTTATTCCCTCTTTGCTAACGTTGCCGTTAAGCCACCACCAGTTAGCCCAGGGCTTGGCCGAGTCTGGCGGAGCGCAAAAGCTCTCCGCCCACGCATCGGCCTTCTCGCCGGCGCGCGCCGGGCAAAAGCCTCCGGTCAGAACGAGGAAAAGCGCCAAGACATATCAAGACCTTTTTACGCTGCCTCCCACGAGCCGTGCGCTTGCCCAAGATTCTCAGCACGGGTTTGGAAGGGCGGAGCTTTAGCCCTGCCCTACAAGGCCTTCCTGACTTTTTCCGTGTCCCGCGCCCTAAGACCGTCCCGGCGTGGTGAGCAATCGTGGCCAGCGCCGCACCTTGAAGCGAGTTCGCCACCGCTTGCCCCCCGCTAGCCGCCTTCTACTCCAAGTAGAAAACTTCTTTCATGATGGCGAAGCGCTCTCCCGGTTGCTGGTCCGGCACGGGTTCAAACAGCCTTCCCATTTCTTTCTGCCAGCGTTGGTTGACGGGATCCTTCGCCAGCTCATCCCAGGCGCGGTCAAAGTCATCAATGTGCATGAAGAGGAAGAGTTCCTGGCCGCGCCGAAAGATCGAGTACTTCGAGATCCCGACGTCTTTGATCTTGGCAAGGAGCTCCGGCCACACGTTCTGGTGAGACCGTTCATATTCCTCTATCGCGTCGGCTTTGATTCTCAATTTGAATGCATATCGCGGCATCTCCGAACCTCCTCATAAAACCGACACCCGCTTCCTACGGTGAGGAGCGCCTCGAGGCGCATCTGCCACAGAATGTGGCAGCCCGTCACTTGGAAAATGTCACCACGGCCACAGACAGTCCTTGCAAGGCAAGCTTTTCGCCACTCAAATGCACAGTCCTGGCCGGTTTGAAGCCCGTCGTCTGGTCGATGTAAGCGACCTCGGCTCCATCCCCACCCGCAATCGTGGAATCAAAAAGCCTGTCGCGCTTGTTGATCAGCAACAGCCGGTGCTTGCCGTCGCGCGTCAGGAAGCCTTGGGCGAAGACGTAGGAGGTAGAAGAAGCAGTATCCACAAGCTTATCTCCGGGCCCGAAGCTATCGTGAAGCAGTTTTAGGACCCAGTAGCGGGTGTTACCCCCTCCCGCGTTCCAATCCACCATGGAGACGCTGGGGAACTGCGTGGGGTATCCCACCATTTGGGATTCGCCTGCGACGTCGATGCCTTGCCGGGCAAGTCCGGCGTACACGTACGCGTAGGTTGCAGCGCTCAAATTCCAGTAAGACTGGGGCAGCTCCTTGTAAACATAACCGGGCTTGCCCTGGCCAAAGTCACTCGAGTCGATGGAGCCGATCTCATCGACGGTAGTTCGTGTGTAGGGAGATAGACGCTGGCGAATCACCTCGACATAGCGGACCGAATTCAGGAAGCCGTCAGCCTGCTCGAAGAACGTGTAAGGCTTCATTTCCAGGGCCTCATCGGGACTCGGGCTGGCGTAAAAGTGATAGGAGATCATGTCCAGTGGGGTTCCCGGCTTGTGGTTCTTCGGGTTGAGGAAGTATTCGAAAAACTCCGGGCTTTGAGAAGGGAACGCCAAAGCGAGTCCAACAAACTTCATCTGCGGCTGGACCTTGCGGATGGCAGCCACCACGGCGTCGTAGATGTGCGTATAAGTCTCTGGGGTTATTTGGTGCTCGAGATCGACCTCGTTCAAGACCTCCCAATAGTCGATCTTATAATGATGACCCGACTCGTAGCGCTTCCCCGCTTCATCTGTGAATTCCCCCAGCGTGTACCAACTCACCAGCCGGGCATAGTAGTCCGCCACTTCCGTCAGGCTCGGATCGCGGAATTCCTTCCCTTGTTCGTAGTCCCAGGTTGGCTGGTCCGGATCAGCGGGATACGGCACCGGCTTCTCCGTCTTGAACATCCACTGGGGAATCGTGCTGAAGTTAAGAATCACCGAGTGGCCGGCCGTGGCATTGATGAAGTCTTCGGTCATCGGATCGATAAGGGAAAAATCCCAGGAAGTACCCCCATCTTGGGGAGGCTCCAGTTCGGCGACGCCCAACTTGGGATAGGGCAGCCACGGCACGTAACGTACGTAATCACACCCGAGTTCCTTTACCGCCTGATACACGTGATCATGAATATTTGAACCCCGTCGCAAAGGCGGGTTAACAACCACCTGCAGCGTCGGCGAGGTCTTGGAGACCGTTACAACTTTGTCCCAGTTTATCTTGACGGTGGCTGTTTCCGGCGGGGCAGCGGTTGAGACTGTCTTCAGGGGTGAACAAGACGTAAGGGCGATCATCACGCATGTCGAACAGAGAGCGAAGTGTTTAGGAATCTTGCTATGTTTCATGGCCCTTCCTCCCGATTAGACAATCAATCGCGATCCTATCTAAATACCCCCGGCTAAAGTACGTGGGTGAGGTTCCTGCGCATCCGGCACGGGTGTTACCGGCATGGCCTGGTGACCCTTTCTTCCCATAAGAATCCTCTCCTGGACCTGTTTTTCTGAATCGATGTGAACCTCCTGTATCCAACGGGTTAAGCCCGCCGCTTTTGAGAATCACCGAGTTCGGCGTCCCCGCCAAGGGGGGGGCAGGCGCCGAGCGCCTCTACAGCTTGCGCGCGGCGGGGAGAGGGGTGCCGGAGGCGGGGTGGGGGGCCGATCCCACGGCTTGCGCCGTGGGCTACAGGCTGCCGCGCAACCGCATAAGACTCCTCCACCAATAGTTTGTCAAGGATATTATTCTGTCATCTAGTAAAAACTCTAAAATTGCCTTCTGAGCGAGGACAACAACACCTAATACAGGACGTGGCTATCTATTTCCTGGAACCTCAGAGGCGGAAGTTTTTCGGCCTTCCCCATCTTGGTGTTTCCGCACGCACCGAAAGTCTGATGTGGTCCCTCAGAGCATTCGCGAAGAGCGGGGCTTCTTCCCACCGCCCGATCAATCCCGGCACTTCGCAGGGTTAAGCTTTGCAGCCCTCGTGGGGGAAGGCAGCAATGTTTCAGCCTTGCACGTTCCCATCACCTAAATCACAATGATGCAGGGGCCCTGGTCAGCAGCTAGCTCGGGTCCGGATTGAATAGCATCGATAAATCTAAGAACCGCGGCGAGAAGGAGTCAATCTCATGTTAATTCATAACAATAAATGGAAGCTCCCCAGATTTGCTCATAACTATCTTCAGGCTGCCGCAAGATTTGGCCTGAAACTCCTGGTTATCGCGCTGCTCGCGCCCGCCGTTCTGCCGAGCGTGCGAGCGCAGCAGGCTGAATCCACGGCCCGGCTAGCTCCCTTGACGGATCAGCTCCGCCTGGGCGCGGAGTATTTTCTTAATCGCACCGACACGGAAGAAACTGTCCGCCACCACTTCCAGTTGATGCACCAGTATGGACTGACGATCGCGCGCATTTTCATAATTTGGGATGACATCGAGCGCGAGCGCGATCAATGGGATCTTCACCGCTATGACTGGATTTATGACGCCGCGCAGGAATCCGACATCAAGATTGCCGCGACGCTTTGCGCCGAAGATCCTCCCGGCTGGATGAAGCTCACGCCTTTCTATCATCACCGCATGAACCTGAACGATCCCATGTTGCGGGAGCGTGCGGCGATCTACCTCGAAAAAGTAGTCGGCCGCTACCGGAATCATCCCGCGCAGGGCCCCTGGTTGCTGATGAACGAACCCGGCCTTGAAGTCAACTATGAGCGGACGACCATGCAAGCCTTCGGCAGATGGCTCCAGCAACGCTACGGCTCGGTGGACCGCTTGAACCAGCGTTGGTTCCAACCTCTCCAGAATTTTTCGGATGTGCAACTGAACCCCGATCAGTGGAAAGCTGGCTGGACGGATTATTACTCCTTCATCGATTGGAAAGAGTTCAATATTGATAATCTTTGCGACTTCCTGCGCTGGATCCAACAGCAGATCCGGGCGCTGGACACGACGCACGCGACCCATATCAATCCCCCCGGCTTGATCAGTAACCTTGCGGCGGAAGGCGCGGATCCCTGGAAAGAGGGGACGATGGTGGATTTTCTGGGAACGTCGATTCACCCCGCCTGGAATTTCAGCGAATACGAGCGCAGCGAATTCGGTTTGCCGTTCGCCTACTGTCTCGACCTGCTGCGCAGCGCGTCGGGAGAGCGCCCGTGGTGGGTAACCGAACTCCAGGGCGGACCCACAATTTATACCGGTGGGCGCGCCATGAACCCCACCCGAAGTGAAGTCACGCGCTGGATTTGGGATTCCTTCGGGGCGGGATCGCGCGCGGTGGTTTTCTGGTTGTGGAATCCTCGCGTGCTGGGGAACGAGGGTGGCGAGTGGGGACTGGTAAGTCTGGAGGGTGAGCCTTCGACTCGGCTCGAATCGGTGAAAGAGGTTGCCGGCGCGCTGAAGCGCTTGCCCGAACTGGCGCAAGCGAAGGCGGTCGAGCGGCGGGTGGGTATCCTTTACAACCCCGAAACCTTTTTGTTGATTGAGATGGATGGCCGCACTCAGGCTGCGGCGAAGCGCGCGCAAGAGCCGCTGTGGTCCCTCGAGGGAACCTACGCGGCGCTCCACCGTGCGCACGTTCCGGTTGACTTCGTGCACCTCGAAGAACTGAAATCCGGTGCGGCACAGCGCTATAGTGTTCTCTACCTACCCTATTCCTACGCGCTCGATGATCGAGCGGTTCAGGCCATTCGCGACTACGTACAGAACGGCGGAACTCTTTGGGCCGATGGCCTGCCGGCGTGGAAGAACGAATACGGTGAGATGCGACCCAGAATCCCCGGGGGGCTGGGCGACGTGTTCGGGGTGGACGCGAGTGACGTCGACCCGGTGGAAAAGCCCTATTCCGTCACCGCCGCCAACGAGCAAGGGGGAGAACTGTGGAAGCTCCCCTTGGTGATGAAAGGCGGGCAAGTCCTGGTGCGCGATAGCGAAGGCAAACTTTTTGCGGTTCGCCACCAATTCGGCAAAGGTCATGCCCTCTACTTCGCCACCGCGCTAACGCTCGCTTACCGCCGCAGGAACAACGAACAGGTTCGTAGGTGGATCGTCCAGCCGGCTCTCGTTGCTAACGCCGGGACGCCGGTGAAACTGGAGAAGGGCTCCGGTGAGATTTCTTTCCGCGCCCTCGAGAGTCCAGGCAGAGCTTTTGCCGTACTATCGAACTGGGGACAGGCTGATACCGTCGTGGTGAGTTTCGCCGGCGACTATACGAAGGTCGTGAATGCGCTCTCGGGCGCAGCCGTGACGCTCACCCGGGCCAACGGGAAGACGGTGGTGACCATGCCTCTCCCGGCTGCCGAGGTTTTGGTGCTTGAGGCGCAAAAGCCCTAGGAAGTGTAAACTCTAAAGCAAGACTTTGCCGCGAGGGCGTACCTCCATGGGCGAGACATCGGCATCCGTTATGGCCACTTTCGATTGGCGCTGGACAGGACAGCGCAGGGATTGAAGGAGCTAGCGAGCAGCTATGGCCAGTTGGTGGAAGATGGCGCGCGTTGATTTCCACGCCTTGCCGAATTCTTGCAGAGCGCATCTGGAATGACATTAAGTCCTATGTTTGTTAATTGCTTTCCGCATTTTCGCGTTCTCGATGGCACTATGTAAACTGGATACCGCACCATGTAAATATGTCGCGACATGATGCGTCGACTAGGTCAGCAAACCGTCTGATTTCAGCCACTTAATCTCAGACAGGTCTTGGAACCATGATTGCCAATCAATTGGTTTCCGGAGTACGGCCGTACTATTTCTAAAACTGGCACTTATGAGCCAGAATACCGGGTCACGTCGATTGGCAGCGATGTGACCCATTGACCCTAGGAGGCAAAGATGCGCAAAGCAACGATGTTTCTCTTCATCGGATTATTCCTCCTGTTTATGGCGGGATGTGGCAACCAAGTCAACACGGCCCCGGTAAGCAATCCGGCTACAGCCAATGTGCCGGTTGGTCTGACGGTTACCGACACGCCGCCCGCTGGTGTGACGGTCCTGTTCTTCCAACTGAGCATTACGGGAGCCACACTGACATCTTCGACAGGGACGACCGTTTCGCTTTTGCCCAGCACCAATCCGGTCCCCATAAATGTCTCTCAGCTTCTGACAGACTCGGCATTTCTGGGCAACCAGAATGTGCCAGAAGGAACTTACACCCTGAGTCTGACCTTCTCCCCCAATACGCAACTCACGATCTTTAACGGCTCGGGCGCCACCATCGGCAGTGGCGCCAATGCGTGCGCAAACAACACCGTGTGTCTGCTCACGCCGAGCACCACAGGTTCCCTGACCCTGCCCTTCACCACGGCGCCTTTTCCTATCACCTTGACGGCGAACTCGCCCCTGGCCTTTAAGGTCGACATCCATTTGAACACGGTCATTCAGTCAGATTCCTCGGGTAACCCCACCGTGAATCTTGCCGCTACGAATGGCGTCACGATTTCGGAGTTGCCCACACCTCCGTCGGGTGGGCCCGTGCCGGGCCTCGGCCACTTGACCGGAACGATCCAAAGCCTTATCACAAACGGATTCACGCTCCAGACCCGCGATGGCAGGACCTTCACCGTCGATGTAAACAGCAGCACCACCTACAATTACCCCAGCTCCGTATGCTCGGCTGACAATTCTACCTGCCTGGCTACGCAGCAAGTTGTCAAAGTCGAGGTGAGCCTCCAGACAGGTGGAACCTTGCTCGCGTCCGAAGTCAACTATGTACAGCAGGGTGGGGAGACGATAGTGGAAGGCAACATCATCCGCTTGAGCACCTCGGGCAGCAACATGCTCATGGATTTGATCCTACAGAAAGGGCCGGCCGCACCCAGCACGCTTCCCATGGGGCATCCGGTCACCGTGACCGTTCCACTTGCCAGCGGTGTCGTCGCTTATGCCATTGACTCCGGCAGCTTCACCCTTCCCATTCCCCCCACCACTTATGCGCTAAGCTTTGCCAGCGCCTCGGACCTGATCGTGGGTCAGGAAGTGTCGGTCGTCGTCCAGGGATCCGTAACCACGGCGAGCGGATCAGGCAGTTCGAGCCCCTGGGCTGGTCCTGCCCCGATCACTTTCACCGCCAGTAGTATTACGCTTGAACCAAGCCAGATCACTGGTTCGGTGGCAGCGGTCAATGTGCCCCAATTGAGCTTTACCCTCAGCACCCTCCCGAATTTCTTTGTGCCACCCGCCGCGACGGCTGGCGCACCCCCGATCTGGGTGCCCGTCAATATCACAGTTCTAACGACCGGGGCGACAACCTTCTTGCCTACGACTCTCACCCCGGACAGCATTTCGGGGTTGGCGATTAACGATGTGGTTTCCGTGGAAGGCTGGGTCTTCTCAACCCCCACGGGCCCCACCACGATCACGCTAGCGGCGGAAACGGTGCTCGATCGTGGGTCAGCAACTGCACCTTTCTAGGCGAGACTGATGACGCGACGGCAACACTTGGGGGAGTTCCTCCGGACAGTTGGCGCAGACCCGAAGAAGGATGTGGATGCTGTCATGATCGGGGCGCGCGGTCAGCTCGGCAGCTTACAGCCCGACATTGCGAGCTAGGTTCACATCCAGCTTCGCGACTGATTTTATGAATGCCCTGCGAGGAACTCCCCCGCCACTCGCCATTCCGATGCCGGCGCAGGAAACTACGGTGAGGGATTACCGACCCCCAGGGTCCGAGTAATGGATAATAAAGGCGCGGGGACGATTTTAGATTCCCAAGATTACGACGGAGTGGTCCCCCAAACTCGAGGGTTCGTTAATTCATGACTGGGCGAGGGGCCGTCCAAATTATCCACCCAGGGCGGCCTCCAGGTCCGCGATGAGGTCGTTGACATCCTCAAGGCCGACGGAAACACGAATTAGGTCCGGCGTGATCCCCATTTTCAACTGAACCTCGCGAGGCACGGAGGAATGGGTCATGGTGGTGGGGTGCTCGATCAGTGATTCCACTCCGCCCAGCGACTCCGCCAGAGTGAAGATCCGGCAATTTGCCAGAAGGTGGTTCACCGCCGCTTCCCCGCCCCGCAGGCGGAAGGAGAATGTCCCGCCCGATCCCCGCGTCTGACGCAGCGCCAATTCGTGCTGAGGATGGCTTTCGAGCCCGGGATGCAGCACCGCCGCCACCTGGGGATGCTTTTCCAACCAGCGCGCGATTTCGAGCGCGTTGCGGTTGTGCTCCTCCATGCGGAGGGCCAAGGTTTTAACGCCCCGCAGAACCAGGAAGCAGTCCTGCGGGCCGGCGCAGGTGCCCATGGCATTCTGGAGAAAGCCGATCTTCTCAGCGAGGGCAGGGTCGTTGACCACGAGCGCCCCTCCGACCACATCAGAATGGCCGTTAATGTATTTGGTTGTCGAATGCATCACGATGTCGGCGCCCAACTCGAGTGGCCGCTGGAAATAAGGCGAAAGGAAAGTGTTGTCACAAATGACCAGCGCCCCCTGTTCGTGCGCAAGGTCTGATACCGCGCGGATGTCCACGAGATTCATCAGGGGATTGGTGGGCGTCTCAATCCAAACCGCCTTGGGGCCATCGGCGAGCGCGGCACGAAGCTTGGCGGCGTTGCGCAAATCAACGTAATGGGCGCGAATCTGCTTGGTGGCAAATACCGACTCGAACAGGCGATAGGTGCCCCCGTAAAGGTCGTCGTGGACGACGATGGTTTCACCCGAGGAAAACATCATGAGCAAGGTTGTTTCCGCGGCCATGCCCGTAGCGAAGGCAAACCCCGCGGTCCCGCCCTCCAACTGTGCCAAGCAGGATTCCAGCGCCTTGCGCGTGGGATTGCCGCTTCGTGAATAGTCAAACGGCCCCGGCTGGCCCACGCCACGAAAAGCAAAAGTGGAGGTCTGGTAAATGGGCGTCATCACCGCGCCGAGATGTTCCTTGGGATCGTGCCCAGCATGGACGGCAATTGTTTTGAAATTCATAATTCCTCATTTCTCCAGCAGCCCGAGGCCGCGAAGCCAATTGATGAGCAGCTTGGGCCATTCGCCCAAGGTGGGATCGCCCAAATCCAATCCCACACCGTGGGGGCCATGTTGAAAGATGTGCAACTCCGCGGGCACATGCTCCTTGTGCAACGCCAAATAGAATGCCACGCTGTTTTCCGACGGAACTGTGGTGTCCTCACTGGTGCCGAACAGAAACGTAGGAGGCGTCTGGGCCGTAACGCGCAAATCGTTGGAGAGGTCTTCCAACAGCTTGGGGTCAGGCGAATCGCCCAACAGCGCTTGCCCGGAGCCGCGATGGCTATAAGGCGCCGTGAACGAAATCACCGGGTAGCCCAGGATGGCGAAATCCGGCCGCGAGCTGGCGCGGTCGATAGGATCAGGAGCGTTGGGGTTCCCACTGTCGAAATGGGTTTCGGCGGTGGAAGTCAGGTGGCCGCCCGCCGAAAAACCCATCATGCCGATGCGATCGGGTTTCACCCCGTACTCCGCCGAGTGCATCCGAACCAGGCGAATGGCGCGTTGCGCGTCACCTAATTCGATGGGATGGTGATAACGAGGTCCGAGCCGGTACTTGAGGACGAACGCCGTTATTCCCGCCGCATTGAGCCAATTCGCCACCTGACGGCCCTCGTGATTCATGGCCAAGTTGCGATAGCCGCCGCCCGGCGCGACGATGACCGCGGTGGGAACTCCCCCCCGCGCGGGGTAGTAAGTCAGTGTGGGGATGTCACTATCCTCATGGCCCAGTGCCCCCGGAGCGCCATTTTCCCAAAGGGGGAAGGTCTGGACCTCTTGTGACATGTCAAGCTTCGTGGGCGCTGCGGTGGGCGTTTGAGAAAAAGCCAACGAGGCGGCCAGGGAAATCAGCCACACCCATAGTAGGATGATGCGCAAAAACCTCTTCATAGGGCCTCCTTAAACTCTGCCCACTCGGGGCACTGCAATCGGCGCACCTGCTGAGCTAATGTAGCGCCGACCTTTAGGTCGGCACGTGCTGAGATAATGTAGCGCCGACCTCACGGTTTGTGAATTCTTAAGTTGTAGATCCTTCCGACGCCGCGGGTGTGCAAGTAACCCCTTACCCCCGGCGCTCGGAGCCCCCCTCCCTTGACCCCTCGGGCACCCTCCCCGATTTCTGGGGTCCGATCAGCCCCATCGGGGTCCAGAAATCGGACCTGCCTCGGAGACGGCTAGTGACACATCCAAAAACTCGATGCTTTATTTTCGAGAGATTACCGCCGCGCAGCACAAACATGGGCCAACAGGCTCTTTTCAATAGATTGCAGAAGGTTTTGAAATGGCTTCTAGCGCGGTGGTGGAAGGGAGAGAGAGGGCTGGTGCATGTCTCGGAAAGGAGTTTTGGCTTCGTAAAGCGCGAGGGCGGCCCTCAGGGCTTCTACCAGAGGCTGCCTGTTCTGTTGTGTGGCGAGGGTGACGGCCTGGCGTGCGGTTTGGGCAGCTTCAGGAAACCGGCCCACCTCGGCGTAGGCGGCGGCTAACGTGTAGAGAACTGCTGGGTCTCGTCCGTTAGATAATTGGACCGCCCGCGCCGCAAGTTCGACAGCCTCAGTACCGTTTCGGTCCGATGCCTCGGGGCACGTAGCCAGTACCCATGCCACTTGGTTCAGAACAGGCAGAGTGTCCGGTTCTCTGCGGAGCCCTCGGCGCCAATACGCAAGTGCCTCCGAGATTTTCCCTTGCGAGTAAAGGGCATAAGCCAGGTCAAAGTCGGCACGAGCGTTATTGGGGTTGAGTTCCTGTGCCCTCTGGGAATGTGTAATGGCTTCGTCCTGCCTTCCCTCCTGCCTCAGAGCGGACGCCAGGTTGTCTTGGGCGTGGGCGAACTCGGGGTTGACCTCCACGGCCTTCTGGAAATGGGTGATGGCTTCGTCCAGCCTTCCCTCTTGCCTCAAGGCAAGCCCGAGGTTGTTTTGGGCCTCGGCGAGCTCGGGGTTGACCTCCACTGCCTTCTGGAAATGGGTGATGGCTTCGGCGAGCCTTCCTTTCATCCCCAGGGCAAGCCCGAGGTTGTTTTGGGCCTCGGCGAGAGCGGGGTTGACCTCCACGGCCTTCTGGAAATGGGTGATGGCTTCGTCCAGCCTTCCTTTCTTCCCCAAGGCAAGCCCGAGGTTGTCTTGGGCGTCGGCGAGCTCGGGGTTGACCTCTATGGCCTTCTGAAAATGGGTGATGGCTTCGTCGAGCCTCCCTTTCTTCTCCAGGGCAAGCCCGAGGTTGTTTTGGGCTTGGGCGTACTCGGGGTTGACCTCCGCGGCCTTCTGGAAATGGGTGATGGCTTCGTCGAGCCTTCCTTTCTGCATCAGGGCAACCCCGAGGCAGTAGTGGACCTTGGCGTCCCCAGGATCGAGTTCCAAAGCCTTCTCCCACTCGGCGATGGCTGCGTCACCCTGGCCCTTCTTTGCCAAGTCGACCCCGCTGTCGATTAGCCGGTAGATCTCAGCGGCCGGCACTTCGATCTTCAACAAGCCGTCCGGGTGGATGTTTACAAACTCAGGAATGTTCACCGCGCGGTTAGCCGCAGTCGCATTGTCGACCAGGATTGCCGGGCTATCGTTGCCATCTTCATCCAGGTGCGTCAGGAACATCTTCGTATAGGGCCCGCGACTCTTCGACGAGAAGACCAGCCAGCGTCCATTGGGTGAAAAGCTGTGCCAGGAGTTCATCAGCGGCGTATTGCACCGCATGCGTCGTGCCTGACCTCCCGCAGCCGGCACGATGTAAAGCTGGCTGTCGGGACGCATCAACTGACCATTGCGGCACTGCACAAAGACGATCCAACGGCCATCCGGCGAAACCTTGGGGAAGGTGTTGCTCATACCGTTTCGCGACGCGCCGACGATCGGTTCTGACCGGCCGCCTCTGCCCTCATTAAAGGGAATCCGGTAGAGGTCGTACTGGATCTGGGTCTCTTCCGGATCGTTGGCATGCTCGGCCAGCTTCCGGCCTTCCGGGTAGGGGTCTTTCGCTTCCGCCAGGGCAAAGACCAGGTATTTGCCGT
>Ga0326727_10003620_pt1 | contig 48845 bp, 30 predicted proteins | sample MB2enrmetagenome_FD_207643 | JGI IMG/M metagenome (GOLD analysis project Ga0326727, IMG submission 207643) | Lab enriched peat soil microbial communities from McLean, Ithaca, NY, United States - MB29MY | ecosystem: Environmental > Terrestrial > Soil > Wetlands > Peat | place: USA: New York... | reverse complement strand
TTGAGTGACGTGGTGAGGCGTGTCGAGAGCGACCGCTCGTGCCAATCGTGCCATGCGCCAAAGTTGTGGACAGATGGTGGAGAGACTCTCAGGAAAATGTGTAATTGGTTACTGTCCCGGTTCTTCCCAGTATGCACTGGGGAGTTCGCGCTGGCAATCAAACGTCAGCGAATGGTAACATGTCCCCGATTTCCGCTTCTCAGCGGAGGGGTTCACTCCAGTAAAGGGACAGTAAAGGGGGACAGTAAAGGGGACAGACGCATTTTCCGCGGAGGTGAACATGACCTACAATTTCTCCGCCACCCAGAATAACGGACGGATTGTATCGTCGGTGGATGCGGTCACGGGCGAGAACGTCAGCCACACCTACGATTCGCTGAACCGGCTGATTGCGGCGGCAACCACCGGCAAGGGCGGCGTGCAGTGGAGTGAGTCGTACACTTACGATGGGTTTGGCAGCATGACTTCATGGGGTAGCTCCCCGGCCCGCCAACACCGCCCCCCAATCAGCAGCAGCCCATCTTGATTTCGCCGCCTTCGGTGACCGGCTCGCCGAATGCTTCCTCCGGCGCGGGAGCGCCTTGCAGCACCGCGATCCAGCGGCGGGCGGCGCTGAATCCCACCAGCACCACGCCCACGATGAAGATTGCCATCAGGCCCGAATCCAGGTAGCCGGTGATCATCGGCTGGCCGGTCTTCCAGGTCAGCGGCCAGAAAATGTTCTTGATCGAAAGCACTCCGGCCGTGATCGTCGTCGCTCCCACGAAGCACATAGGGATGGCGGAAATCCAAGCGTAGCGGGCCTTGCCCATGTTGATGAGGAAGGTCGTGACCACCGCCAGCGCGATGGTGGCCAGCAACTGGTTGCCGGTGCCGAACAACGGCCAGATGGTGGATATGTTTCCCGTGTAAATCAGATATCCCCAACCGCAGACCACAAAGAACGTAGTGATGAGATTGCCGGGCAGCCACGCCGTGTCGCCGAATCGCGGGCTGGCTTTGCCGAGCAGTTCCTGCAAGACGTAGCGCGCCACGCGCGTGCCGGCATCCACCGTGGTGAGGATGAAGAGCGCCTCGAACATAATCGCGTAGTGGTACCAATACCCGATCAGGCGATCCATGCCGGGAAGGCCGCGGAATATTTGCGCCATGCCGACGGCCAGCGAAACCGCGCCGCCGGTGCGCCCGGCAAGATTCTCGCCCACTTCGCGCGAGATCGCATCCAGATTCACCGTGTGCAGGCCCAGCTTGGCGAAAACCTCAGGCGCGCTGTTGATGGCGAAATAATCGCCCGGGTGCATCGAAGTGGCCGCGATCAGCGCCAGCACGCCCACCAGCGATTCGCACACCATCGCGCCGTAGCCGATGAAGCGCGCGTCGCTTTCCCGATCGATCATTTTGGGCGTCGTGCCCGATGCGATCAGCGCGTGGAAACCGGAGATGGCGCCGCAGGCGATGGTGACGAACAGGAACGGGAACAGCTTGCCCTTGATAATGGGGCCGCCGCCGGAAACGAACCGGGTGATCGCGGGAAAGCGTATGTCCGGGTGGAGGATGACGACGCCGATCAACAGGATGGCGATGGTCCCCAGCTTCAGGTAGGTGGCCAGATAGTCGCGCGGCTCGAGCAGCAGCCACACCGGCAGCACCGACGCGATGAAGCCGTAGGTCGCCATCAGCAGCGTGATCTGGTGCGGCGAGAAAGTGAGCGCGCCGGCCGCGGAGCTGGCGGCGAACCAGTGCCCGCCGATCACCGCCGCGATCAGCAGCACCACGCCGAACACGCTCGGACCCGCCACGGTGATTCTGCCGGCCTGGCTCTTGAACATCCACCAGCCCATGACGAGGGCAATGGGCATGATCGATCCGATGGTGAACACGCCCCACGGGCTGTTGGCCAGCGCGTTTACCACCACTATCCCCAGCCCGGCCAGCGTCACCAGCAGGATGAACAGCACCGCGACCATGGTCACCAAACCGGCGAATGGGCTGATTTCGCTGCGCGCGATGGACGCCAGCGAACGCCCGCGGTGGCGCATGGAAGCCACCAGCACGGTGAAATCCTGCACGCACCCGGCCAGCACCGCGCCAATCAGCAGCCACAGGAAACCGGGCAGGAAACCGAATTGCGCCGCCAGCGTGGGGCCGACCAGCGGGCCCGCGCCGGCAATGGCGGCGAAATGGTGCCCGAACAGCACCCACCTGGGCGACGCCACATAATTGTGGCCATCGGCAAAACGGCGAGCCGGCGTGATGCGCCGGTCGTCCAGAGCCAGCGCCTTGGCGGCGATGAAGGCCGAGTAGTAACGGTAAGCCAGCGCGTAAACGCAAAGCGCTCCCAGCAGGATCGGAAACGTGTTCACGGTTCTCTCAAATTCCTTCGAGAGAGCCTAGAATATCGCACAGCTTCGATTGCCGCTGATCTGATATTCAGAGCGCGGCAATGGAGCCACGGGTGGCTTTTAAGCGGCTGTGCCCTCGAACTGATGTCGCGCCGCCGAGCAGCGGCAACCGGCTGGACTCGCGCTCGCCGCCGTATCGCGGTCGCATGCTGTGCAGCACCCTTCGGCGAATGGAAGTCCGCCGGGAGCCGTTTGTCGCGCTCTACATCTGCACGGTTACCGTTGCCGAGCCCGTGTCCGGCGGGCTGGATGAATCCGTGGCCTGAACCGTGATGGTATGCGATCCCGCGCTCAGCGCCGCCGTATTCAACGCAAACGAGAACCCGACATTGGGACACCCGGCGCGGCCCGGATACACGTAGCAGACGTCCGGCCGGCTGAGGCCGTAAGTTGCATTGCCCACCGCCGTTCCGTCCACGAATACCTGCACGCTGCCGATTGCCGTCCCCACCGCAGCTCTGCTTTCCATCGCCCAACCGCTGACTGTGATGGTGCCGGAGACGGCCGCACCGGCTACCGGCGAATCGATCCAGACGCTGGGAGGCCCGATTACGTTTACCACAACAGTAGCCGACCCCGTGTCGGGTGTGGTGTCGCTATCCGTTGCTGTGACCACAATGGTGTGCGAACCCGGTGTGAGCGTCGCCGTGTTCAACGCAAACGAGAACCCGACATTGGGGCACCCTGGGCGGCCCGGGTACACGTAGCAGACGTCCGGCCGGCTGAGGCCGTAAGTTGCATTGCCCACCGCCGTTCCGTCCACGAATACCTGCACGCTGCCGATTGCCGTCCCCACCGCGGCTCTGTTGTCCATGGCCCAACCGTTGACTGTGATGGTGCCGGAAACGGCCGCACCGGCTACCGGCGAATCAATCCAGACGCTGGGAGACCCGATGGACGTCACGTTCACCACGACACTGGCCGAGCCGGTGACCGGAAAGCTGGCGGAGTCCGTGGCCTTAACCATGATGGTGTGCGAACCCGGTGTGAGCGTCGCCGTGTTCAGCGCAAACGAGAACCCCACATTGGGACACCCTGGGCGGCCCGGATACACGTAGCAGACGTCCGGCCGGCTGAGGCCGTACGTTGCATTGCCCACCGCCGTTCCGTCCACGAATACCTGCACGCCGCCGATTGCCGTCCCCACCGCAGCTCTGCTTTCCATCGCCCAACCGCTGACTGTGATGGTCCCGGAAACGGCTGCACCAGCTACGGGCGAATCGATCCAGACGCTGGGAGGCCCGATTACGTTTACCACAACAGTGGCCGAGCCCGTGTCGGGTGTGTTGTCGCTATCGGTGGCCGTGACCATAATGGTGTGCGAACCGGGCGTGAGCGCCGCCGTGTTCAGCACAAATGAGAACCCCACATTGGGGCACCCTGGGCGGCCCGGGTACACGTAGCAGACGTCCGGCCGACTGAGGCCGTAAGTTGCATTGCCCACCGCCGCTCCGTCCACGAATACCTGCACGCTGCCGATTGCCGTCCCCACCGCGGCTCTGTTGTCCATGGCCCAACCGTTGACTGTGATGGTGCCGGAAACGGCCGCACCGGCTACGGGCGAATCGATCCAGACGCTGGGAGGCCCGATGGACGTCACGTTCACCACGACACTGGCCGAGCCCGTGTCGGGCGGGCTGGACGAATCCGTGGCCTCAACCGTGATAGTGTGCGATCCCGCGCTCAGCGCCGCCGTGTTCAGCGAATACGAGTACCCGACATTGGGACACCCAGCGCGGCCCGGATACACGTAGCAGACGTCCGGCCGGCTGAGGCCGTAAGTGGCCGTACCCACCGCCGTGCCATCCACCAGCACCTGTACAGCACTGATCGCGGTGCCGATCGTCCCAGTGTTGTCGATCGCCCAGCCGGAAACCGTCACCATACCCGAAACCGTTGCCCCCTGCACCGGCGCATCGATGTCGACGGACGGCACGAGCGGGAGCCCATTTTGCGTCACGGTGACCTGTTGACCCAGGAGGGTAATGTGCGCCACGCGAGGGGATGCGGAGGTGCTTGCCGCGAAACTGAAACCGACGACTCCGTTCGCAATGGTCCCGATCGTGAGCCAGTTCGAATCGCTAGTCGGCGCGTAAACGCCGGTTAGAGACGTCGTGGCGGGAAGCACAGGAAGCAGCGAATCCGTCCCGGCGGAGGCTGGCTCGGTCAAGCTGGGGGGGCCGACAAAGGCGTAGGGCAGCTCCTTGATCGCGCTATTGCCTGTATCCGCGATATAGACGTTGCCGGAGCCGTCCACTGCTACGTCCCCAGGCCCAAACAGCCCCGAGGATACCAATGTGGTCAACTGCTGTGTCGAGGCGCTCCACTCCCGGATTGCGTTGCCTTGGTGGTCCGCGATGTAAACGTTGCCGGAGCCGTCCACCGAAATGCCGGTGGGATAGTTCAGCCCCGAGGACACCAGACTGGCCACCTGCTGCGCCGCCGGGGACCACTCCTTGACGGCGTAGTGCAACGAATCCGCGATATAGACGTTTCCGGAGATGTCGACGGCTAGCCCCTGCGGACTGAGCAAGCCCGAGGACACCAGCGTGGTCACCTGCTGCGTTGAGGCGCTCCATTCCATGACCGCGTTATAGTTGAGATCCGTCAGGTAGACGTTGCCGAAAACATCCGCCGCTACGCTCCAGGGATAACTCAGCCCCGAGGACACCAGCGGGGCAACCTGCTGCGACGCGGCGCTCCACTCCTTGATCGCTTGGTTCCCCTGGTCTGCGAAGTAGACGTCGCCGGAGCCGTCCACCGCCACTGCCGTAGGCTGATTCAGCCCCGAAGACACTAGCGTGGTCACCTGCTGCGTTGAGGCGTTCCACTCCTTGATCGCGTTGTTGAGCGTATCCGCGATGTAGGCGTTACCGGAACCATCCACCGCCACTCCGCTAGGCTCAGCAAGTCCCGACACCAGCGTGATCGCCGTACCCGTCCCATACGGCCCGATGTAGTTCGTTCCCGCTTGCGTCACGGTGACAATTTGCCCTGCGATGGTCAGTGTGCCGGTGCGTGAGCCTGTGCCACTGAACGCGTCATAAGTGAATACGACTACCGCGCTGCCGGTGCCGCTGTCGCTGCCGGAAGAAATGTGCAGAAACGAATCGTTGGCGGTGGCAGTCCAGGCGGCGTCGTAAGCCAGTACGACCGATGAAGTGCCCCCGGCGCTGCCAACCAGGAGCGAATTGGTGCCCAGCCTGGGCCGCACGAATGCGTAGGCGGCGCCCTGGCCGAATTGCGAATTTATGGTCTTTTCGTAAGCGCCGATGAACGCCGTGTCCCCGCTCACCGATACGGAGATGCCGAATTGATCGACCGGCGCGCCATCGGAAGCAGCTAGTTCCTGCTGCTGGCTCCATGCTTCACCATTTTGCACATATACGTACGCGCCTCCTTCACTGCTCGCGATGTCATAGGCCCCGATAACCGCAGTGTTCCCGCTCACCGATACGGAGGAGCCGAAGCCGCAGCCGAGCCCGCCGCAGCCAGCCACGTCGTAGGAGGAAATCAGTTCCTGCTGCTGGCCCCACGCTCCTCCACTGCGTGTAAATAGGTAAGCTGCTCCCTGGTAGCTATTCCTGCCGTAGGCCCCGGATACCGCTGTGTCCCCACTCACCGAAACAGAGTAGCCGAATCTGTCGCCCGCAACGCCATCGGAGGCAGTTAACTCCTGCTGCTGGCTCCAAGTTCCACCGTTGCGCACAAACACGTACGCGGCGCCGCGGTGGGCACTACGCCCCCAGGCCCCGATAGCCGCCGTGTTCCCGCTCACGGATACGGAGACGCCGAATTCGTCGGCAGCCGCGCCGTCGGAAGCAATCAGGTCCTGCTGCTGGCTCCATACTCCGCCACTGCGCACAAAGACGTACGCGGCCCCCTGGCTGCTATTCCTGCCAATCGCCCCGATCACCGTCGTGTCGCCGCAGACCGATACGGAGGCGCCGAACTGGTCGCCCGTCGCACCATCGGAAGCGGTCAGCTCCTGTTGAAGGCTCCATACTCCACCGCTCTGCACGAACACATATGCGGCTCCCTGCATGCCGTTGGAATTAACCGTCTTGAACTGGGCGCCGATCACGGTCGTGCTCCCACTCACTGATACCGATCTGCCGAATCTGTCGCCCGCAGCGCCATCCGGGGCAGTCAGCTCCGCCTGCTGACTCCAGATTCCACCACTCCGCACGAACACGTACGCGGCGCCCTGGTAGATATTCGACCCGACGGTTTTGTTAAATGCCCCGACTACCGCCGTGCCCCCGTCCACCGACACGGAGGCGCCGAACAGGTCGTTTGCTGCGCCATCCGAAGCCGTCAACTCCTGCTGCTGCGACCAGAGCGGGTCCACGACCAACGGGTACTGCGCCCCTTTGTCCTCGACAACCAGCCGGATCTCGCTGCCGCGCACCTCCAGCCGCGAGGGAATCACGCGCCCGCGCGCGTCCAGGGCCTTCAAACCGGCGTAACGCAACACCACGCCCTTACCCGATTCGAACAGCACTGCGCCGTCACCGGTCTTGGAAACCGGCAGCAGCCCGCCGCTCACGCCGAGCGCAATCACCAATGGCTCGCCGTCACGCCACTCGCCAGGCCGTTGACCGAGGGTGAAGCCCTGCTCCAGGCCCTGCAATCCGTTCACGTACCATTCGGTGAGATCTCCGCGTTGGTACTCCACGCGATTGCCCGCGCCAATCGGCTTAGAAACCGCCGGTTCCCGGAGCCGGTCGCCGTAACCGTATCCCGTCAAATGGAAGTTCACGCTGCCATCGGGATGGCTCAGCCGGGCTTCCCGCCCGTCGAACTCGAGCGTCAACCGCTGCGCGGCGTTTGCGCCACGCCAGGCCCCATGGCCGGAATCCTTGAGCGCGTACGTCGCACGCTCGAAGGCCTGTCGCAGCCCTTCGTCCGCACCGGCCTTCTTCCAGGCCGCATCCGCGCTGCTGGCGCCCGTAGCTCCGTTGAGCCCCGCCGGCGCCACGCACAGACATGCGAGCGATATCAACCCCACGCGCACGGAAAAGAACGTTCTACTGCCAACCATTGAACGGTGCTCCTTTCGGCCCACGCGCGGGCCGCGCCTTGCCGGCGATCGTCTGGATTACAGATCGATTCCGCAAACCCGCCAGGATTTCTCTCCCGGCACTTCCTGGATATCCTCGATTATACGTCCGCCATTCTAATATCAGGACTCTTTATCTTATTTCCGCGACCCGCTCCGGCGGCTCAACCGCCTTGCGTCCCGCATCGAACGCACGCCCGCCCGCGAAACGGGCCAGTTGCTTCCGCCCCGCGCGCTGCGCCACACTGAAAGTGGTTCCCTTCGATCCTCATGCCTGACTTCTGCAGTTGCGGCGCCGAGCTTCCACCGGATGCGTTGTTCTGCCACAAGTGCGGCAAGCCGCAGAGAGCGCTGACCGAAGTGGCCGCCGAGGCGCCAGCGCCGGCGCCCGTTGTTGTGTTGCCGCCCGTCGCGCCGCAGCCGCCGCCACCGCTCGATTTCCGCAATCCGCTGGCGCTGAAGATCGCCATGCTGGTGGCCTTGGGCGCCACGCTTCTGTTTTGGGTTCTGCCGTTCGTCAACTGGCTGGCGGCGGGCTATTTCGCGGTGTTCTTTTACCGGCGGCGGACCGGCAGTGCGGTCAACTTAGGCGCGGGCGTGCGTCTGGGCTGGATCACCGGACTGCTCGTTTTCCCGCCGGCCGCCGTGTCCGTCTTCTATTTGATCAAGGTTGCATCGGAGCTGCCGCAGTTCCTGTCCGAGCCACATTCTCGGGAGCTGCTTGCCATGCTGCGTAGCTCGCCGGGCGCCGCCGTGGTAACGCTGCTGTTGGAGGTGTTCGTCCTCAGCACCTGCCTCAGCATGGCTGGCGGCGCGCTGGCGGCGCTGGCCGCCAAGCTCGGCCAGCCTAGCCCGCCGCGGGGCGGGAGTAGCGCTTGACCAGCGCTACCGCCGCGAAGATCACCACCATCGCCACCAATTCCCGCAGGCCGAACGGCTCGCGGTAGAACAGCCATCCCAGCGCCACCGCGACCACCGCATTCACGTATGGGTAAATCGAAACCACGGCTACCGGCAGCCGGTCCATGCAATAGACAAATGCGCTGTAGCCTACCAGCGAACCGAATACCACCAGATAAAGCATCGCGCCCACGCCGCGCGTGCTCCAGTGTATGGGATGGTGGGGAACCAGCAAAGCAAAGGGCGCCATCGCCAGCGCGGCCGCCAGTTGGTGAATGCCGCCGGCCACCACCGGGTGCGCCTTGCCCGCGTTGCGCCGCTGATAGATGGAGCCGAACGACCAGCCCGCCATGCTGAATTGCAGGATTAGGAAGCCGGTCAACAGGCTGTGGCCGGCGCCCGGCTCTGCACCCGGCGTTACCAGCAGCGCCGCGCCCGCCAGGCCCAACGCCATCGCCCCGATGGTCGGCGCGTGCAGCTTCTCGCCGCCGGGCAGCAGCGCCTCCACCCCCACCATCCAGAATGGCGACGTGGTGATGATCAGGCCCGCCATGCCGCTGGGGATGAGGGTCTCGGAGATCGCCAGCGCGCCGTTGCCCATGGCGATGGTCCCCAGGCCCGCGACGCACGCCACCGCCAGTTCCTTTCCGCGCGGCATGTACAGGCCGCGGCACCAGGCGAACGCGAGCGTCAGCGTCCCCGAAATCGAATAGCGCACCGCGACCAGCATGAGCGGCGGAAAGGTTTCGAGCGACATCCGTATGCCCAGGTAGGTGGTGCCCCAAAAGAAACACACCGCCGCCAGCGCCAGGTACGGTCTGAAGAGAGGATGCCGGGACAACCCCCAGCTTAGTACATCGTTTCGCACGTCGGCTGTAGGGGCCGGGCATGCCCGGCCAGGCCAGCGTCCCCGTTGGCCGCGGCCCGTGGCCGCAGCCCCCTGTCAGACCACCACGCGCAGCCCGAGATGCTTCGCGAACGGATCGAAATCCCTGTCGTTATGGAGCAGGGTAAACCCGCCCTCAATGCAGCGGGTTGCAATCACCGTATCGATGGTCTTGCGAACCGTGATGCCGCGGCCGCGCAGCGCCCGAAAATTTTTCGCCGCTTGAATCGCGATTCTCTGTCCGCCCAACTCGACGACAATCAACGAGGCGAGCATTCGCCTGGCATGGTTGAAGTCCCGCTCGTCGGCGAACCCTTGCAGGACCTCCGTCAGAATCAAGTCACCGACAGCCAAAGGCTCATTACCCAGCAGGCTATCGAGTTTCTCGGTCTGCGCGGTGATCGTACCGTTGAAATAGTCGATCCACACGCTGGAATCGACCAGGATCAACTATCGCTCCGCATCGAGTCGAGATTGCCTTGCCAGTGCAGCTTGCCGCGGAGACGGCGGATCCCCGCCTGTCTACTCAGGCGCAGCACTGTCCGCAAACCCCGTTCCACGGCCTCGCGCTTGGTCTTGAGGCCGGTTGCGCGAAGCGTGTCCCGCATCAGCTTGTCGTCGATCACGATATTCGTGCGCATGATGTGTATCCTACTAAACAATTATACACATTCCGGCTGTACACTGCCAGGTGCGCCGCGTAGCCCTACGGCGCCGGCGGCAGCGGCACGCGCAGCCGCCCTTGGAAGACTTCGCCGAAGGCTTCCAGCACTTCGCCGTGCAGCGCGCCGTTATCGGCCAGCAGGTGGTCGGATTGAGTCACGCTGTGCGGCGCGCCCAGCATGTCGGAAACGCGGCCGCCGGCTTCCGTCACCAGCAGTGTGCCCGCCGCCACGTCCCAGGGCTTGAGTCCGAATTCCCAGAACAGGTCCAGCCGCCCGCACGCCACGAAGGCCAGGTCGAGCGCCGCCGACCCGGTGCGGCGCACGCCGTGCGAAGCCATCGCCATCTGGTAATAGAAGTGAATGTTTACGTTGTGATCCCGCTTGCGGCTAGGAAATCCGGTGGACCCCAGGCAGTCGTTCATCCGCTGGATTTGCGAAACGTGAATCCGCCGGTTGTTCAGGTACGCACCCGCGCCGCGCTCGGCGGTGAACAGCTCCTGGTGGATCGGATCGTACACCACGCCGGCTACCACTTCGCCCGCGCGCGCCAGGCCAAGCGTCACATTGAACGCCGGAAAACTGTGCGCGAAATTAGTGGTGCCGTCGAGCGGGTCCACGTACCAGCAGTATTCCGCCTGCGGGTCGTGGCCGCCGCCTTCTTCGGCCACCACTCCGTGGGAAGGAAAGTGCGAGCGCAGCCGCTCCACCGCCAGCTTTTCGCTGGCGCGGTCGGCTTCCGTCACCAGGTCGAACTCGCCCTTGACTTCAAACGCCACCCGCCGTTCGAAATAGTTGGCCAGCAAGGCGCCGGCCTCGCGGGCAATCTCCACGGCTGTTTCGAGGTATGGCATCGCGCGAGGCTTGTGGCCTAACCCAGCTCCACCACGTAGTTGATGTCGTGCTTGAAGATGAACAGGTTCGGCTCGCCCTGGCGGGTAATCCGGATGAAGGAGTGATCGTAGTATTCGATCACACCCGTCACTTCCTCGCCGCCGGCCAGCTTGACGCGCACGGGCGTCGCCTTCTCGATCAACTGCCGGAGGTATTTGGCCTCTTCCAGTGTGTGCTCCGGCGCGCGCGCGGTCTTTGGCTCTTGTATCGTACGCTTCTCCTAACGCTTCTTCCGGCTATCGGGCTTCAGCGTAATCTGCTCCGCTGGCGTTCCCGTGCTAGCCTCCGCTTCCCCATAATAGCCGTTGCGCGCCGAGGCCCGCAATTCGGGAGACTTGAGCCTCACTTCCAGCTTGTGAAAACGCTCCTTGGTGAGCGGCACATCGTGCGGGTAGTAGCCCAGCAGGTATTCGGTGCGCAGCTCGGTGATGATGGCGCTGAAGGCGCCGTCGAGCTGCGGACCCTCCGAGAGCAGGAAGGTGCGTCCGCCGGTGCCTTCCGCCATGAATTGCAAGGCGTGCTCGCCGCCGATATCGCGTCCCGCATCGTTGGTGATCGGCATCACGATCACCGGATAGATCACCGCATCGGCCAGTTGCGCCGCTTCGAGCGCGCGGTGACTGTCGATCTTGCTGGTGGTTTCGCCGCCGTCGCTCACCAGCACCAGCGCCTTGCGGCCCTCGCGCAGCTCCAGGTCGCGCGAAGCCAGCCAGATGGCGTCATAGAGTGAGGTTCCGGCCGAGCCGTGCATCTGACGCAGCATGGCTTCGAGCGACGCGATGTTGCGGGTGTAATTGTGTACCTGCGTCACCATGTCGTCGAAGGAATATAGCGCCACCTGGTCCTGCGAGTTGCGGAAGGAAAGCAGGGTGCGCACGAAGCGCACCGCGGAATCGGTTTCGAACTTCAGGTCCTGGTTGGTCGACCCGCTGACATCCACCAGCAGCGCTACCGAGAGCGGCTGATTGGTCTGGCGTTCGAAGACCGCCACTTCCTGGGGCACGCCGTTGTCGAAGATCTCGAAATCCTCCTTGTGCAGCGAGCCCACCAACTGCCCGGCGCGATTCTTCACCGTGGCGGCAATATGCACCAGGTTGACCTTCACCGGAATCACCAGATCCTGGGCGCCCAGCGCGGAGGTCAGCGCTACCGCCGCGGCGAACGCGGCGGCAGAGTGGGGCAGGCGCTTACGCCTGCCAACTGTTCCTCCCGTGTTTGCCTGAGTGCTCGCCTGAAAACAACCTCGCCATTCCGCCGTGGCGCACGCACTCATGCGTGCCGCGTCGGCACTCGTGCCGACGCCGGGCGTCCCACAGGCGAGCAGGTGTCTCGCCATGAGCGAAAAGCTATCGGAGCCGGGCCCGGAGGGCACCCCGTCAGGGAGCGGTCTCTCGACATCGCCGGCCCGCCAGGTCCGCCGACTACCGCGCCAGAGGCACATCGGGGTCCCACGCTCCTTCCACCCAGACCTCCCCATCGGCAAAATGCTCTTTCTTCCAAATGGGAACGCGTTTCTTGAGGCGGTCGATGCCTTCGAGCGCAGCCTCGAACGCCGGCCGCCGGTGCGCCGCCGTCACTATCACTACCACGCTGGTCTCGCCCACCAGCAAACGGCCCAGCCGGTGCGCCATGGCAACCCTTTCGAGCGCGAAAGAGGCCGCCAATTCGCGGCCGATCTCCGCCATGGTCCGCAACGCCATCGGCTCATAGCCCTCGTAATCGAGGTAGAGCGTGCGCCGGCCCCCGGTGTGGTTGCGGACGGTCCCTTCGAAAGTCACCACCGCGCCTTCCCCGCCCCGCAACAACCGGTCGGCCAGCCGGCGCGTATCGATCGACCGGTGAGTGATGGCGAAATAGTTGCCCGATTCCTCGATTTCGATGCCGTCCGCGCCGTCTTCCGATCCGCCGCTGACCGGCGGCAGCAGCGCGATTTCATCCCCTTCGGCGATCTTCGTCGCCGGCGCGGCAAACGCATGGTTGCGCGCCACCACGATGCTTCCCGCCATCTTCGCCATGCCGGGCAACTCCGCCAGGTAATGGTCCAGCACCGCGCGCAGATCGGCTCCTTCGGCGAACTCGGCATCCTCCGAGCCGCCACCCGCCAGGTCCTTCAAAACGCCGAAAAACAACACACGAACGCGCATCAGTAGCGTTGGAATTCTCAGTCTATCAGACGGTTCCAGCCGCCCAGCCGTTTCGCCCTTGTTGGGGGTGAGCCCCGGCAAGGCCATCCGAGCCGCGACCAAGGGGAGCGGTCAGGACAGATCGGAGCCGCTCGCCGTCAGGGAGCGACCATGGGACCGAGCACCGTGGCGCGGGCCGTCTGGCCTGCTGAGCCGAGAGTCATCTCGGCTTTTCTTCCCGCGCCGTTGCCACCGGTCTCAAAATCCGCTTGACGTCAACTATATAATGCGTCATATATATATTATCATGTCCCGAGATCCGCAGGACTTCCTTCCGCTGCACAACAACTGGTTCCACATTCTGCTCTCGCTGGTCGGCGCCGATCAGCACGGCTACGGCATCATGCAGGAAGTCCTGGAGCGGACCAATGGAACCGTCCGTCTCTGGCCCGCCACTCTCTATGGCTCGCTCAAGCGGCTGATCGGCGACGGGCTGATCGAAGAGTCCGATGAGCGGCCGGTGGCGGAGCTGGATGATGCGCGCCGCCGCTATTACCGGTTGACGCGGCTGGGACGAACCGTGCTCGAACTGGAATGCGAGCGGCTGCAAGCCATGGTCCGCATGATGCAACGGAAACGCAAGCAGGAGGCCTGGTGATGAACCGCGGTCTGAGCGTCTGCCTGGCCCTCTATCGGCGCCTGACCAGCGCCTATCCGCACGAGTTTCGCATGCTGTACGGAGAGGATCTCGACCGCTTGGGCGAAGACGCTATTCCGGAAGTCTCGCGGCGCTACGGTTTGCCCGGCCTGCTGCGGCTCCTCGCCGATATAGCTGTCCGGTTGCCAGCTACGTATCTCACGGAGATCCGGCAGGATATTGTCTACGCGTCGCGCAAGCTGGCCCAGTCGCCCGGGTTCACTGCCGTGGCCGTGCTTTCGCTCGCCATCGGAATCGGCATGTGCAGCGTGGTTCTCAGCGAATGCCAGTCGCTTACCGGGCCGCCGCCCGGCGTGCGCGATCCCTTGTCGTTGGCCACCTTCCGCTGGCACACCGTTTCCTACCCGTATTTCGAGCGCTATCGCGATCAGCGCCAGGTGGTTGAAAGCGCGACGGCCTTCTTGGGATTGGTTCCGTTTGCCGTAGCATTCACTGGAGACGGGTACGCGCATGCGGAGCGGTTTTACGGGCACCTGGTTTCCCCCGAGTATTTCACCGCCCTGGGTGTGACGCCGGCCGCCGGCCGGTTCTTCGCGCCGGAAACCGAGAAGCCTGGTGCGCCTCCCGTGGTGGTAATCAGCGATCGCTTGTGGCGCACCCACCTGGGCGCGGACCCGCTCGCCGTGGGACGCACGCTGCGGCTGAATGGTTCGATGGCAACCATCGTCGGCATCGGTCCGAAAGACTTCTTGGGTATCTGGCCGGCAAACCCGGCGGACCTGTTCGTGCCGGTGACGTGCGCCGGTTCTCTGGCTCCGGAATTGAGCGGCGACCCGCTCCACGCCGCGGACCGCGAAATCTTTCGCGTCGTGTTCCGGCTTGCCGCGGGTGTGAAGATACCCGCCGCGGAAGCCGCCCTCGACGCGGTCACCCGCAACCTCGACCGGGAAAACGGACTCCAGCACGATCGCGATCGCCAGGGCCGCGTGGTGCGGCTGATGCCGGCCGGCACCCTCATGTATATCTCGCCGGATCAGACCGCCTTCGTCGACACCTTCGATGTCGTCCTGTGGGCATTGGTCCTGTCACTGGTGTGCGCGAACCTGGCCAGTCTGCTGCTGGCTCGCGGCAGCCAAAGAAGAGGGGAAATCGCGATTCGCCTTTCGGTGGGCGCCAGCCGGCCGCGCTTGGTCCGCCAATTCCTGACCGAAAGCGTGATGCTGTCGTTCTCCGGCGGCCTCGCCGGCATCGCCCTGGCCTATGTGATGGGACGTGCGATCATGTCCATGCCTATGCCCTCGCCAACACCCTTTCAATACGACCTGCGGCCCGATCTCCACGTGCTCGCACTCACGCTGTCGATTGCGCTCGCCGCCGGCATCGGCTTCGGACTGGCGCCCGCCCTATCCTTGGTCCGCACCGACATCGGCCTGACCTTGAAGGAGGGCGCTCAGGCGCCGCTGCGCGGCTATCGCCGCTTCGGTCTGCGCAATCTCTTCGTCGTGGGCCAAATGACTGCATCGCTGATGCTGCTGCTGATGACCTGGTACATCGTCCTGGGTTTCCTGTCGAGCGCCCGCCTCGACCCCGGTTTTAAGACCGCCAATCTCAACCTCATTTCGCTCGACCCGGTTCGCGACGGTTATTCCGCCGAGAGAACCGCGGCCCTGCTGACCGGGCTCCCGGACGAGCTATCGCGTGTCGACGGCGTGCGTTCGGTGGCGCTGACCGATAGCGTGCCGTTCGCCAGCCTGGCCGCCGATCAGCCCAATACCCGCGTATCGGCCCCCTCAGGCGATCGGAAAGCCGGCCAGGTGTTGCACTCCGTCTTCAAGGAACATATCGGCGCCGGTTACTTCTCGGCACTCGGCGTACCTCTTTTGCGTGGCCGCGAATTCGATCGTCGCGACCGGCAGCCGGATGAGGCGGCAGGCGCCGAAGACGCTCCGGCGATTCCGGCCATCCTCAATCAAACCGCCGCGCGCGAGCTGTTCGGCGGCGAAGACCCGATTGGCCGCCGAATTCGCGAGGGCGAGCTGAACTACACGGTGGTTGGCTTGACACGCGATGTGCAGTCGGGTTTCCTGATGCCCAAGGCCGTGGCTACCGTTTCTTTGCCTCTAACTATCTCGGCGTTCCGCGGCAACCCAGCCCAACGTTCCACCATTCCGGCGCGCGGCGCGGCGCAGCCCCTGAGCTCTCTTTACGCGCCGCCGGGCACGCAACGCTCCACCATCCTGGTGCGCGGAACGGCGGGCCGCGATACGTTGGCGGCCGTGCGGCGGCAACTGGCCTCGCTTCATCCCGATCTCACGCTTTTCAACGTGCACACCTTGCAGGAGGATCTCAACCGGATGAACTCGTTTGTTGAGTGGGACTGCGCAGTCTACGTGATTCTCGGCCTGTTCGCACTGCTGCTGGCCTCGATCGGATTGGGCGGAGTGACGGCCTACGCGGTGGTCCGGCGGCGCAAAGAGATTGGCATCCGCATGGCGCTCGGCGCCGGCAGCCGCCAGGTGCAGGGGCTGGTGATGCGGGAAGGCACAGCGCTGGTGGTCGTGGGCTCGATCCTTGGGCTTGGCGGCGGACTTACCCTGTGGCGCGCCCTCTCTGCCGCCAGCGATGTGCTGGCGCGCAGCTTCTCGAAACGCGCCGACGATCCACTTTTGCTTTTTGGCGCGCCGCTGGTGCTGGTCGCCCTCGCCATGCTGGCCTGTTACCTGCCCGCGCGCCGCGCCACCGAGATCGACCCCGTCTCCGCACTGCGCGAAGAGTGAGGCGCGGCTTCGCGACACCGAACCGCCTGACGCATGGCGCGTTTTCTCCCGGACTCTCTTCGCCAGCCTCCTTCAGCCCGTAAGGGCGAAAGAGAATAAAGACAATGGCCCAAGGCGCGAGGGACCCTGGAGAACTCGGGCCGGCCGGCGGGTTGAGCGGCGAACTCCGCATCGGACGCGAAAACCGGGCGCATGTCCCACCATCCTGTCGAGGGATTCGCGGGAGCGGGGCAGGCCGCTTCCGCCTGCCAACGCCACCAGAGCCCGTAAGGGCGAAAGAGAATAGCCCAAGGCGCGAGCCTTGGGAATACAGCCAATCCAAACAGCCCCGGAACGGGGCGGAAGAACGGGTTCACCGCCCTTGCAAAAATCTTTGCCGCCCGTTTTCAATCGCTTGGGCCTTTGCGCTGGGCGCTTCTCGCCGGCTTGCGCGCTATTCTGAAATCGAAAAAGAGCTGCTCGCTCGCCGAGAAGCAGCCGTTTCGGGGCGACGTCCGGTGCCTAACCATGGTCCCTCCCTGCAGGGGGCAATTTGAAACCGGGTCACGCCGTGCAACGTTCGTAAGGCGGCCATAGCGGCTTGTACTCCTCCTCGAGAGGAGAAAGGAACCGGTTCCTCCAGTCCCGGCGCACAGCGCCGGCAATTACGCACCATTCGCCACACAAACCCAAGCAAATAGCTCCCAAAAACGCTCTCCGCGAATACCATTCCGTCACCGCCCTCCCGCACGCACAGGCGTAGTGTGCCCACGCCACCATTCCCATCCAGCCAGCCCGTGCCGGATGTCCGCGCGCACGCCCGCTGCCGCCCCGGAGTACAATCGAACTTCGCGAAACATGCCGTCGCCCCAGCATGAGTATTACGAGACACTCGGTGTTCCGCGGACGGCTTCGCCCGAGCAGATCCGCAGAGCTTACCGTAGGCTCGCCCGCCGTTATCACCCCGACTTCAATCCGGGCGACAAAGCTGCCGAAGAGCGTTTCAAGAGTGTGCAGGGAGCTTACGACGTCCTGAGCGATCCAGGCGCGCGCACAACGTACGACCAGGCCGCCTTCGCTCCAAAGAGCGGCTCGGCGGGAACCGGCGCCAGTGCCACGGAGGGCCCCTTCGAGTACACCGGGTGGAGGCGCGAAACAGCCGCCGGCGGTACGGCTCATTCTGACTTCGCCGCGCCGCCTTTCAGAGAGACGCGCGCGCCCGCCTCCCGAGTCTGGCTGGCGCCCATTCTGGCGGTCGGTCCAATCTGGATCTTCGTCATGTTGTTTGCTTTCCCCATACCGGATGCTTTGGGATGGTCTACCCTCGAGGGCGGCTGGGCGATCCTGCCGCTCGCCCTGTTATTTGCGGCGGGCTTTCTGTTCGGCGGTACCCCGGGGAACCCGTGGGCAAGAGCCGCGTCGATCGATGCCGCCACCTGGTGCTGCTTGATTCTCTACTGGTGGATTGCGCGGAATCTGCCGTGGCCGGTGATGCTGCGCATGTTGCCTTGGGCGCTGCCGGCCTACCTGCCGATCGTCTTCGGAGTGTTTCTCCGCGACCCCATAACGGCAAAAACGAAGAAGCCCGCCGCCTCAAGAAGGTGAAAAGGAGACGTGACATAATGCCGAACGGTACCCGACTGGGATCGCGCACTCGATTAGCCATTGCCGGCATCGCTACCGCCGTTTCCCTCTTCGCCGCACCCGCCGATTCACCCGCGCTGATGCCCATGCCGCTGAAGCTCGAAGCGGGCGCGGGCGCGCTGGCCATCGACCAGAGGTTCACCGTCGCCGCCACGCTGGCCGACCCGCGCCTCGAGAGCGCGCTGAACCGGCTGGTGGCGCGCCTTTCGCGCCAGACCGGCATGGCCATTCCGCGCGCGAAGCCGGCCGCCGGCGCGCACGCCACGTTGCGCGTGGAATGCGCCGCGCGCGGCGCGCTGTATCCAACCCTAAGCGAGGATGAATCCTACCAGCTTGCAGTTACGCCCGAAGGCGCGCTGCTGAAAGCCGCTACCGTGGATGGCGCACTGCACGGCTTGGAGACTTTCGCTCAACTGGTCCAGCCGGGATCGAGCGGCTTCCTGGCGCCGGCCGTATCCATCGACGACCGGCCGCGCTTCCCTTGGCGCGGGCTGCTGATGGACGTTTCGCGCCATTGGATGCCGGTCGAGGTGGTCGAGCGCAACCTGGATGCGATGGCCGCCGTCAAGCTGAACGTCTTCCACTGGCACCTCTCCGACGATCAGGGCTTTCGCGTCGAGAGCAAACGCTATCCGCGCTTGCAGCAATTCGGCTCCGGCGGCCATTACTACACGCAGGCTGAAATCCGCGCCGTGGTGGCTTACGCGCGCGAGCGCGGAATCCGCGTGGTGCCCGAGTTCGACGTGCCGGGCCACACGACGAGTTGGTTCCCCGGCTATCCGCAACTGGCCAGCGGGCCGGGCCCCTTTGAAATCGGCGGCGACTACGGCGCGTTCGATCCCGTGATGGATCCCAGCCGCGAGGCAACCTACGTCTTCCTGGATGGCTTCATCGGCGAAATGGCAACACTGTTCCCCGACCCCTATTTCCATGTGGGCGGCGACGAAGTCAACGGCAAGCAATGGAGCCAGTCGGCACACATTCAGGCGTTCGCCAAGCAGCACCGGTTCCACGACGCGCGCCATATCCAGTTGTATTTCAGTCAGCGCATTCGCCAGATTCTGGCGCGCCACGGCAAAATCATGGTCGGCTGGGACGAGATCCTGCAACCGGGATTGGGATCGAGCACCGTGATCCAGACTTGGCGCGGACGCGCGGCGCTGGCCGAGTCGGTGCGGCAGGGCTATCGCGGCATCTTGTCGTGGGGCTTCTACCTCGATCATCTCAGCCCGGCCAGTTTTCATTACGGCATCGAGCCGCTGGCCGGCGACGCGGCCCAATTGACGCCCGAACAGACCCGCCACATTCTGGGCGGCGAAGCGTGCATGTGGGCGGAGCTGGTGAGCGCGGAGACGGTGGATTCGCGCATCTGGCCGCGCCTGGCGGCGATTGCCGAGCGGCTCTGGTCGGCCGGGGACGTGACCGATGTGGATTCGATGTACCAGCGCCTGGAAGCCGTCAGCCGGATGCTGGAGTGGACCGGCATCCAGCACCGGTCCAATTATGCGCCGATGCTCGACCGGCTGAGCGGCAATCGCTTTGCGCCACCGGTGCGCGTGCTCGCCGATGCCTGTGAAGCGCTGGGGCTGGCTCTGCGCCACGCCGATAACATCACCACCGGGACGCCGTTCAACCGCATGGTGGATGCCGCCCGCCCGGAGAGCGAGAGCGTGCGCGCGCTCCAATTGGCGGCGGCCCGCGTGGCGGCGGACCCGGCTGCCGCCACGGCCGATGTGGCGGCCCTGCGCGCGCAGTTCACCCGTTGGGCAGCCAACGACCGTGACTTCGAGCCGCTGGCCGAGGCCAATTCGCTGCTGGAAGAGCTGAAGCCAATCTCCCGAGATCTATCGTCCGTGGGCTTGCTGGGGTTGCGCCTGCTCGATATCGTCGTCCAGAATCAACCGGCGCAGCCCGATTGGCTGGCAGCGCAGGACGCCGAGCTCAAGCGCATGTCGGAGCCAAACGCCGATCTGCGCCTGGCCGCCGTGCGCCCCGTCAGGATTCTGCTCGATCGCGCCGCGCGCGCCGGCAAATAAAGTGAAAAGCTCTCGGTTACGCCGGCGATCTCGTCGCCGGTTCTTTTTCCCGGCGCGAGACACCGGCGGCCAAAGACCGCCGGCGTTACCATGCTCGTCAGTTCGTGGGGCCCGCTAAATAGAACTGCAGCGTAGGCGAAGTCGAGTTACCCACTCCGACCGCGACGCCGAAGGGAGGGGGACCGGCCATGTACAAATTCGCCGGTACCGGTACATCCACCCGCAATAGATCGATCACCATGCCTGGAATGCCGCCAACGTACGCCGGCGTTGCCGTCAGCGTACCGATGCCGATGTTAGGAGGGCAATCGACCAGGCAGAACGAGAAGAGAGTAAAGAAAAAACTAACCTGGACGTTCGAGGCTGGCGCCGGCGCGGGCGAAGCCGCAATCGTACCATCCGCCAATTGCGGGCTGAGCGCGCCAGCTCCACTGACCAGGATGGTTACCGTGTCGCCCGGAGAAGCCGGGTTCGACGATGAGTTACGGCTGCCGTCGGAATTCAAAACGGCCATTATGTTCGGCTGCGCCGCGGCCACCTGCAAAGCCAGGGTCTGCGATAAGCCGGCGCCGGCAGCGATCGTCATGTTCACCTGCGTGCTCCTCGCGACTTCGTAAGGCACCAGCACATTGATTTGATTTTCCGCCGCATAAAATAACGGCGCCAGAACGCCTCCGAACGAAACCTGGCTGCCTCCCAGCGAGCTGGCAACTCTGCCGTTGGAATCGATCTCGAGTCCGACTCCTACGGCAGGCCCCAGACCGTTCCCGTAAATGCTGATGAATTCGCCGGGAGCGACCACGTTGTTCACGGCGTTCGCGGCCGAATCCGCCACGCCGAGAATGGAGACTCCCGTGGGTGCCCCGCGCGGCTGCCGCAACACGAAACCAGTCGAGACGGCCGCGTTGAATGCCACATCCTGCGGCGGTCCGATTACGGTCAGGCTGCCATCCGGATTCAATGCCAGGTCCTGACCGGCCATGCCGTTTGGCACCAGCTCGGAAAACAGCACGCTCGAGCCATCGGGCGCGAGCTCGGCAATCGCGGCATCGCCCACGACGATCGAGTTCGGGCCCAACACCAAGCCTGAAGGATCGGCAAGCGATTCGGTGATCCACACATTGCCTTGGGTATCGAGTCTCAGTTTCGGCGTAGCATTGACGTTGCCATAAAAGGTCGAAAACAGGAGGCTGGCGCCGGTCGAGCTCAGTTTGGTCACGAAGCCATCAAGGATATTGAACGTGGTTTGGGCGAGCTGAGGTTGAATCGCTCCGGGCGTGATAGGAAAGCTGGAGTCATCAGTAGTTCCGGCAACCACCACGTTGCCGCTGGAATCCAGTGCGATTGCGCCCGGCGTCGTTTCGCCCAGCAGCGTGGACCAAGTCAAGCCGGTGCCTTGAGCGTTCAAACGCGTGATGAACCCATCGGCGTAGGCGCCTTGAAATTGCGTTTGAAACGCCCCCGATGTAACTGGAAAATCGGACGCATACGTGTAGCCGGCAACCGTGGCTACACCGTTCGAATCCACGGCCAACGCCGAAATGTAAGTGGCCACCACGGAGCTGCCGGATGGCTGGCCGCCAAGCAATGTCGAATAGGCCAGGGTATAGGGCGGGGTTTGTTGACCTGTCCGTGTGAGTTTTGCGACAAATCCTTTGGGCACGTATGCCGGCGCGGTATTGATCGCGGTAATAAATGCGCCGGGCGTTACCGGAAAATCCGTTTGACTGGTCGATCCCGCCAGGTAAAGATTGCCGGCCGGATCGAACGCGGCGGCACTGATGGCAGTCGCGCCATTCGGGTCGAGCCCGCCGAACGTGCCGCTGTACAGCAACTGAGTGCCGGTGCTATCGAGCTTGGCGATGAGACCAAGGGTGGGGTAACTCTGCGACGAAACGGCTATCGAACCGGCGATCCAAAGGTTGCCCGCTGGGTCCACGGCCGCGGCGGCTGCCTGACCGTCATTGCCTGCCGGAAAAGTGAACTGCGCGATGGCGTTGCCGTTCGAATCCACTTTCACCACCGAAATCGTCGTCGCCGCCACCAGTTCCTCGCTGGGACCTGGCGGCAAAGGTGAAGAACTTACGATGAAGCTGTTCCCTTGCCCATCCGGGGCGATGCAACAGGGGTTAAGCGAAACGTAGGAAATATTGGATTGCTGCGCGACGGCGGTCGCAACCGAAAACGCGAGCAGCACGGCAGCCCACAGGGAAGACCTGGCCACGCTCATACTACTTATGATACGCGCGCGGCTCGAGTTCGACGCGGCGGACTCGCCGCAGCGATGCGACGAGTGCTTACATGTCGATCCGCTGCTGCTTGTGGCCCTCTAAATACCAGCAGGGAGCGTCGCCGAAGTGCGGAAACATCGAGTGGACGCAGGTCCGCGTCTCGGGGCTAAGCATCAGGAATTCGGTCTTGCCGTCCTTCAGCGGAACGGCGTAATAGGGCCGCACCACGACGGAGCCGAACGCGCGCGGCCCGCGCCAACGGGCGGACAGCCAATCGCCGCCATAAAGCAAGCCAGCCAACGCCAGCGGCCCTATCACGATCCACCGCACATATCGCACTCTCCCAGCTTACCAGCGGCGTCGATTCGGGCGCGTGACGCGCATGCCTGACATCGCGAGCGCGAATAGCTATACTGATCCCTCGGAGATCATCGTGAAGAACGTTTGCAGAGTGCTTGCGCTGGCCGTGTGCGCCGCCGGGTTGCCGGCTCAGCGGCCATGGCAACAGATCACCGTCCCCTCCGTCAACGAAGCGGCCGTGAATTTCCGAACTCCGCCGCGCGAATACGGCGCCATCCACTGGGCCATTTGGGGCGGCGAGTTGACCCAGGCGCGCATCGTGCGGGAGTTCGACCAGTTGGTGGCCAACGGGGTCTACGTGGTCAACTTCGGCCCGGCTCGCGGCATGTCTCCCAAGTATCTCTCGCCCGAGCATCTCGCCCTCACCAAGTTCGCCGTCGAGGAGGCACGCAAGCGCGGGATGAAAGTCTGGCTGGCCGACGAGGGCAGTTATCCCACCGGCTTCGCCGGCGGCAAGATCAGCGAGGATTATCCGCGACTCACCATGCAGGGAATCGTCGCCGATACGCACATCAGCGTGGCGCCCGGACAGACCGTCTCTATCCCGGCGCTTCCCGATACGCTCGGCGCGCTCATCCACACCGTCATTCCGCCGCCCAGGGGCGCCGTGAACCCGCCACCCGCAACCGAGAAATCCAGCGTGCTGCCCGTGGCCGGCGGCCAGATCAAATGGACGGCGCCGCCGGAAGGCCGGTCGGAGGTGATCTTAGTCCGCCACGTGTTTCGCAGCTCGCCCACGCGTTACATCAACCGCGCCGACGGCACTTACTCGAAGGACAGCCTGTATTCACTGATCGACTATCTCAACCCGGACGCCACGCGCGCATTTCTGAAGACCACCCACGAGGTCTACAAACAACTCTTCGGCGAGGAATTCGGCAAGACCGTGCTCGGTTTTTTCGGGGACGAACCCGACTACACCGGCTTCATGCCCTGGACGCCCAAGTTACTCGACGCGTTCCGCGAACAAAAAGGTTACGATCTGCAGCCTTACCTGCCGCTCTTCTTCATGCCCACGCTGACCGACGAAGTCAAGCGCGTGAAGGCCGATTACTGGGACGTCTGGAGCGGCATCTTCCGCGAGAGCTTCTTCGGCGTGCTGGCCGATTGGTGCGCCGCCAACGACCTGGAGTTCCTGGTCCACCTGAATCACGAGGAGTTGATGCTGAACCTTTCGCATGGCGAGGATCTCATCCGCAACGAGGGCGATTTCTTCCGCGACATGCGCCACGTGCAAATTCCCGGCATCGATAATTTGAACCAGCTCGTTCCGGGCGCGGTGATTCGCGAAGACACTCTTTATGACGTGAACGACAACTTCCCCAAGCTGGCCTCGTCGGCGGCGCACCTGTTCGGGCGGCCGCGCGTGTGGGCGGAAGAGGGCGGCGGCACCGGTGTGGACGGCAAGTTTCAGTTGGACTACCAGTTCGTGCGCGGCGTCAATGCGCCGCAGATCCGCATCCCGGTGATCCGGCCCGCCGGCGCTTCCGGCGACGTGCCGCCGCAAGCCGCCATGCTGGCCTGGTACACCAACCGAGCGTCCTACTTAATGGCGATTGGGAAGCCCGCCGCGCAGGTGGCGCTTTACCATCCGGCCAACAGCATGTGGCTGGGCGATGAAGCGGCCGATCGCGGCACCACCAAGCTGGGCAAGCAACTGCTGGAGCACCAGATCGATTTCGATTACTTCGACGAGCAGTCGCTCAGCTCCGTCGCGACCCTCGAGAACGGCGCCTTCCGCAACCTCAGCGGGCAAGTCTATCGCGCGGTCATCGTTCCGTCTTCCACCGTGATCTCGCGCGCCGCGCTCAATCGCCTGCGCGCCATGGCCGCTGCCGGCGGCAAGGTGATCTTCGACGGCGTCGCGCCCACCGTCGTGGTCGACCGCACTTTCCGCGATGCCACCGAGAAGCCCGACCTCAACTTCGCCACGCTGATCGAGCCGACGGGCGATCTTACCGCGCGCGTCATCGCGGCGTTGCCGAAGCCCGATGTCGCTCTCGATAGCCCATGCCCCGCGCTCAAGTACACTCACCGTAACTGGCGCGACGCCGACATGTACTTTTTCTTCAACGAAAGCGACCTGCCGCAATCGCGCACGGCGGAGGTCTCCGGCCACGGACAGGCGCACGCATGGGACGCATCGACCGGGGAGATCTATCTCATGACCGGCGCGACCGCCGGCAAGGACTCGGTCCGCCTGCCGCTGTTATTGGCTCCTTACGAGGCTAAGATCGTGGTGATCGGCGCGGCGCCGCAGAAGGTTGCCGCGCCCGAGCCTTCATTCACCACTGGAGATGTTATCGCGGACTTTCCGATCGACACGCCAGTGACTCGGTTTGAGAGGCATGTTACGTTTGCCAACAAGCCGGCCGCCGTGCGGTTCTACGTGGAATGCGACAGGGTGAATGACTATGCGCGTCTGCGGGTCAACGGCAAGGATCTCGGTGCACGCGCCTGGCAGCCGTACCGCTGGGATGTTACCGATGCCCTGACGGACTTCAATCGCATCGAAATTGAAACCCAAACGCTGCCGCCCGGCCGCGGCTTCCCCTCCGGCGGAGCAGTGTCCGCGGGCGCGCGCAACTCCGCGCCACCGCCTCCGCCAGCGCCCGGACTGACGGGCGCGGTTCGCCTGGTGGCTCGTGGTCAATGAGGTGATACACAATGTCCAAACGATGGTTTCTCTGCGCTTTCCTGTTCCTGCTGTTCCTGCCGCCGGAATTCGCTTTGGAACGGCCCGGCGTCACTTTCAAGATCTTTCAGTTCCCGCCCGATAAGATCCCGCGCATCGACGGCAATACCGACGATTGGGATATCGTGCCCGACAGTTATGCGATCGGCATGGATCAACTCATGGATACCGAGCAGGGACACGGCATGAATCACGACCCCAAGAACATGGACGTTAAGGTCAAGGTAGGCTGGGTCAAAGGTCTCAACCGTCTCTACTTCCTCTATGAAGCTTACGACAATTACTGGGACTTTTCGCGCCTCGATCTGCACAACGATATCTTCGAGGTAGTGGTGGATGGCGACTTATCCGGCGGACCGTTGATCGATATCTACCACCGCGATATCTGGACCCCCGAAGCGGTCGGCCAGGCGCGCTCGGTGATCGACCCGCGCATCGGCGAGCGCGAGGCGCACTGGAACTTTCACGGCGTCCACGCGCAGAACTACCATATCTTCACGCCGCCCGGCGACAAAGACTGGGCCATGGCCTGGGGCTGCGCGCAATACATCAAGCGGCTGCCCTATGCCAACGCGGCTTATAAGTATAACTTCAAACCGGGCGAGAGCGGTAAGCTGGTCCTGGAGTTCTGGATCACGCCGTTCGACTATGCTCCCTGCGATCGGCAGCGCGCGGTCGAATCCGTGCTCACCGAGAACAAGCTGATCGGTCTCTCCTGGTCGGTGATCGATTACGACGACGTCAACGCGCCCAATCGGGTGGGCTTCTGGAATCTCTCGCACAAACAGACCATGTACGGCAATGCAAGCGACCTGGTCGGCTTCCGGCTGATGCCGCTCGAGCCGCAGTTTAGAAAAGCCATCCAGGCGAAATGGTCGTACACCGTTGCGGATATGGACCGCCGCCTGGTGGCGTTCAAGGATGAATCCGACGGCACGATCACGTCCTGGAAATGGGACTTCGGAGACGGTTCCACGTCCACCGAGCAGAATCCCATCCACCAGTACAAAGCCGGACAGGAATACACAACCATCCTCGAGGTGGAGGGTCCCGCCGGGAAATCGCGTTACGCTGACGTGTGGGGCGTCTCGGTAAAATAGCCGCCAGCGGCGCCTGTTTCCGCAATTGCGGCTGCCGATGGTTAGCCATGCGATCTTAACCATCGGACGCCTTGTTTTGCCGCGCGCAGTGCTGCATATAATGAGGTCACGGTCGCTTCGCCCTTCCGGGTGAAGAGCGGAGTATGACCGGCCAGGGACAGATCGAAAACGAGGTCTGTACGGTGGCGCGTTTCATTTGTAACTCCGAGGCTTGTGTTGCCTCGGGATTCCCGCAAAATGGGCCGGGACGGCACCATGAAAGGGCAGGAAGCAAACTGAGGAGGACCTCTCGATGCGCAGAGAGTTTTCGATAATCTTAGGTGTTGGATTGTTCGTGTTCGCGATTCCGGCTTGGGCACAGACCACCGCCTGTAATCTGGTAACCACCAGCGGGACGCCCACCCAGGCTGACGTGAATGCGGCGATCAACATGGCCATTGGCGCGACGCCCTGCACCGCCAACATCATGGGCGCGAATGTCTGTAATGTCGTGGTGACGCAGCGAGTCATTAACGCCTCGATGGGCCAGGGATGCGTCGTCGGCACTCACAGCGTGGCGCTGACCTGGGGCGCCAGCACCGCGGGCACCTATCCCATCGCCGGCTACAATGTCTATCGCGCGCCCTCAACCGCCCCAACCGCGTATGTGCAAATCAACACCGCCCTGGTGACGACTCTCGCTTATACCGATGGGGCGGTCTCGAACAGTGGGTCGTACGTCTATGCGATCACGGCGGTGGATTCGCAGGGCACCCAGAGCGGGTATTCGACTCCCGCCACGGCCGCCATACCGTCCTCTTAAGCCTGTCAGGAATAACCAGCCCGTCGCCGGCGACCGCGCAACGGAGCCGCGACCGTGAGGGAGCGGTCGGTACGGCTCCTAGGTGCCCGCTGGCCGGGCGGCTACTGAACGGCCATCGTCACGCCTGGCTGACTGCTTCCGCCAATGGTAATTGCCACCGGCGTCGCCGAGCTGGGCATAAGTCCAGCGGGAACGCGCGCATTGACTTGCAGCAGCCCCGACACCTCGTCGCCCGCCGAGCCAGCGTACAACACCGTGGCGTTCTGCCCGCCGATCGACACCGTCACCGTCTGCACGGGTTGGCGCAAATCCGCCGCTGTAACGATGATCCCATCCGTGCCCAGGGGCGCGGTCTGTCCCTCGCCGGTGCAGTAAATCGAGACCGCGTCTCCGCCCGCGGCAGGGTTGCCCGGGCCGTTGATGCTGCCGTCCTGGTTCACGATCGCTCCCTGGCCGGAGCCCGACTCATTCGACGTGAAGATGCCGGGAGCGGTTGGCGCGACGGCCACGGTGAACGGCGTCGAGCGAACGCCCTGGTACTCCACCTGGATGGATGTCTGAGCCTGCCCGCTCACCTCGTAAGGCACGATGGCGGATAATTGGTTCGCCATCGTATAGAGAAGCGGAGCCGGGACATCGTCAAAGAGAACCGTCGTGGCGCCAAGTGAGGGGGCGACAAATCCGGCGGAAGTCTGCGCGGCAATCAGCGCGGAGTCCGCCAGGAAGTTCCCGGCGACAATGACGATTTCGCCCGGCGCGACAGGGCCGATAACGTAACTCGCCGCGTTTGCGACAGCCGTAATCGCCGGAGCGGTCACGCCCGTTCCCGTCACCACCACGCCGCCGTCGCCGGTGGACAACGGCACGGGGCCTCCCGTGGGATCCGATGCAATAGCGTTCGTCAATCCGAGCGGATATGCTCCGGGAGAGGCGCCACCGGTCACCTGGATCGAAAGCGTCGCCAGCACCCCGTCGATGAGCGCATTCTGGTTCAAGCCCGCGATCAGAATCCGCTCCAGGCCCGGCTGCGGATTCGACGTCCAGACGCTTTTCCCCTGGATGGCGAGAGTGCCTCCGGGAGAGACCGAGAAGACCAGCGCCTGGCTCTGGAACGAGACGTCAAATTGAATTGCGCTCAGTACCTGGCCGGCGGAAGCGAGCGCGACCTCGACCACAGCGCCGCCTTGCGAGTCGGCTGCCACCTCTGTGAGGGAGAGGTTCGCCGTGCCCGCGGAGGCAAGGGTCCCGGTGGCGATGGTGAACCACAGCGCACCGGGCAAGGCAAGATAGACGCTGCGTCGGCGCACTTACTCAATTGTACAATTCCGGGCTCTTAGCCGGCGACTGCCCTTTGGTACCATGTGCCCGCTGGCGGCCACTCCGCGCGTGAATTAAGGCTGGCCTAATTGCCGGGCCTCGACTGCAATCGTGACCGTGTTACTGCCGATCGCGATTCCGCTGGAATCGGCTATCTCGATCGCAATTGGGACGGCGTCGCCTGGAGCGACGCTGGCCGGCACGGTCACATCGACCTGATAGACGCCCGCCATTCCCGGCATTGGCTGGACCCGATCCGCGGTGGTGGAGACGCCGCCGATCGAAACTTCGACCAGCGCCGGGCCGGCGTCGAGTCCTGCGCCGGTCGCGAGAATGGAGATCGTGTCACCCGGTTCCGCGGGCTGGCCGTCGTTCAGATAGCTACGTGGCGTGGCCAGCAGAGAGGTGCCGGACAGCGTCACCATTGCTTGACCTTGCCCCGATCCGTCGGCGGAAAAGAGGCCCAGCGTGGCTTGCTGATTGGCGTGAATCACGTTGGTAACTGTGCCGCCGACTTGAGCTGAAATCTCTAACTCTCCTCCCGGCAGCGCCTCCGGACAGAGGAAGTCGACCCGCGTTGCCGAAGCATAAACCACGGGCGCCGGATTGCCATTCACAATCACTGCGGCGCCTTCGAGTTCGGTTGAGCTCCCCGTTGGACTTGCGGTGGGCTGGGCGCCCGCGCCGAGCCAGCGTCCCAGCAGGCTCGCCAGCGAACCCGGGCTGCAACTCGTCGGGGTTGGCTGGGCCGTAACTCTCTCCTTGGGAAGAACGGCCTGCGACTGCTGGCTCGCGGCATTGCGGAGGCCGGTAATCACCGGAAGACCCGGATCGGCCTCGATCGTTACCGAACCGGTGGAAGATTTCCGCGCTGAATTGGTCGCGGTGAACGTAACCTCGCGTCGCTCCAACGGGGATGACGCGCCAAGTCGTTGGTTGAGGCTGGACGGCGCTTGCGGCGTCCAGCGGAATTCACCGGTGGCTGGGTCAAACGAGGCGCCGGGCGGCAGATTCGCCGCCGAGAGAGTGAGCGGCAAACCGCCGGGATCGACGGCTGAGATAGCGAACGACATCGGCTTTCCAAACGCAGCCATCTGCGTTCCCGGCAGGTTCAGGATCGGTGCGGTGGCCGGAGTCACCTCCACCGTGCTGGTTACCGCGGTCTCTCCGAATTGCACCGTTACCGCGGACGATTGCTGGCCGGCGAATGGCGTTGTGAAGACTTCGAAGCTGAGCTGGGCCTGCCCGGGACGCGTCATGAACGGACTGGGAAGTTCCAAGCTCGGGCTGCTGCTGGAGACGGCCAAACGAGCCACCTGCAACACATTGGGATTGTTCATGCCAACCGTGCATGTAAAGAAACCACCGGCTTGGACCGTCTGCGGTGCGCATGAGAGGCTAGTGGGCCGAATGCCGGTGATGGGAATGGTGGCCGTCGTCAAAGCTCCCTGCACGGACGCGGTGATCTGAGCTTGCGCGTCCTGGTCCGAGGATATGACGGCGGCGGCAAACCGAGCGGACAGGGCGCCGGCGGCAATCGACACCTGCGCCGGCACCTGAACGCGCGACGTATTCGCCTGCAGAGCGACGGTCACGCCACTTGCGGGCGCGGCTTGCGCCAGGGAGACACCGCAGTCCAGCCCGCCCACCTTGTTCGAGTCGGGATTGCAAGCAATCGAAGCGCCGCTCTGCGAAGATGCAGGCTGCAAGCCGATACTGGCGGTCTCGGACGCGGTGTTCCAGGAAGCCGTTACGACGGCTGTCTGTGCGCTGGCCACAGCGCCGGCACTGGCCGCAAAAGTCGCCATGCTGGCGCCCGCCGCGACCGTCACCGACCCCGGAACCGTTAACGCCGCGGCGCTGCTCGCGAGTGTCACTGTCAACCCGCCGGAGCCAGCCGGGCTGGACAGCGTCACCGTACACGCGGAGGTTTCGCCGGAAGTGAGGCTCGCCGGCGTGCAATGGAGCGAAGTGAAAGCGCCGTGAGCGGGAGCCGCGACGGCGGCCGACGGTGTCATGCCGGCGCTTCCCGCCGTGACCGTCACGCTGGCCGAGCCAGTCACCGGAGGGCTGGCGGTATCCGTTGCCGTGACCACAATGGTGTGCGAACCCGGTGTGAGCGCCGCCGTATTCAACGCAAACGAGAACCCCACATTGGGACACCCAGGGCGGCCAGGGTACACGTAGCAGACGTCCGGCCGGCTGAGGCCGTAAGTTGCATTGCCCACCGCCGTTCCGTCCACGAACACCCGCACGCTGCCGATTGCCGTCCCCACCGCAGCTCTGCTTTCCATGGCCCAACCGTTGACTGTGACGGTTCCGGAGACGGCCGCGCCGGCTACCGGCGAATCGATCCAGACGCTGGGAGGCCCGATTACGTTTACCACAGCAGTAGCCGACCCTGTGTCCGGGGTGTTGGCGGTATCCGTTGCCGTGACCACAATGGTGTGCGAACCCGGTGTGAGCGCCGCTGTGTTCAACGCAAACGAGAACCCCACATTGGGACACCCAGGGCGGCCCGGGTACACGTAGCAGACGTCCGGCCGGCTGAGGCCGTAAGTTGCATTGCCCACCGCCGCTCCGTCCACGAACACCTGCACGCTGCCGATTGCGGTTCCCACCGCAGCTCTGCTTTCCATCGCCCAACCGCTGACTGTGATGGTGCCGGAAACGGCCGCACCGGCTATGGGTGAATCGATCCAGACGCTGGGAGGCCCGATGGACGTCACGTTCACCACGACGCTGGCCGAGCCCGTGTCGGGTGTGTTGTCGCTATCGGTGGCCGTGACCATAATGGTGTGCGAACCCGGCGTGAGCGCCGCCGTGTTCAGCACAAATGAGAACCCCACATTGGGGCACCCTGGGCGGCCCGGGTACACGTAGCAGACGTCCGGCCGGCTGAGGCCGTAAGTTGCATTGCCCACCGCCGCTCCGTCCACGAATACCTGCACGCTGCCGATTGCCGTCCCCACCGCGGCTCTGTTGTCCATGGCCCAACCGTTGACTGTGATGGTGCCGGAAACGGCCGCACCGGCTACGGGCGAATCGATCCAGACGCTGGGAGGCCCGATGGACGTCACGTTCACCACGACACTGGCCGAGCCCGTGTCGGGCGGGCTGGACGAATCCGTGGCCTCAACCGTGATAGTGTGCGATCCCGCGCTCAGCGCCGCCGTGTTCAGCGAATACGAGTACCCGACATTGGGACACCCAGCGCGGCCCGGATACACGTAGCAGACGTCCGGCCGGCTGAGGCCGTAAGTGGCCGTACCCACCGCCGTGCCATCCACCAGCACCTGTACAGCACTGATCGCGGTGCCGATCGTCCCAGTGTTGTCGATCGCCCAGCCGGAAACCGTCACCATACCCGAAACCGTTGCCCCCTGCACCGGCGCATCGATGTCGACGGACGGCATTATACCGGCCGTTCCAGGAGCCGCTGCTGAAGGCAGCGCTATTGTTCCACCTGTCCCGGTCATGGAAATTGGGCTTCCGGCGGCCGTCGCACCAACCACGTTCGTGAGGCTGATCGGCGTGGCGACCGCCGAACTGGTCATCGTCACGTTGATCACCGCGACAACGCCGTTCTGCATTGCCTCGTCGTTCATCCCGGACAGCAGGCATGTGTAGGAACCGGCGCCCGCAAAACAGGCGATCGTTTCGTTCGCCGCGGCGGCGCTGGAGCCAGCGACTGCGTCGATGGAAGCGACGTTGGCGGCCGAATAAGTCAGCGTCCACTGGATTCCCGCCGGCTCGCTTCCCACTGCCGAACTCAACGACAGGTTCAGTGCGATGGAGCCGCCCTCGACGGCGTTGCCCGACGACAACGCCATCGTGTCCTGTCCGAACGCCACGCCGCGCGCGACTGCAAGGAGAAAAGCCAGCAAGAGACTGCGGGTCAGCCCGCTCAGCAGTCTCCTCTCAACGACGTCAGTGTGCAACTCGTGAACCTCCGGAACGGGCGCCATGAGTACCCGGCTCGAATGGCCACAGGAGCCGCCGGTCGGCCGGCTAACTCCAGAGTATTTACAAGGCCCGTTTATCTTCAATGTTGCCTTTAGGAAAGTCTCTGCCCTGTCGATGGTTTTGTCCGTAATGCCGACCAAAGTTAGGATTGAGGAAATCCTCGCTCGCGAGTTTCCATGCCCATTGCCGGTTGGCCTGGCGCAGGATCGACCCAAAGCGCTCATCACCCTGAGACGCCGCATTGAAATAGTTGAGCGCCCAGCACTGCAACTGGAGTGCCAGCACTCATTGGCTTGTGATTCAAGAGATTCGGTTCCGCATGCTCGTTTCCTGCCGCGTTTTACACGGTGGAAAGCTCAAGGCCGAGAATTTTTTTCATCAATTGCAAGGGGGGCTGAGTGTTTTGCGGGCGGCTGACTGGTTATAAGCGGATAACAGGGTCCCGAACACTCCTGGAGTAACACCTTCTTAGCCTACGCAAGCGCCAGAAGTCGCATCCGCCGACATCAGTTTTAACCGCAGTTTCACTCGGTGTTTTCCGAGCCACCATTGCGTTACAAGTGAAAACTTAACTTTGGAGAGCTCCCTTTCCCCAGCTCCTCGCGCTATTCGGCAACGTCGAAACGTGGGAAAAACGTGAATCGGCAATGAACCTTTATCGCGAATTTGCGGAAAAGAGTGCTGAAATACCGAAAACAGTTTGAGCGCTCTTGTCCGAATGCTGAATCAACGACTTGCGACTGGCTTCTAAGTGCGGTAAGTGACTCCCCGCAAAAGTGTGTTCATAAGAAGTCCACCACGCGTTTGCGCCTTCAGTGAGTCTCTGCGTATTAACTATTCACAATCTGGTTAAACAAGACTGAGTCCATTATATTCGGATCTTGAACCATGAATATCCTGTTATCAAAAATGTCGAATAGTCATACGAAACAGCGGATTGCCTTTTTTCTGTTCTGTTTCCTTGCCGGCAGCTTAGCCTTCGGTCAAACAACTTCTTTGAGCCTCTCGTCCGGTTCCGCCGTCGAGGGTGGCTCTGTGTCGCTGAACCTCTCGTTGAGCTCGAGTGGCGGCGCGCCTGCCGGCTTGCAATGGACACTTTCGTTCGTTCCCACCGATGCCACCTCCGTGGTGGTCACCGCCGGGCCGGCGCTCGCCACCGCGGGCAAGACCCTCACGTGCAACTCGGTCAGCGGCTCGGTGACGTGCCTGACGGACGGGATGAACGATTCGACGATCGGCAACTGTGTTGTCGCTACGGTCACGGTTACGCTCTCCCCGGCCACCAGCGGTGCAACCGTGCCCATCGCGGTCAGCAGCCCCGTGGCGGCGTTCCCGAATGGATCGGCCATGGCGAACGGATCCACCGAAACCATATCGGCGACTTCGGGCGCGGTTACGGTGACGAATTGGGAGCCTGCCTTGTCTTCGTTGCAGTGCTCTCCCACCAGCCTGACTTCCGGCGTCAAATCCACCTGCACGGTCACACTGGCCCAGGCGGCTCCGAGCGGGGGCACTGCCGTGTCCCTGTCCAGCAACAGCACGATGCTGCCGGTGGCAGCCTCAGTCACCGTGCCGGCCGGCTCGACTTCGGCCACCTTCACAGCCACGGCTGGCAATTGCACCGCCAATCAGACCGCAACGCTCACGGCCACACTCAATGGCGTTTCCAAGACCGCCAGCATCAGCCTGGTGGTGCCGGTACAAGTCTCTTCGCTGAGTTGCAGCCCCACCAGCCTGGGGCCGAGTTCCTCCAGCACCTGCACCATCACCCTGAATCAATCTGCGCCCAGCGGAGCTAGCGTAGCCTTGTCCAGCAATGCGGCGGCACTGACCGTGCCGGCGACGGCGACCGTGGCGGCCGGGGCTGCCACGACTACGTTCAGCGCCACCAGCGGCACGATTTCGAGCAATCAAACGGCGACCGTTACGGCCACTTACAACAGCACCTCGGCGACTGCCAGCATCAGTCTGGCCATGCCGGTGCAAGTCTCCTCGCTCAGTTGCAGTCCCACCAGCCTCGGGCCGAACGCTTCCAGCACCTGCACCATTACCCTGAATCAATCTGCGCCCAGCGGAGTTAGCGTGGCCTTGTCCAGCAGTGCGGCGGCACTGACCGTGCCGGCGGCGGCGACCGTGGCGGCCGGGTCTGCCACGACTACGTTCAGCGCCACCAGCGGCACGATTTCGAGCAATCAAACGGCGACCGTGACAGCCACTTACAACAGCACCTCGGCCACGGCCAGCATTAGTCTGGTGATGCCGGTACAAGTCTCCTCACTCACTTGCAGTCCCACCAGCTTGGGGCCGAGCGCTTCCAGCACTTGCACTATCACGCTGAATCAGACGGCGCCCAGCGGAGTTAGCGTGGCCTTGTCCAGCAGTGCGGCGGCACTGACCGTGCCGGCGGCGGCGACCGTGGCGGCCGGGTCTGCCACGACTACGTTCAGCGCCTCCAGCGGCACGATTTCCAGCAGTCAGACGGCGACCGTGACGGCCACTTACAACAGCACCTCGGCAACGGCCAGCATCAGTCTGGTTCTGCCGGTGCAAGTCTCTTCGCTAAGTTGCAGCCCCACCAGCCTTGGGCCGAATGCCTCCAGCACTTGCACCATCACGCTGAATCAGACGGCGCCCAGCGGAGGCGCCAGCGTAGCCTTGTCCAGCAACAACACGATGCTGACCGTGGCAGCCTCGGTCACCGTGGCGGCCGGTTCGACTTCGGCCACCGCGACAGCCACGGCTGGCAATTGCAACTCGAATCAGACCGCGACGCTCGCGGCCACGCTCAATGGCGTTTCCAAGACCGCCAACATCGCCCTGAGCCCGGTAGTGCCGGTTACAGTGTCCGCGCTGAGTTGCAGCCCCGCCAGCCTAAGGCCGAACGCTTGGAGCACTTGCACCATCACGCTGAATCAGGCGGCGCCGGCCGGAGGCGCCACCGTAGCCTTGTCCAGCAACGTGGCGGCACTGACCGTGCCGGCGACGGCGACCGTGGCGGCCGGGTCCGCCACGACTGCGTTCAGCGCCATCAGCGGCGCGATTTCGAGCAATCAAACGGCGACCGTGACAGCCACTTACAACAGCACTTCGGCGACGGCCAGCATTAGTCTGGTTATGCCGGTGCAAGTCTCTTCGCTAAGTTGCAGCCCAAACAGCCTGGGGCCGAATACCTCCAGCACCTGCACCATCACCCTCAATCAGGCGGCGCCGACCGGGGGCGCCAGCGTAGCATTGTCCAGCAACAACACGATGTTGACCGTGGCAGCCTCGGTCACCGTGCCGGCCGGTTCGACTTCGGCCACCGCCACGGCCGCGGCTGGCAATTGCACCTCCAATCAAGCGGCGACGGTGACGGCAACTTACAACAGCACCTCGGCGACGGCCAGCATCAGTCTGGCAGCGCCGGTCGAAGTCTCCGCGCTCAGTTGCAGCCCCACCAGCCTGGGGCCGGATTCCTCGACCACCTGCACCATCACACTGAATCAGGCGGCGCCCAGCGGAGGCGCCAGCGTGGCCTTGTCGAGCAATGCGGCGGCTCTGACGGTGCCGGCATCGGTGACAATAGCGGCCGGGTCCGCCACCGGCACTTTTGGCGCCACCAGCGGCACGATTTCGAGCAATCAAACGGCGACGGTGACGGCCACTTACAACAGTGCCTCGGCAACCGCGATCATCAGCCTCACGGCGCCACCGGCGGTGAGCAGTGTATCGCCGAATAGCGGGTCGACGGCGGGCGGGACAGCGATCACGATCACCGGTACGAATTTTGCCACGGGAGCGACAGTGGCACTTGGGGGCGTGGCGGCCACCAATATAGTGGTGGTGAGCAGTACAACCATCACCGCCGCCACTCCAGCGGGCAGCGCCGGAGCGGCCACGGTGACAGTGACGAACCCTGGGGCGCAGAGCGGGAGTTTGGCGGCCGCGTTCACCTATGTGGCGCCCACAAGCACAACCATCACCTACGTGCAGGGTAACTACGCCACGCCGCAAACCTCTCAGACCACGGTGCCCGTCACCTTCACATCCGCCCAAGTCGCCGGCGACCTAAACGTCGTCGTAGCGGGGTGGAACGATAGCACGGCCGTGGTTAGCGCAGTTACGGACTCGAAGGGTAACACTTATACACGCGCCGTCGGCCCCACGGTCCAGAGCGGCTACGCGTCGCAATCCATTTACTATGCCAAAAACATCGCAGCGGCAGCCGCGGGGGCGAACATAGTCACGGTGACTTTCGCGAGTGCCGCGACATCCGCCGACATACGAATACTCGAATACAACGGAGCGGATCCTGGCAACCCGGTGGATGTGACGGTTGCAACTTCCGGCAACAGCGCCACCAGCAGCAGCGGCGCCCTGACCACGACCAACCCGACCGATCTGCTCTTCAGCGCCAACATGGTTCAGACAAGCACCACGGCTCCGTGCAGCGGTTTCACCAAACGGCTGCTGACATCGCCGGACGGCGACATCGCGGAAGACGAGATGGTCAAGGCGACCGGCAGCTACACCGCAACCGCGCCACTCAGCCCATCCGGTCCGTGGATCATGCAGATGGTCGCTTTCCGCACGCCAGTGGGAGGAACAATTCTGCCCACGGTGACTAGTGTGTCGCCGAATAGCGGGCCGACAACCGGCGGAACGGCAGTCACGATCACCGGTACTAACTTTGCCGCGGGAGCCACGGTGACGTTTGGGACCACTGCGGCGACCAATGTAGCGGTGGTGAACAGTGCCACCATCACGGCCACGGCCCCAGCGGGAAGTGCCGGTGCAGTGACAGTGACAGTAACGGTCAGCGGACAGAGCGCAAGCTTAGCTAGCGGGTTCAGTTACACCCTTCCGCCGACGCTGACCAGTGTGTCGCCGAACAGCGGGTCGACGGCGGGCGGAACGGCAGTCACGATCACGGGTACGAACTTCGCCGCGGGAGCGACGGTGACGTTTGGAGCGGCGGCAGCCACCAACGTGGCGGTGGTCAGCGGAACCGAGATCACGGCCACTACGCCGGCCGGAAGCGCCGGCGCGGTAACGGTGACGGTGACGAATCCCGGGGCGCAGAGCGGGAGTCTGGCGGGCGGCTTCACCTATGTCGTGGAAACCACGGCGACGCCCGCATTCGTCTCGCACGTCGCCGAATCTAACTCGCGGTCTTCCGCCGTGACCAGCCCTTACCACCTCTACCTTCATCTGGCCGACCCTGCCATAGCCGGGAACGCCATTATAGTTGCGTGCCAGTTCCAGGGTGAGGCGGCGCTAACCATCACCGACGATAAGTCGGACAGCTATAAGAACGCCGAGGTCTACTACAATTCGGTGGAAAACCAGTCCATCGTGATCGCGGAAGCGTTCAACGTGGCTGCGGGAGCTTATAATCTGACGGCCACATGGAACGGCGAAACCACGCAATTCCAGTGCGTCACTTCGCAGATTTCGAACGTCACCGCGGCCGATGGTTCCGGCGCGGGCAACGAGGGCTCGGGCACATCAGCAACCGCTGGCAGTATGACGCCGACGGTGGCCGGCGATCTGGTGTACCAGGTGGTCGCTAGCCTTAGCGGTTCGTTGGCGCAGAAGAGCTTCACGGCGGGATCGCAATCGAATATTACGTGGAATCTCGAAAGCGCGGACCTGGAAGACGGCATGGCCGTCCAGTCCGGCGTGTATTCGTCCACATCGGCGATCGACCCGGCCATGACCCTGGGCACCAGCGCCACATGGATCTCGGCCGCGGTTCTGCTCAAATCGGGGACCGCAGGGGCAGTGCCTACCGGCATGCGGGTCGCATACGAGATTCATGAGAACCTTCCGTACACACCAGCCGCCGGCGGAACGGGAAATGCCTATACGAACCCCGCGACGTTGCAGATTCCGTGCATCGCGGGAGCTACCATTGCAGCTTTGATGGATGGCGGCGGAGCCACAAACCCCAGCATGATATCCAGTATCACGGATACCAACGGCAACACGTGGAGTCAGATCGCCCAATATGTCTACTCCAATGACGGCGTATATGCGCAGGCGTATTATGCGAAGAACGTGGCATGCTCCAGTGGTTTTGAGACTTTGAAGGTCACGTTCGCCGATACTACCAACGACGACACCATAGTCTTTTATGTCATTCCGGGCGCGGGGGCGAGCCCGCTGGACACGTATGCCGGCAGCGCACAGGACATAAGCAATAACGGCTCACCCGTGACCCTGAATTACACGCTAACTCCAGCGGCGGCGGGCGAGATTGTGATAGCCGAAGAGAACTGGTACTACAACACAGCTACCGGGACTCCGGAGGCGAACTGGCTGTTCGATTCGGCATATTACTCCGGCATAGTGCTGGATGGTCCGCAACCTATCGATCAGAACGGCGGGTGGATGCATTATTACACGACTTCCACAAGTCCACTGAGCTTCACTTATAACATGTTGTCCAGCACCGATGCGAATGGACCGGCGGCTGGACTGGCGGTGGCCTTCAAGTAGGGTCGCGCTGGCGCGTGCGGCGGTGAATTTGGGCCCTCCGCCGCACGCGCCGAATACACAGATGAACATAGCTTGAAAAGAACTGGTTTATCCGTGTTCATCTGTGTTCATCCGTGGCCCAAAACTGTTTTGCCGGACTTTCTCAGCAGCCTCTAAAGCATACCCACCAAGCTGCGTGTCCGATCCGATCCATGTCTACAATGGTATCCGGATATGACCACGCAGCCTCACATCGCGGTGGTCGGCAGCGCCAATGTCGACCTCACCACTTTCACCGATCAGTTTCCGCGGCCGGGCGAAACCATCTTCGGCCGCAGCTTTCATCTGGGCTTCGGCGGCAAGGGCGCCAACCAGGCGGTAGCCGCGCGGCTTTGCGGCGCGCGCGTGACGATGATCGCGCGCGTCGGCGACGACCTGTTCGGCAAAGCGACCATCGACAACTTCGCCGCCCGCGGCGTGGATTCGACACGCGTGCTGATCACCCAAGGCGTCTCGAGCGGGGTCGCGCCCATCTTCGTCGATTCGGCCGGGCAGAACCGCATCCTGGTCGTCAAGGGCGCCAATGACCGCCTGTTGCCCGCCGACATCGACGCAGCCGCGCCGGTGCTTCGACAGGCCGATGCCATCGTCCTGCAGTTGGAGATCCCGCTCGAAACCGTCTATTACACACTGCGCTTCGCCCGCTCGAACGGCATCCGCGCGATTCTGAACCCGGCGCCCGGCCAGCCGCTCGATCTCGCCGAACTGGCTCACGCCGATTACGTCATCCCCAATGAAACCGAAGCCGAGGCGCTCACCGGCATGCCGGTGAACAACCTGCACGAAGCTCGCGACTGCGCCGTACGCCTGTTGCGCAGCGGCGTGCGGCGCGTCATCATCACGCTCGGCGCCAATGGCGCTCTCTGCGCCGGCGAGACCCGAGTGGACCACGTTCCGCCGTTCGCCGTCGAAGCCATCGATACCACCGGCGCCGGCGATGCCTTCATCGGCAGCTTCGCCGCGTTCCTGGCCGCCGGCGAGAGCGAGACCGACGCCATCGCACGGGCCAATGTCTATGCCGCGCTTTCCACGCTTGGCGTAGGCACCCAGGCATCCTTCGTCACCCGCGAGCGGCTGGAAGAAGCATGGATACAACGGCCGAAACCGTAGTCTCCGCGCGAAAAGTGACTTGGCGGAAGGCAGTGCGGATCGAACACACCAGCGGCCGAAACGGCCGCCGAACGGTTTTGAAGACCGTCCCGGACACCAGTCCGGATTGCCTTCCGAAAACAGTCTAGCAGCCTCTGCCAAAACCTGCCGGGCACGCCCGAGGTAGGATAGACGATCGGTTTGTGTCGTCTGTCAGGGCGTCGTCCTATAGCGAAAGCACGACAGACCACAAAAGGCGATGGTCTGTCCTACCATCCCTGCCCGGCCCCCCACCAAGCTAACATTGTCTCTTGAAAGGTTGGTCCACTTGATCACCAACGGCGAATACATCAAGGACATACTGGCGAGGGAGCCGGGAGCGAAAGTCGCGGCGCGCGGCTGGGTGAAGACGCGGCGCGACGGCAAGGGCGTGCACTTCGTGCAACTGCAAGATGGATCGTCGGCGATCGACCTGCAAGTGGTGATCCTCGCCGGACTGTTGCCCGAAGCGGTGCTGGCCGCGGTCACCACCGGATCGTCGCTGCGCGTGGAGGGCGAAGTGGTGGCGTCGCCTGGTCCCGGCCAGCCGGTAGAGCTGCGCGCGGAAGCGATCGAAGTGTACGGCGCGGCCGATCCGTCCACCTACCCGTTGCAGAAAAAGGGCCACACCATGGAGTTCCTGCGCGAGATCGGCCATCTGCGCTCGCGCAGCAATACGTTCAGCGCGGTGTTCCGCGTGCGCAACGCGCTCAGTTTCGCCATTCACCGCTTCTTTCAGGACAACGGTTTCGTGTATGTGCAGACGCCGCTCATCACCACGCTCGATTGCGAAGGCGCCGGCCAGATGTTCCAGGTGACCACGCTCGATCTCGCCTCGACGCCCAAAACGCCGGAAGGGCGGCCCGATTTCAGCGGCGACTTTTTCGCCAAACCGGCGTACCTGACGGTGAGCGGGCAGCTCGAAGCGGAGATGTTCGCGTCCGCGTTCGCCAACGTCTACACGTTCGGACCCACCTTCCGCGCGGAGAATTCGAACACGCCGCGCCATCTGGCCGAGTTCTGGATGATCGAGCCGGAGATGGCCTTCGCCGATCTCGACGACAACCGGCGCCTGGCGGAGCGTTTCCTCAAGGCCGTGTTAGCGGAAGTGATGGACCGCTGCCGCGCGGATCTCGAGTTCTTCAACAAGCGCGTCGACAATACGTTGCTTGCGACGCTGGCCAACGTGGTGGAGAACGACTTCGTGCACCTGCCGTACGCGGAAGCGGTGCGCATCCTGGAAGACGCCGCGGCCAAGGGCAAGACGTGGGAGTTCCCTGTGAGTTGGGGCGCCGACCTGCAAAGCGAGCATGAGCGCCACCTGACCGAAGAAGTATTTCGCAAGCCGGTGGTGGTGACCGATTATCCGACCGGGATCAAGGCCTTCTACATGCGCCTCAACGACGATGGCCGCACGGTGGCGGCGATGGACGTGCTGGTGCCGCGCATCGGCGAAATCATCGGCGGCAGCCAGCGCGAGGAGCGCCTGGACGTGCTGCGCCAGCGCATCGCCGGGCAGGGACTGAAGGAAGAGGATTACGCCTGGTATCTCGACCTGCGGCGCTTCGGCTCGGTGCCGCACGCGGGCTTCGGCCTCGGACTGGAGCGGATGATGATGTACCTGACCGGCATGAAGAACATCCGCGACGTGATCCCGTGTCCGCGCACGCCCGGCTCAGCTGCGTTCTAAATTAATCCGTGGCGCGGGCTGTCAAGCTTGCTGAGCCGAGATTCGTCTCGGCTTTTCTTCGCAGGCGGCGCGTTCAGGCCATTCGTGGCGGCATTCCGAGTGACAGTGGAGCAGCGTGCGCGTCCCCAAGAAATGTCGAGACGAATCTGGCGACACAGCAGGCAGGACTGCCCGCGCCACGGTGCTTCACACGGGCAGGTCGCGCGTCCCGCCGAAGTCCTTCTGCAATACCAGGGCTACGGTGCCGCGCAGGCGGGCCATGCCATCCTCGTGCGCCGGAATGAGGCGTGGCGCCCGTCCACCGGGCAGCACCTGGGCCTGCAAATCGGCTTCGATCACGGGACCAAAGCGGTGCCAGGAACGGGTCAGATCGCCGATGATGATGATGCGCTCCGGGGCCAGGCCCGCCACGATCATCCGCATGCCCCGGCCCAGGTAGTGGGCCATCTTCTCCAGAGCCGCACCGGCGCACGCGTCCCCTTGCTCGGCCAGGCTCAGCAGGTCAAGAAAGCTCAACCCCTCCGCATAGGAGCTGGATTCGTGATAGTAGCGAAGCGCCGCGCGGTTGGAGGCGAACACTTCCCAGCAGCCCCGGCCGCCACAGCCGCACAGAGGGCCGGCCGGATCGAGCGGCACGTGGCCAAATTCTCCCGCCATGCCATTTCGCCCCCGGACGAGGTGGCCGCCCGTCAGAATTCCGGCGCCGATGCCCTCGGAAACGGTGATCACGACAAGGTCACGGCCGGGTTCCGCGCGATCGAACCATACCGCTGCCAGCACGCATGCGTTGGCGGCATTCTCCAGCTCCACTTCGAGGCCGGTCGCATTGGCGATGGGCTTGCGCAAATCGAAATCGCGCCACTTGAGGTTGGGGGCAAACGCCAGGTGGCCCGCGTGGGGACGGCCCGGCAGGGAGATTCCAATGCCCTCGATCTTCTTTCCCCGGCAGGAATGAATCAGCGGTTGGATGCGCTGGATCAAGGCGTCCGTCGCCGTTTTGGGGTCGGCGGGCGTGGGGATAACCTCTTGCGAACTGAATCTTCCGTTCACATTGGCCAGAGCCACGGTGATTTGGGTGGGCCGGATATCGATGCCGATGATCACACGGTCGTCGTTTAGCCGCAGGAAGGTGGGCCGGCGGCCCCGCGGCAGGCGGCCGGTGGGACCTTCCAGCACCCAATGCTCCTCGATCAACCCCTCGACGATGAGGGAAATGGTGCTGCGCTGCAAGCCCGAAACGCGCGCCAGGTCGGCGCGCGAAATTGGCTGGCGCGTGCGGATCAGGTTGAGAACGATGCGTCGATTGATATCGCGAACGACTTCGCTGGACGCTCCCTGAGTGCGGTCCAAATCCGTCACGGCCATCTCATTCCCGGTTCGTATTCTTGACTGCACGCCCAGTGTAACAGAAGGGTCGGGCGGCGCCTCAGACAATGAGGACGCCGGACACTCAATCCAGGGTGAAGAGTCGGGCTTCCCGTGGGTCATTGGGCGGATCGAAGCCCATCACACGAGTCTACCATCGCGAACCTGCACGCATGGCAGTGGGATAACGGGGCCCAGAGGCGCCTCAATAGTTGCCGAGGCGCCTCTTCCCCGCTTTCAGGGGGCTCGCTTAGAACCGCAGGTATCCGCCCACCTGCAACTGGCGTTGGGTGGAAGCGGTGCCGGTAATCACGCCGAAGCCGTTCAAGCTGGTCACGCCGGTTGTCGCATTGGTCGTGTAGCAGCACGTAGCGGCGGGATTGCTGAACGTCGGTGTGTTGGTGATGTTGAACCCCTCGCCGCGTATCTGGAATGTGACTCCCTCCTTGAAGGTGAAGATGCGGGAGATATTCGCGTCCAGGTTAAAGAGGCCGGGGCCGAACAGAATGTCTCTGCCGGTGCTGCCCAGCGTACCAGTCGTGGGATTGCCGAATGCCGCGCCGTTGAAATAAGCAACGTTGGTGCCAATACCGCCCGGAAACGTCACGGCAGGATTGATCTGGTTCGCGGTCTGGCCTTGGCCGCCGGCGTTGGTTGAGACGTTGCTGCCGACGGTGAACGGCAGGCCGGTGTACCTGCTCAGATTGCCGGCGAGCTCCCATCCGCCGATGATCCAAGACGCAGCACCATGATTGAACAAGGTGTGCCCTTTGCCGAACGGCAACTGGTAGACGTAGAAGAATTGGAACGTCTGCGCGCGGTCGAAGCCGGCGAGTTGCTTGTTCAGGTAGTACGACGTCGGGAAGGCGCGGAACAGCGTGCCGTCGCCGTTGTCGCCATTGGCTTCATCGATGGCCTTGGAAAACACGTAGTTGAGGCCGATGATCGACGAACCGATGGTCTTGCGCAACTGGGTCTGCAAGGCGTTATACGTCATGTCGCCAAACGGCTCGTAGGAATTCATGTCGGTTTCGTCGTACGGAGCGAGCTGGCGGGCTGTGTTGGTGTTGGTTCCGGGAGCCGACCCGTTGATGTTGACACCCATCATGTCGTGGACGCCGTGCGTGCCCACGTATGCGGCTTGTGCAATCAGGGTCGGAGAGAACTGGTGCTGGAGGGTGAGATTCCAGCTCTCATAATATCCACGGTCCATGTTCGCCGGAAAAGTGGTCGTGCTGGTAGCCGGACCATATGTGGTGGGGGATGCGGTAGTGGACGGCGTTATCTTGCCGGCTTGGAGATCCGGGAAGGTGGGCAGTGGAATGCCGTCATTCAGCGACACCTGGGTTGCGCCATCGGAGTTTGCAACACCCGCATAGCTGATGAATTGATACGCGGTGGCCGGTTGGTAGAAGTTATTGACGATCGAGGGGAAAGCATTCCGCTGATCGCGCATGTTATCGGGATCGTCGGTAATGCCAAACCCGCTGCGAACCACCGTTTTCGAACCCAGACGATATGCCAGGCCGAGACGCGGGGCGAAGCCCTTCTTGTTACTTGTGGCGCCGGTATCCCAGGGAACGCCGCCGTATCCGCCGATTAGAACGTCGTCGGTTGCCGGATCGAAGCGGACCGCGCCGTAGTTGCCATGGGAGAAGATCGGATAGTATTCCCACCGCAACCCATAACTGACGGTGAGATTCTTGGTAGCCTGCCACTGATCCCGCGCATACATCGACCAGACGGAAAAGCGCAGGGCGTTCGGATTCTCGATCTGCGTGATCTTGCCGGTCTCGGAAGGATAGCCGAGCAGGAACTGGGCCCACGAGTTGATATCGGTGTTCCCGTTGTCGGGGACTGCGCCGCCATTGAGCGCCGTCAGATAGCCGTTGAACTGGAACGTGCCGCGCGCGGTGCCGAAAGTTCCGCCCTGCGGCTGGAACTGATTGAGCGCAAACTTATCGTATTCAAAACCGAAGCGCAGGTTGTGAGATCCCTTGAGCTTGGTCAGGTTGATGGCGGTGGTGTATTGGTTATCGCGGAATTTGAATGGGCTGCCCGTATTGGTGTTGCCGATGTTGGCGACATTGGTGGTCTGAAATCCGGGGATGCCCTGATAGTCCACGCCGACGCCGTTCGTGCCCGGGATTTTCAACGTGTCGAGTCCGTAATCCCCAACAGCCTCGTCGCCGTTGGCGCCGATGCTCTGGCGCGTGTAGCCGACGTTGCCGTCCAAAACGAGCGTGGGCGAAATGGTATCGGTGAAACCGGCCGCAGTGGTCTGCACGAGGCCGCCGGCGTTAATGGGATTGCCGCCGCCAAACGCATCGCCTTCGGCCGCCCCCAGGACAAATGGGGCGACGATGTTAATGGGCGAAAAGCTATAGCGGCCCCACACCATCGTCTTGTCGGTGGGGTTGTAAGTGACCTTGTAATCCCAGTTGCCCCGGTTGTATTGGGTGTCACCGTAAGCGTCGTAGTTGAGCACATCATTGGTCGCATTTGGCCTCGTCACGGGAGGCAGAATAGAGGCCAAGGTGGCGGAGGCCTGGTTGATGCGGCTGGGGGGAATAATGTCGCCGGCGAAGGGTGTGCGGCCGGTGCCATTCGTGTTGCCCGTGAGCGGATCGTAGATTTGGATGGGTGTGGCGAAGTTGAGGGCCGCGCTGAGATCCCCCGTGCGCATGGCCGCGGTGGGCAGCGTCAGGTTCGTGTCGGATGAGTATACCCTGCGCTTGGTGGCCATGTAGTCGAGGAAGAAGAACAGCTTGTTCTTGCCGTGCACCACTTTGGGAATCCAGATGGGGCCGCCCAGCGCGAACCCATAGTTGTTGAAAATGTTCTTGCCCAGCCTGCCGGGATGGGAGAAAACGTTATTCACCGCTTCAAGGTCTTGATTCTGGTTATTCTCGTACGCCACCCCGTGCAATTGGTTGGTGCCGGACTTGATGGTGACGTTAGTCGCTACGCCGCCCGCCGTGCCCTGCTCGGCGTCGAAGTCGTTGGTGGTCACGTCTACGGCTGCGATGGCTTCCGGCGGCGGGACGTAAGCGACGTTGACGGGCAGCCACGGATACGAAATGAAGGTTCCGTCCAGCTTAGTGGCATTACCGGTGGAAGAGACGCCGTTCATGAATAGCGTGATGGCGCGCATCGGGTTGCCGGCTTCCGAATTGGCTTCGGGGTTGGCGATGATTCCCGCGCCGGGAACCAGGAACAGGAGGCGCTGGAAATTCTTGCCTTCACCGCCGGTAACCGGCAGCTCTTCGATTTCCTGAGGCGTGACTTCGGCCTCGATATCGGCCTTGTCGGACTGCAGCACCACGGCATCGGCCCGAACCTCCATGGTCGCGGTGGTTTTGGCAATCTGGAGCTGCACGTCCACGCGCCGAACCGCGTTGTCGCTCACCTGGACGCCGGTCTCGACGAAGGTGGCGAACGATTTGGAAGAAATGGTGACCGTGTAGAGTCCGGCTTGGATGTTGTTGAAGCGGTACAGGCCGTGCTCGTCCGTCGCGGATTCGCTATGCACACCGGTGGCTGTGTTAAGCGTTTCGACTTTGGCGCCGGGAATCGCGGCGCCGGTCGGGTCGGTCACGTTTCCGGTGAGCGATCCGTACAGGACCTGGGCGGCAGCAAAACGTCCGGCGGACGCTACTGCAAGTAAAACGAAAGCGAAGCGGATCAGATCAAGACCCCATTTTCTCATCTTGGTCCCTAACCTCTCGAAATTTAGTTGGACACTCAAACTAAATATACGGCTACTCGGAAAAATGTCAAGCAGAAAAACAAATGATTTTCAGATCCCGTTGGCGGAGTCGCTTCAGAAGCACGATTGAAAAAATCCGGGGCGAGGTTGCAGCGTCCCCGCGGCCGCGTCACTGCTGACGGTCATCCCTTGTGCGCGCCGCCGCACCCCGGCAAGGGCGGCTTGCCATCGGATCTTGCGGATGACTGTCCCTCGAACTTAATAGTAAGGCCTGCCAGTTCGAGTGCGGGTGGTCAACTAAAGGCCAGTTCACGTTAAAGCGCGACGGACCTGTGCGATTTTACAAAGTTTGCCAGCCCGGCGGCACACGGCTGTTGGCGCCGCTCGGAGTTCCCCGTGCCTGGCACGAGGGACGGCCTGGAGATTTCCGGCGTCTGCTTGAGAGCCGACGGCACCAGCGAGCAATAGGGCGGCAACGGGGGTGAATCTGAAGTTTCACATCTGAAAGGCCGATTTTGCGTGGCTCCCCGAAAAACGTGGTTTCCAACCACCTACTCCGGCTGCTGGCACGCGTTGCGGCCCTGGATTATGCCATAGAAAGATGCCATTAGTTCATGGCATACTGAAGAGGGAGCAAAGACATGAGAAACTTCCATCTGCCGCTGCCGGAGCACACCCATGCCCGGCTCAGGGCGGAAGCCGAACGAACGCAAGTGCCTGCGACCACGCTTGCGCGCGAGGCCATCGATTCATGGCTATTGCACCAGGCGCGGAAAGCCAGGCACGAGGCGATCATGACGTACGCGGCTGAGATGGCGGGCACGGACCTCGACCTGGACCATGATTTGGAGTCTGCCGGAATCGAGCATCTGGTGAAGACCGACAGGACGCGAAGATGAAACGCGGCGATATCTATTGGGCCGACCTTGTTCCGAGATCGGGTTCCGAACAGACCGGACGGCGCCCTGTAGTGGTCGTGTCTCACGACGGCTTCAACCAAACCCCCGCGTGGAGGTCGATCATTGTGGTCCCCATCTCAACCTCCTCATCGCAAGGCAAGCGCGGGCCTACCGTCATTGAGCTTGCGGGCGGGACTGCCGGCCTGCCGAAGACAAGCTTTGCAGTCTGTCATCAAGTGACCACGCTGGACCGAGCCAAACTGACCAAGAAAGTCGGCAGCCTTCCGACTGAGCCCCTGCGTGAGGTCGAGGAGGGACTCAAGGCGGCGATGGATCTCGATTGACGGTCTCATTGAGTCGAAAAGGGGCTGTCAACAAATCAGGTCCACGGTTGGAAAGTGGCATTCCTGGGGGCCCGGCTGGATGTTGGCTGCGCGGCACGGATTCCAACCACGGTTAATAGAAGCCATGTGGAATGTGTGACTTATAGATTCCAAAAATGCCGAGACCGCCTGAAGGGACACGCCGTACTTCAATCGTCCAGCATCGGTGGATTGCGTCGATCAATCACTTGCCTCACACCGGTTTTCTCGACCGATCTTCAGCACCGGTCAGGGGGAAGCCACGCCCACCGGGATCACGAGATCTGAAGCGGAGCCAAGCCGCCGGCTAAGCGGGCCTGCAATCGCAGGCTCCGCCCCGGCCGCGCTTGCGATCGATTGTTGAAAATCGCCGCGCGACGGGATACAGTATTGGTAATAAAGAAGCTGAATAGCCTGAATTACCGGAGCGGATCCTCGTGACGGGCAGCGCCGAAAGGCAGCCTGATCCTCTCGGAGTTTTCGAAAGGGCACCATGATCCCGGCCTGTCTAACGCAAGGCAGCGCGCCACCGGCCGCACTCGCCCACCCCGGTTCGATGCCCCCGCGGGTACTGTCCAGTGCGGAATTCCCCGGCGCTCCAACGCTTTGCGGTGGCTCCCGCCGGTTTCGGCGGCAGGCGTGGAAACCTGGCGCTGCCAAGGAGCCGGTATGATCCGCC
>Ga0326727_10003619_pt1 | contig 48863 bp, 39 predicted proteins | sample MB2enrmetagenome_FD_207643 | JGI IMG/M metagenome (GOLD analysis project Ga0326727, IMG submission 207643) | Lab enriched peat soil microbial communities from McLean, Ithaca, NY, United States - MB29MY | ecosystem: Environmental > Terrestrial > Soil > Wetlands > Peat | place: USA: New York... | reverse complement strand
CGGCGCCGCTGCGCTCGCCGCCGTTACCGTCAGCGTGTTCGGGGTCGGGGGAACTGCCGGGGCCGTGTACAATCCCGTGCTGCCAATCGTCCCCACCGTCACGTACCCTCCCACAACTCCATCTACCGACCACGTCGCCGCCTGGTTCGTGCTCCCCGTCACGTTGGCTGTAAACTGCTGCGTCTGCCCCACCACCACCGTCGGCGTCGGGGGATTCACTGCTACCACTACCAAGACGCTCAGCGTCACCGCGCTCGAGTTCCCGCCACCAGGCGCTGGCGTCGTCACTGCCACGCCCGGACTCCCCGCGTTCGCCAACTGCGCCGCCGGTACCACCGCTGTCAACTGCGTCCCACTCCCATACGTCGTCGCCAGCGCCGTGCTCCCCAACTCCACCACCGACTGCCCAGTGAAACCCGTCCCCGTCACCGTCAGCGTAGTGTTCCCACTTCCCGCGTTGATCACGGCCGGCGAGATGGAGCTGACCACCGGCGCCGGGTTCACGATGGTCACCGAGGCCGTCGCTGAATCCGCGACGTCCGCCACGCTTGTCGCTATCACCGTAACCGTGTTGGGCAATGGCAGTATCGCCGGCGCCGTATATAGTCCCGTGGTATCAATCGTCCCCGCCCCCGTACTTCCTCCCACAGGTCGACTCAGCGACCACGTAACACCCGCACTGCCCCCGCTCACAGCGGCGGAAAACTGGATTTGCCCCCCGAGCGCTACCCGCGCGGTTTGCGGAGCGACGGAGACTTCAATTACCTGAGTCGGGGCTACTGTCCCTCCACCACAACTCAATGTGAGGACAGCACTTAGAAGACCAATCACTAGTAAACACCAAGAAGCGCACCGAAAACGTGTGCAAAGGGTAAAGCTCGTGTTTTGCTCTATCATTGGACTCATCTCAATATCCTCCATCCAGTATTCTTGTTCTCGAGAACTTCTGTCAGACCAGGTGAACGGGATTCGCAAGCATTAGCCTGAACTCCCGAGGAAAGTGCCTCGGGTTACAGATTCCCTGTTTTGCTGCTTCTCACGGGAGGTCGCGGCGAAGCGCAGACATACTTAAGGACGGCACGTCTGATGCGCCACCTGCCGGCGTCTTATGAGACCCCAGGCATTTACCAATACTCGTAGATCTGGCCGCCGGCATTGAGTCCCCAGACCACGGCGTCGGCGCCCACGCTGACTTGCGCGAGCGCCCCTGGAATTGAATCCCAACCCTGCTTCTGAGCATTAAAGCGCCAGATTTGATTCGCACTGTTCAGGCCCCACACCGTGCCGTCAAAGGCCACCGCAATGCTCGCCAGACCGCCCGGAATGGAATCCCACTTCTGGAGCAGGGGATCGTAACGCCAGATTTGCCCGGCGGCGTTAAGCCCCCACACATTGTTGGCCGAACCCACGGCAATCTGAGTCAGGCTGCCCGGGATTTGCACCCAGCCTTGGGTCGCGGGGTTGAAACGATAGATTAGACCTACGCTGTTGATCCCCCACACCGTGCCGTCCGCGCCCACCGCAAGCTGCGCCAGCCTACCCGGAATCTGCTCGAAAGCTTGGGTGGAGGGGTTGAAACGCCAGATCTGCTCCGCGCTGTCGATCCCCCATACCGAGCCGTCCGCGCCGACCGCAAGCTGCGCCAGCGAACCCGGAATCTGATTCCAGGTTTGGGTCGCGGGGTTGAACTGCGAGATTTGCCCAGCGGCGTTAAGCCCCCAGACGTTCCCGCCAAAGCCCACCCGGATCTCATTGAGGGCGCCCGGGATCTGCTCAAGGCTCTGGCGCTGAGGGTCATAGCGCCAGATTTGTTGCGCCGCGTCAATTCCCCAGGCCTCTCCCTCCAGGCCTGCGGAAATTTGAGCAAGAGAGCCCGTAACCTGGTGGAAGGATTGCGTGGGTTGAGTGGGTTGAACGAATTGGTAGATTTGATTCGCACTGTTCACGCCCCACACCGCGCCGTTGGCCCCCACCCCAATCTGCGCGAGTTGTCCCGGAATCTGATTCCAGGCTTGCGCCTGGGCGTTGAATCGCCAGATGGCGCCGGCCGCATCAATCCCCCAAACGTTGCTCGCCGAGCCCACCGCGATCTGGGCCAGACTGCCGGGCGTGTTGTTCCAGCGTTGCGTCAGCGAATTGAAGTGATAGGTTTGGCCGGCGTTGTTGATCCCCCACACGTCACCATCCGCCCCCACAGCAATCTGCTTCAGCGCGCCTGGTATTTGCTGCCAGTTCTGGGTGCCGGGGTTGAAGCGGTAAATCTGCTGGGCGGCGTTGATTCCCCAGACGGCGCCGTCGTAGCCCACCGCAATCTGAGCCAGCGCCCCGGGAATATAGCTCCAGGTCTCGGTGGCAGAGTTAAAGTGGTACACCTGAGCGCTGGAATTGATCCCCCAGACGTCGCCATCCGAGCCCACCGCAATTTGGGAGAGGACCCCGGGGATCCGATCCCAGCTCTGGAGTGTGGGATCGTAGCGATAAATCTGCCCGGCGGCATTCAAGGCCCAGACGAAGCCGCTCGCGCCCACTGCGATTTGGCTAAACAAGCCCGGGGCCTGCTGCCAGGTTTGGGTTTGGGGATTGAACATATAGGCCTGTCCGGCGCCGTTGATGCCCCATACCGTCCCGTCCGACCCCACGGAAACCTGGGAGAGCGCGCCGGGCTCTAGTTGCCACCCCGAAGGTGGGCTGGCTCCGGTGCCGCTCAAGGGCACCATCTGCGGGCTGTTGGAGGCGTTGTCGGTGAAATTCAGTGAGGCGCTCTCACTCCCCACTAAGGACGGCGTGAACGTCACGCTAACCATGCAGGTGTTATTGGGGATCACCGTCGCGCCCGTGCAGGTGTCGGCGCTCTTAGCAAAGTCGTTCGCGTGCGCACCACTTATGGTGACCGTCGAGATGATAAGGTTCCCCGTGCCGTTGTTGGTCACCGTCACCGGGCTGGCCGCACTGGGTGTCCCCACCGGCTGATTGCCAAAGCTCACACTCGTGGTGCTCAGGCTGACGCTGGGGGCCGTGCCGGTGCCGCTCAAACCCACCACTTGAGGGCTGCCGCTGGCGTTGTCGGTGAGCGTGAGGCTGCCCGTGCGGCTGCCCGTGGCCGTGGGCGTGAACGTCGCATTAATCACGCAATTGCTGCCGGCGGCAACCGGCGCACTTGTGCTGCAAGTGCCGCTGGCCGCTATGGCAAAGTCCCCCGTCACCGCAATGCTGGTGAAGTTCAAGGGAGCCGTGCCGTTGTTGGTCACCGTAAGGGGGCTGGCCGCGCTGGTCGTGCCGACCGGTTGATTGCTAAAGCCCAAACTCGTGGTGCTCAGGCTGACGCTGGGGGCCGTGCCGGTGCCGCTCAAAGGCACCGTCTGCGGGCTGTTGGAGGCGTTGTCGGCGAAATTCAGTGAGGCGTTCTCAGTACTCGCTGAGGACGGCGTGAACGTCACGCTGACCGTGCAGGTGTCGTTGGGCGTGACTGTGGCCCCCGTGCAAGCGTCGGCGCTCTTGGCAAAGTCGCTGGCGTTCGTACCGCCAAGCGTGACCGTCGAGATGATGAGGTTGGCTGTGCCGGTGTTGGTGACGGTCTCCGCCTGGGCTGGGCTCGTCGTGCTCGTGGGCTGATTGCCGAAACTTAAACTCGGAGCGGAGAAGCTCACCGAGGCCACCGAGCTCGAAATGAAGCTGGTCACCAGGTTGGAGACATTGACCGTCCCGATTCCCGTGGCGAAGTCCCACCCGGTCGCGGCGCCGAACGCTGGTTGATAGGTCTCCCCCGATGTGGAAAGCACTCCAATGGCTGGCTCCCCCGTTATGTAGGTGCCCGAGGGGAGATAGCAATTCACCCCATTGCAAGGTACGTCGGTATCCCCTCCCGTCCCCGATCCTCCGTAGAGAAGCGGAATCTGGGTTACGTCGTAGAAGATACAGGTGCTGGCCACCGTATTGCCAAGGTTGGAATTACAAGACGTGCTGCCACCGGCGCCGTACTCCGTCGCAGCGCGCGAGTAATATTCGGGATTTGGGTTACCCCACTTGGTCCCGGAAGCCTGATTGATAAGCGACTGAATGGCCGCCCAGATGGGCGCGGCAAACGACGTCCCGCCCCCCCCGCCCCACGTGTCGGGAGCGCCGCTGCAACTGGCGCCACCGTTGCTCGGGTCAGAAAAGCAGACTACGTAGGCGTGACCCCAGTATCCGTTGGCGGCGAAGAGCGAAACATCGGGAATGTCCCGCACGCCATCGCTCGGGTTGCCGATGAACCCGGACTGCCACGAGGGTTTGGGATATCCGGCGCAGGTGCCACTCACCACGCCGAGGTATTCCGGCGTGCCGGTGGCGCAGCCGCTGGGGCCACCGCCACCCGCGGAGATACTCAACAACCCGCCATAATGCCCGGTACCGGATAGGAGATCATATTCTGCCTCATAGCACATTCCGCCCGGGCCATAGGTGGGCAAAACTCCGTGGTAATCGCCGATCAGCACACTGGCGCAGGAGTCGTTCCAGGGAATCTCGGGAATATAGGAAAGAGCCGAGCCGTAGTTGGCGGGGTTGTTGGTAGAGCTCCAATAGCTGGCGTTAGTGCCTTCGTAACTATCAGCAAAGTCGGTCCCACCCACGGACACGTTGTAGGGTGTGGAGGTCAATCCACTGACGGTGATTCCATATTCGGCGTAGTAGTGGTCTTCCCACAATTGGTCCGTGCTCGCCGCGCCTGTGTCGCCCGCGGAAACGAAGACGGAGGTACCCTCCGTCGCCGCCTGCTGGAACAAAGAGTTGATGGAGGCATTGAACGCCGCGCCGATCGCGGACTCGGACCCACCCTGGCTGGAGCTGATAATAGCTGGCGGCGTGCCGCCGTTGATAAGGTTTTGTAGGGCAAGAAAGGCGCCGGGGGTGGTTTCGGTGTCCGCGCAGGATGCCAACTCGATAGTCGCGCTGGGAGCGCCCGCGCTGGCCCATTCCACATCGAGGGCGGCTTCGTCATCGCCCGCGGTGGTGCCTGGATCAGCGCAGTTATTGGCGGGGGGCGGGTGGACCTGGGTCAGGGAGCCAAGCGGGTACGCGGAGGCAAGGCCCAGGGCGGAGCGGAAACTGTTCCAGTCTGCCGCGTAGTCTCCCGAGGTGGGGGCGTAAAGGTCGGTATCCTCGACCACCACGATCGTCTGGCCCTGGCCCGAATAGCCCGCCGCAAAGGCAGGCTTGAAGTTGTAGATCATCCACAAGTCCGCCGGCACAACCAACCAGGGGCCGCCGCTCGCGAGAGTGTAATCGGCGTGCCGCTGAAACGTCGAGTTAAGCCTGAAGTCATTCAGGGAGACGACGCCGGCTACCGTGGAAGTTAACTCCGCCGGAATCTGCGGGTCGCTCATATTAGCGATGTGGGCCTGGCCATTCACCAGCAAGTGATGGATCTCCGTGTGGAAGGCTTGGCGGATCTGGCCCGCCGAGCCGGTGAAGTCGATAACCATTTGGTTGGGATAGACCAAGTTGACCTCGAATCCCTGCGACTCGAGCCAATCCGTCACCCTGGCGACGTCAGCCGGCGGGACGCCGTACCTCTGCCCGAATTCCGCCGCCGTGAGCCAATGGTGAAAAAGCGGCGAGGTGTGATCGTGGAGATCATTGATGAATTGCTGGAGTGCCTGCTCCTGCTCCGGCGACCGCCGCAACTGGAGTAGTATATGGTTGATTGTCATGTCGTCTGGGACTCGCCCGCGATCGTTCTTTGCCTGTGCTTCCGGGCGCGTGTTGCCCCTGAGGGTAACCAGCCCGCCTTGTCCCACGTCCGGCGCGGGGAGAGCGCTTGCCTGCGGGCCGGCGCTTACCGGGCTCGCGAGCGCGGCTGCCAGCTTGGGCTGAATCTTCGTGGGCGCGGCAGGAACCTGACGATCAGGGAGAATATTCTCTGAGGCTTGTGTCCTCTGAAGAAGACCAAACCCTACGAGGGCGAGAAATGAAATGGCAACAAATCCGCAGCAAACCACACTGCGCTCTGTCGCGCTTTGGCGTTGCTGGGTAACGCTAAAACGCGTCGGCATGACCAGCCTCCATCGGAATGAGAATCCGAAAGGCAGTACCTTGATGTAACGCCATGAAGAGAGAATGTCAAGCTCTGAAACAGCAAACTGAAACAGCAAACGGACGAATTGTCACCGGATTAGGAACGAAGGGCTGGCACGTGGAAATTATGAAGGCCTCAGACGAGTCTGCTCACTTTATAGATTCATATCGACTAATGGACTCCCGCCTTCGCGGGAATGACGTGTTGTCAGGGGGGGCGAGTCGAGAAGGCAGTCATCCCCGCGAAGGCGGGGATCGACTTCTACGGTTCCCTTTGCCAGTGCAGGCCGCCATCTTCGGTAGTCCACTGCTCCCCAGAGACGGTCCTGACTGTGATGTGCTGGAGGTCGCGCGTCGAGGAAACAATCACGACGATAGTTTCCGTGGTAGGGCTGCCGCCGGAGCTCAGGTTGACACGCTTCCAAGTCGCCCCGGCATCGCTCGAGTGGTAGAGGGCTCCACCGGACCCTCCCGCCCAAACGTCGCTACCCATGGCTTGGATCACTCGGAACGTAACCTTGTCATCGAGGCGCACTTCCACCCAGGTTTTGCCTGCGTCGTCGGAGCGCTGCACCTTGCCGTCGGATGAAATGGTCCAAAGGGCCGCCGGCTGAGCCACCGCACTTTCCATTTGTGCGCGGAATGCCATGCTGGTAGCTCCCGCCCGGTAGAGTTTCGCGCGCATGGCTGCTACAGCGGGGGGAGCCGGCACAGTACTGCTTGGTGGGGAGACTCCGCCAACCAAGCCGGCGTTTAGCCCCGTCGAAACCGCAGCGGCTTCAGCTTTCGGGGGTAGAGCTTCCAGTGCCATCGGCGGGCGAGCCACAGGCATCAGCGTCGCCCGCTGCTTTGCCTCAGCGCCCGCAGGGTGCACGGCAATCTGTTGTTCTCCCGCCGGCCCGGCGCCCTTTTCGAGTCTCGCCACCTGGCGCGGAGATTCACGAGACTCTGCTCCCGCTTTGGCCACTGCAGCTTGGGGGCGGGGTTGAGCGGATAACTCTGCGGGAGACTGTCGCGCAGCTTTGCTTGCACTCGCCACAAGGGCGGGGCGCATCTCCTTCGAAACCGGCTCCTGCCTTCTTGGCAGATACGTGCGCCAGACCACGACAATGGCCACGGCGCCCAGGGCCACTGCCAGCGCGCCCCAACGGAGCGTTGGCCAAGCCCTCCATCCCCGTCGGGCGGGCAAGCGTGTGGGCTCGGTCACCCCGACTTCCGCGGGGAGCGTTAAAGCCGCAAGCTCACGGCACACTGCACACGCGGCAAGGTGGTTCAGAACCTGCGTCCGCTCTCTCTCGGTTAGGGTCTTCTCCACGAATGCCGCCAAGAAGTTGGCATCGAGATGCTCGAAGCCCTGCGAGAATTGCCGATTTTCGATTGCCGATTGACGATTGCGCTGATTGCCGATCGGTTTTCTCTTCAGCCGCTCGAGTACGATTTTGGGTAGTCCGCGCATAACCCACAATTATGGAACGGTCCGCCAGCCTTTTTCTTGCGGCGCCTATTCCCTTTTCCCTATTCCCTATTCCCCGTTCCCTATTTTGGAACGGACCACTAGCTGTCTTCTTGCACTTCCTAATACCCGCTGCCCACTGTCTTCTGCCCACTTCCCAAGCGACCCCCTCACCCGTCCCGCACTGGCTGAAGAAAACGCCAGTGCGGGCCACCCTCTCCCCCAAGGGCGAGAGGGTCGGAATCACTTGCCACCGCCTACTGCCCATTGCCGACTGCCTACTGCCGACTGGCTACTCCCTACTCCCTACTTCCAGCCGTCTGGCCACATCCACGGAAAGCTCGCTGACCTCGACATCCATGGCTTGTGCCGCCTCTTTCGAACTCATGCCGCGTTTGACCAAGCCGGCAAGAATGGCCTTGCGAATTGAGGCAGTGATTTTCTCCAGCTTCCGGCTGACCGTCGATTCGTGTACGCCCAGCAGGCGCGCGATCTCGGCCAGGGTGCGTCCATCGAGATAATAGCCGGCCAAAATGAATTTGTCTTCCGCAGCCAGTGATGCGAGGGCTTGATCCGTAGCTTCTTCCAAACGCGAATCGAGTACCTGAGCAGGATCGGGCTCTTCGGCCTGGAACTGCACCCCCGCCTCGGTCCGCTCTTCCAGGCTGACCAGGCGCTGCTGCCGGCGATAGCGATTCACATACTCTTGCGCCAGGACGGCCCGGAGCCAACCCTCGAGGGAGCCTCGGCCTGTGAAGGAGTTTAGTTTCGAGACCCGCCGGCCGTCAGCGGTGCGGGTTCCGTAGAGGTCCGCATAGAGAGAATCCGCCAGATCACGGGCGGCGGAATCCTCTGCGGCGATGGAGTAGGCTGCGTTGTAGAGCTTCTCGCGGTATCGGTTCAGGAAGACCTCCCAGGCAGCTTCGTTGCCCCGAGCGCAGGAGTGCGCCAGCGCCAGTTCCTCAACACGCAAGTTCGTGAGGAATTCCACGACTTCGGCTCGGCGCGCGTCTCGTGGGAGGTACTTGGCGGCAATCTCCTGCAAAATGCCGGCGAAATCCCCCTGGGCCAGGCCGAATCTTTCTGCTCCGGCTCGGCGATAAAGCCCGGCCGACACCGATTCCGGGATGGCTGCCGGCGTGGGGCAGGTTGCGGTCTCGTGGCTGCGGCTCATGGGATTGCTGAAACTCGAAACTCGAAACTCGGAGAAGACGTTGCCCGCCTTCGTGGAACCGATTTTCGATTTTCAAACTTCCGCTCGGCCGCGAAGTGGATTCCCGCTTGCGCGGGAATGACTTCGGTCGAAAGCGCTACTGTACTCCATCAGAGCCGATTTTCGAATTTCGATTTTCGAATTTCGACATTAAGTTGGATGCAAGAATTATAACCTGAGCCGTTCTTCCATTAGACCGGGACTGATATCCTCGGTCAACTATTGTAGGAGGAACCTACCATGAGAGGAAAACAGATTCTGAGTTTGGCCACAATGATAGCATTGGCAGCTTGGATGGTCTTGCCTTTGGGGCCGGGTCGCGGCGAGGCAGGCCAGAGCTTGTCTCTTTATAAGGCGCTCGCGCCGATCAGGCACAGCAATTTGACCATCTTCCCGGTGGTCGTCGGGCGCGCACATGACGCGAGCAGTTTCCTCACGCTCGATGAAGGTCTGCGCTCGGGCGAAGTTGTGGTGTCCGAGGCAGGAAGTCTCCAGCCGCTCATTCGCGGCCGCCAGCCACACTTGCCGGGCGGGGCGCAGGTCAACCAGTTGGTCCTGGTGAACAATTCCAAACGTCCCCTGATTTTGCTGGCGGGCGAGATCTTGACCGGGGGCAAGCAGGACCGCGTGGTCGGCAAGGATCGAATTGTCCCGCCCCAGAGCGATCCCATCGACCTGGCCGTCTTTTGCGTTGAACCCGGGCGTTGGGTCGCGACCAAATACGGTTTCGGTTCTTTCCATGTTCAAATGGCCCAGCCCAGCGTGCGGCGTAGCGCCATGGCCGACAAGGATCAAGGGAAGGTATGGTCGGAAGTCCGTGCTTCGGCCGGGGCGATGGCCATGGCCGCAAGTCCGCCGGCAGCCCGCAGTATCGAATCGACTTCCTCCTATGCCGGCGTAATGAGTAATGAAGAGGTGAAACAACGCGTGGAGGCGGTGGCCGCGCCCCTCGAGCAGTCCTACGGAGAAGTGATGCGCGAATTGCGCGACCGCAACGCCGTGGGAGTGGTGGTGGCGGTGAACGATGAGATCATCTGGGCCGACCTTTTCGCCAGTACCCCCCTCCTCGAGAAATACTGGCCCAAGCTTATCCGCTCTTACGCGGCTGAAGCGCTGACCCGACCGACCGCCCCGGGGCATCCCGACGTGAACGCTGCCCAGGCCTTCTTGCAGGACTTCGAGGCGCGGCGTGAGACCGTGGAAAGTGAGCCCGGTGTTTATCGGCGCACTGAATTCGCGGGTGAGGGTTTCACGGCCTTTGAGCTGACCACACTCCTGCCCGGCACAGGCTTCGACATTCATATCGCGAAAATGGCGGAATGACGGCACAGCCTGCTGCCCATTGCGAGACCTGGCCATTCCCGTCCCGCCATGACGGGAGCCGGAGTTTCTACATTTCTCGGCCAGCGGCGCGATGTCCCTGAAGCGTCCCCTGGAATTTCCACAGCCTCAGGCAGGGGCGCGATGTCCCTGAAGCGTCCCCTGGAATTTCCACACCCTCGGCGAGGGGCGCGATGTCCCTGAAGCGTCCCCTGGAATTTCTACAGCCTCAGGCAGGGGCGCGATGTCCCTGAAGCGTCCCCTGGAATTTCTACAGCCTCAGCCAGGGGCGCGATGTTCAAGGAGCGGCTCTGCCGCCTGACTTGCGGAAAGGCTCCGCCTTTCCGTAGGGCAGCCTCTCCCACTTCTGTTCAAGGGAAGGCTGCGCCTTCCCGCACCCTCCAAGCTATGGTGGCCTGCGCCTATCAAGCTCCTCCAGGCCCATGCGCAGGGGCAACGCAGGTGTTGATTGTGGCGATGGCGAAAGCTCCGCCGAGGTGTAGCCTCAGCTAACAGATAATAGGGGACAATAGGGGCAGTGTTGCGGCCTCGCGGAAAGGCAAAGCCTTTCCGCGAGTCAGGCGGCAGAGCCGCGCCTCACAAATCGTCTCCAGGTGAAAATGAAGAAACTCCAGCACCGAAGACTGGCTTGAAGACTGGCTTGAGGCATTGCATGCCAAGGTGGTCAGGTGTACATTAGCGCCCGAGCGGGGAAGCAAAGCGGAAAGGCTATATGGACCGAAGAGAATTCTTGAGCGTCTTGGGGACATCGGCGGCGATACGACTGGGCGGCGCAGAGGAAGGAACTGTTCCGATCGGAGACGATATCTACCCGGATTTGGTGAAGGTCGCTGAACGGGCGGCGGAGGTATCACTCCCCAAACAGCAAGCGGGTGGGGGACTGCGCGATGAGCATGAAATCCCTCAGCCGGGCGCCGCTGCCGGCTTCCTCTCGAGCCTGGCCGCCCTGTATCTGGCCCCCGAGTCGCGCTACCACCGCAGCCCCGAGCTACTCGAACGGATGGAGCGCGCGGGTGAGCACCTGGTTCGCATCCAGCATCCCGACGGCACCATCGACCTCCTCACCACTAACTTCGGGTCTCCGCCCGACACGGCTTTTGTGCTGGAACCGATTTGCGCCGCCGCCGAGGTCTTGCGGGCGCGAAAGTATCAGGAGACACGCCGGCTGGAGACGACACTGGAAACGTTCATCCAGCGGGGCGCCTCTGCCTTGACGACCGGAGGCATCCATACTCCAAACCATCGCTGGGTCGTCGTCTCCGCTCTGGCGCGCTGCCATCACCTCTTTCCCGATCCTCGTTACCTCGCCCGCCTGGACCAATGGCTCGCCGAAGGCATTGACCTGAACGAGGAAGGACAGTTCACCGAGCGCAGCACCGGAATCTACAATGCGGTGACCGACCGCGCGTTGCTGACTGCCGGTCGGATGCTCGACCGTCCGGTTCTGTTCGATCCGGTGCGAAAGAACCTGGAGACCATGATCTACTTCCTGCATCCCAACGGCGAGGTGGCTACTGACATCTCACGCCGCCAGGACCGCTTCCAGCCCGCCACTTTGCGGCCCTACTACTACGCTTACCGATACCTGGCGCGCCACGACCGGAACGGGCGCTTCGCCAGCGTCGCCAGCGACCTCGAGCGGAACCATCTCGAGCAATTGGGCGGAGAGTTGATCTACTTCCTTGAGATTCCCGAATTTCGGCAGGAGCTGCCGCCGCGCGAGGTCTTGCCCACCGACTATGAAAAGTATTTCCAGCTTTCCGGGTTCGCGCACATCCGGCGTGGCGAACGCAGCGCCACCATCTTGGGCGGAGACTCGAGGTTCTTTTCCTTCCGGCATGGGGGAGCGGTGGTCGAGGCGGTGCGCCTGGCCAGCGCCTTTTTCGGTAAAGGACAGTTTTCCGCTCCCTTGACACGTGGCGGAAGCGGGTATCGGCTGGAGCAGGACCTGGAAGGATATTACCTCCAACCCCTGGATGCGGCAGATCGCCGCGCGGACGGGGATTGGCTGGCGATGCCCAACTCCCGCCGCGCCCACAGTAATGTCTTCCACTTGCGCTCTCGCGTGGTTATTGGCGAGCGCCAGGACGGCTTCGAACTTTCCCTGAACGTCGCCGGCACCAGCGGGGTTCCCGTGGCGCTGGAGATCACGCTGCGGCCGGGAGGACAGCTCGCGGGCAATGCGCTGGCGCCGCTGCCGGACCTGCCTGATGCCTATTTCCTGGGAGAGGGTTTCGCGACCTATGAACTCGCCGGCCGTCGGCTCCGCATCGGTCCAGGCTTCCGCCAGCACACATGGACCCAACTGCGCGGCGCCGAACCCCGCTTGCCAGGCGTCACCCTGTACCTGACCGATTTCACCCCATTGAACAAGACTCTGCAATTCGCCGCCGGATGACGCTAGTACCCTTCCGCATCGCCCTCGAGTTTCACCTTGCCGGCGAAGTTGCGGTAGACATAAACAAAATATCCGGTGACCAGCGCCATGCCGATGATCCACCACACAAGACCCACGCGCAGGCCATAGTCGCCGGCTTTGGCGTTGTAGACGGTCAATGAATAAGCGGCGCTGGTACTGGCCGGCAAGACGAGAGGATAGAGTCCAAACACCACACTCGTCAGCATGCCCACGATGTAAACGCAAGAAGCAAGGAAACTCTTGAGGTCATCCTTGCGCAGGATAAACCATCCCATTCCCGCAAGCCCGGATAAAGCGAGCGCGGGAAACACGAACCCCGCAGGATGCGCCGACAGGTTCTTCAGAACCTGGGGTTGCACGCGGAAGGTGACGGCGGTGACGAGAAGGGTAAAGGCAAGGACAACCCACCACGCTGCTAGAGCTAGTCTCTGCGAACGATCCCGCACCGCGCCAGCGGTCTTCAGGGCCAGCCAGAGGGCGCCGTGAAGAGAGAGCGTGGCCAATGCCGCTAACCCGACCAGAATTGTGTACCAGTCGAGGATGCCGGTGGCTGTTCCCAGCCGGAAGTTGGTCCACAAGGCCTCAAAGAAATATCCCCGGTCATTCAGTGGAACCCCTCGGACGACGTTGCCAAGAGCCGCGCCGTAAAAGACTGCCAGCAGGAGGCTGGCAGCCGCAAACACCACGTCCCAGAACTTGACCCAGACGGGACTGTCCACCTGTTCGCGGAATTCAATGGAGATGCCGCGCAGGATGAGCAGCCAAAGCACGATCATGAGAGGTAAATAGAAGCCGCTGAACCCGGATGCGTACAGAGCGGGGAAAGCAAAGTAAAGCGTTCCGCCGGCGGCCAGCAGCCACACTTCGTTGCCATCCCATACGGGCCCGATGGAGCGGACCACCAAGTGGCGCTCCGCGTCCGTCTTGGCAACCACAAAATGGATCGCGCCCGCGCCGAGATCAAACCCGTCGAGCACGACGTAGGCGGCAATCATGATTGCCACTAAGCAGAACCACGTGGTTTCCATGCCAACAGCTCCTTCCGCATTCCAGGGACTCGGGGCTAGGGTTCCGGGCTCACGAGCCCATCTTCCGGGTCCTCAATACTCCGATCAAGCGATTAAGCATTCGGTAGTCGAGGCAACAGACCTCTTCCAAACATCCAATACTTTGTAGTCGCGGATCACATGTCACCTAGAACCCCCAGTCCCGAACCCCCAGTCCCCAGTCCCGAGTCCCGAACCCCGCTTTCTTTAGTGGCTCGAGGAAGGCTCGGGCCCTTCTTCGACCACACGGTAGATCAGAAACAGGAACAGAATCCCAAGCACCGCATACATTCCCATGAATCCGAGAAGGGTGAACCAGACATTTCCCGATGACACTTGCGGTGAAATCCCCGCCTGCGTGCGCATCAGGCCATAGATGACCCATGGTTGGCGTCCCACCTCCGCGGTCATCCATCCGGCAGTATTGGCGATGTAAGGGAAGGGAAGCGAGAGCATGAGGACCCACAGCATTCCTCGTGACGCAAACAAAGTCCGCTTCCACAACTTCCAGGCGCAAACCAGCATGATGGCTATAAAGATCGTGCCCAGCCCTACCATGACGTGATAGGAGTAATAGACCAGAGGGATGTTGTCCGGCCAGTCAGACGATGGGAATGCGTCCAGCCCTTTGACTTCTGACATCCAACGCCGGTAGGTGAGGAAACTCAAGGTGCGGGGGACCAGAAGCGGGTTGTCAAGGCGCTTATTCTCCAGGTCGGGCTGCCCGATCAGGGCAATGGGCGCTCCTTTTTGCGTGTAGAACAAGCCTTCCATTGCAGCCAGAGTGACGGGCTGATGGCGGGCCAACAGGCGGCCTTGGCGGTCGCCTGTGGGGAACAGTTGGAATAATGTAGCAATCACGCCGGCTATTACTCCCAAGCGCACAAACGTCTGCCCGTAGCGCTGGTGCTTCCCAACCAGCAAATAGAATGCCCCCAGCGAGGCCGTAACGAAGGCAGCGGTTATCACGGCTCCGCTCATGTTATGTGCGTACTGCCACAGAGCCCAGTGATTCAGCAGCAGACCCCAGAAGCTGCTCAGCATGATTTCGCCGTTCGGTCCCAGAGTGTACGCCGTCGGACGCTGCATCCACGCGTCCGTGGCCACGATCAGATAACCCGAGAGCCATGAGCCCAGGAATACCATGAAGGCAGCGAACCAGTGACCTTTGGGGCCTAAGCGCTTTTCGCCGAACAGAAACAGTCCCAAAAAGCTCGATTCCAGAAAAAAGGAGAAGATCCCCTCCATCCCCAGCGTCTGCCCGATGACACCTCCGGCGGCTTTGGAGAACTGCGCCCAATTCGTGCCAAATTGGAACTCCATGGGGATGCCGGTCACTACCCCCAAGGCGAAGTTGATAGCGAAGATTTTCATCCAGAAGCGCGCGGCGCGGTTGTAATGCTCTTCGCCGGTCCGCAGTGCCATGGTTTTCAGAATCACAATCAGCAGCGCCAGTCCCATCGTGAGCTGCGGGAATAGATAGTGGAATGTGACTGTAAAAGCGAAGTGCAGGCGGTGAACGATCAGTGCGTCAGGCATAAAAGCTCCAGGATGATTTAGGAGTGTGAGTATACACCGGTCGGGGTGCTAAAAGCAGTGACAAGTGACGAGTGACGAGTGGGAGGAACTGACTTCTCACTCGGGGGTGGCACAGGCACTCTTGCCTGTGCCCTCTGCATGGGATGCATCCGCCTTGGCCACAGGCAAGAGGGCCTGTGCCACCCGCGAATCCGAACAGGACGTTCCTTATTATTTGGGAAAATGGCCGCACGATTGCACCCAGAGGCGATTACCTGTATATTATCTATCACCTGAGGTTTGGCAACGAAAAATCTAAATGACAACTATTGATGGAGGCAAAGACGATGCGAAGAAACTCTCTAGTTCGAGCTTTGTTGGTTTTGGCGCTCCTCTGCGCAGGCATGTTGTTCGCGCAGAGTGTTCCGGTCCAAAATATTAACGCTCAGCGCAACCCGAACCTGGCCGAGGCTCAAAAGCTTTGCAGCCAGGCGTTTGACGCGGTCGTTAGAGCCCAGAAGGCGAACAGTTATGATATGCAGGGCCACGCCGAAAAGGCCAAGCAGTTGCTGATTCAGGCGAGCCAAGAACTGGGAATGGCAGCCAAGATTGCCGACTCGGCGGCCCCCGCTAAAGCCAAAGGCCCGGGCACAAAGTAAACTCCCGCAGTAGCCCGACGTGCGTCCCAGTTGCGGCTAACCTTGGTCCGGATGTCCCTCCCGATCTTTGTCACTGCCTCCTGCCCGGGGCTTCTATGGATTTGCCGCTTTCGCTACGTCGTTTGGATGGACCACATGGATTCCCGGACAGCGCGTAAAGTCCGGGCCGTTGAATGTAAGGAGATTGCTGATTCCATAGACATTCATAGCAGCAACGATGCGTGCGTCATGGACTTGGACACCTGAAACGGAGTGAGCGACGACAAGCCGACGCCATTCGGGATAGATCGCGGGAACGTCGGGGAGAAACGTCAAAAGACCTTCGAGACGCGAGGCTTCGCGGTCGGCCTCGCCAGGAGTGAGACCCAGTCCATTTCGGTCTACCGGTCGCGTACATACATTCCAGAACTCAATGATGTTTTGTGGTGTTACGCATACGCGATCACCTGAACGCAGAAGGGTGGTCAAGGCAGTCATCGCGGTGGGGTGCATGGGGTGGGTTTGGTGGGTACTACGGAGCAAGACGTTGGTGTCGGCGAGGTACTCCATGAATCCCTATTCGTAATCCGTTCGATAGAAGGCTTCCCGGCTGATTGCGTCGTCGGAGAGAGGCGTACTGCGGCGGTCGGGAAAGCTCTCCGCCCAATCCTGGAAGGCCTTTGCCCTCTCCTCGGGGGTCATGGCAGATTCCACGGGCTGCCCCGGCACGTGCTGCTCCAGAATGCGCTGCACGTATTGACTCAGGGGGAGTCCGTTTTTCTGTGCCCAAGCCTTCAACTCGGCCTCGATCTCGGGCTTGAGCTCGATTTGTATGCTCATTTCATTGCTCCAACGCGCTCTACCTTGGGCTCTGCGCAAAGCCCATTAGACTAGAAGCTCATTATACGTCCACTCGTCACCGCTCTATTGGTCGGGGCGCCCGGATTTGAACCGGGGACCTTCCCGACCAAGTCGGGACGCGCTACTGGGCTGCGCTACCCTGCGGCTTGAAGAGCAGTGACAAGCCGGAAGAACTGACTTGTCACTCGTCACTCGTCACTGCTCCATTGGTCGGGGCGCGCGGATTCGAACCGCGGACCTCTTGCGCCCAAGGCAAGCGCGCTACCAGGCTGCGCCACGCCCCGATATGGGATACAATCCCATTCTGCCAAGCTTCGTTCGGGGTGTCCAGTGCGATTCACGGAGTTGGGTTTTTGCCCTCTCGCCAAGGGGAGAGGGTCCACCGACGGTGAAAAGAAAGAAGGTCCATAAGATGAAACGTCGAAATCGAGAAACGACATCAATAGCCTCACTTCTGCTGGCGGTGGTGGGTACTCTGGCGCTGGCGTGTGTGGGGGCCGCGCAGACTGAAAAACCCCAAAAGGTCTACATGATTACTGATATGGAAGGGGTGGATGGGATCTATGACTCAGAACTGCAAGTGGAGCCCTTTCAGAGTCCGCGTTGGGAGGAGTCACGCAAGTTGCTCACGGGCGAGGTGAACGCTGCCGTCGAGGGCTTGCTGGCGGGCGGCGCCACCGACGTGGTGGTCTGGGACGGGCATGACTCCGGCCGCAGCCTTTCCGTGCTCGACATCCATCCCAAGGCGCGCTTGCTAACAGGCAGGCCCATCTCACGCACTCTCGAACTCGATCCTTCTTACTGCGCCGTGGTTTTTATCGGACAACACGCCATGGCCGGAGCGGACAACGGGATTCTCAGTCACTCCTACAACTCGCGCGGCATCCAGAACATCTGGGTCAACGGCAAGCCCACCGGGGAGATTGGGGGACGCGTGCTGCTGGCCGGCGCCATGAACATTCCGGTCATCATGTTGTCGGGTGATACTGCGGCTTGCAAAGAGATCCACGACCTGATTCCTGAGGCGGAGTGCGCAGAGGTTAAGAGCGGAGTCAGCCGCACCGCAGGCTTCATGCTTTCACACCCGGCTGCCTGCGCGCTCATCCGCGAAAAGGCTCAGCACGCGATGCAGCGACTGGCGGAGTTCAGACCTTACAGGATCTCGGGCCCCGTGGAAGTAAAAGTCGAGTTCACTACGGCGGCGGGCACACGATTCGAGCCACGCGAGGGCGTGGAAAGAGTGAACGAGCGCACCTGGGTGTTTCGGGGAAAAGATATTACGGACGCCTGGCTGAAATACGGTTCGTTTTGAGTTGGCACTGGGTAGCGCGGACCTCCGTTTTTGAGGTCCGCGGTTCTTGCCTGGCAATTACGGCGGTTGGCGAGTACACCCGGGCACGAAGCTTCGGAATATACGCGGCGCCCCTGGAAGAGCCGCGGACCTCAAAAACGGAGGTCCGCGCTACCTGCTGATCCAGGAGTAAATGCGACGAAAAGGAGGAGCAGAATGGCTCGAAAGAAAATCCTGATGCTGGTTGGGGACTACGTTGAGGACTATGAGGTCATGGTGCCGTTTCAGGCCTTGCAGATGGTTGGGCATACCGTTCATGCAGTCTGCCCGGATAAGAAGGCGGGAGCCACGGTGCGGACGGCCATCCACGACTTCGAAGGCGATCAAACCTACAGCGAAAAGCGGGGACATAACTTCGCGCTGAACGCCAGCTTCCACGACGTGAAGCCGGAGGACTACGACGCTCTGGTCATACCGGGTGGACGCGCCCCCGAATACCTCCGCCTGAATACGAAGGTCATCGAGATTGTGCAGCACTTCAGTGACGCCGGCAAACCCATCGCGGCCATCTGCCATGGGGCTCAGATTCTTGCTGCCGCCGGGGTTCTGAAGGGGCGAAGATGCAGTTGTTATCCCGCCGTGTCGCCGGAGGTGATGGCGGCGGGCGGCGCCTACGCTGACCTGCGCATGGATGAAGCGCACCTGGACCGAAACCTCGTTTCGGCCCCGGCATGGCCCGCTCACCCGGCATGGCTTGCCGCGTTCCTTCGTTTATTAGGCACGGTTGTCGAACCCTAAGAGAAAAAGTCAGAAGTCAGAAATCAGAAGCCAGAAGCTAGAAAAAAGGAGTACGCGCCTGCCGCCGGCGTAGCGCCAGGCTCGGCGTATCTTCTGATTTCTGACTTCTGATTTCTAAATTCTGACTACCGTGCAGGTCCTTGCGCGCACGCCGTCTTTCTTCTGACTCCTGACTTCTGACCCCACCTCAGTATGCCTCCGCACCTGTCGCGGCCTCGTGGAACGTTCCGAACTGCTGCGCCACCGGCTTTAGCGTCGGGTAAAACTGGACATACGTGCTATCGACCGCCCCATGGTCGTGATGACATTGCCAGCACATAGTTTGCGGGTTGGCCTTGGCGGTTTTGGCGGAGGAGTCGAAACTGAAATAGGCCCACTTCTCGGGGAATCGGGCTGCGTCTTTCACTTTGACGCTGATTCCCATCAAGTCTGTTTGAAAGTGGGCCGCTTTATTGAGGGAGCCTTTGTTGGACGACGTCCTCTTTTCCTCCACGAAGACAGTCTTGTCAGGCCAACTTCCCGTTGCCAGAAACTGACGATAAGCCGAGGGAGTGACAAAGACGTTTGTGAACGTTGCCCCCTCGCCGCATGATTCGTTATTGCTCATGCGCAGGCCGGAGGAGATGAATATCCACTCTCGATAGCCTTCCGGGCGTGCCAACTCATCCCCGCTCGCGTACTGCGGCGGATCCGAGGGTTGATGCGGGCCGCATAGGCTAAGCGACGCCGCGCACACCAAAACAAAAACCAAAATGGTCAATAAGGCAGCAGTTTTCAAGTCTAGCTCCTTCCTTTTCAGGAGTCAGAAGTCGGAAGAGCCCCTAGTCCCTAGCCCCCAGCCCCTAGTCCCTGCTCTTCTGACTCCTTACTCCTGCCCCCGCTACTGATTGACCGTGCAAAGGATACTATGAAATTCGTCGAGGGTCACCTTTTCCGGTCGGAACGGGAGGGCAACCTGCCCGCGATCTTCTCGGGGGCCCTGGATTGTGATTAACCCCAAACGGCGAGGCTGGCCGTTGACGTGCGCATAGACCGGGAGGCGCATCATGAATTGATCGGAGACCTCACTTTGCTTCACAGAGTACTCCAGGATTGTCTTACCTCCGCCTCCGTCTTTGAGGTTGTAATGGAAATCGTAATGAGGGATTTCCCTGCCGTACACCCATTCGTTGAAGAACCAATCCATGGGTTGGCCGGTGTGCTTTTCCACGATCTTGCGAAAATCTTCCGTGGACGCGTTTTTGGACGCATAGGTTGCTGCGAAATCCCTCATCGTCTCAATGAAACGCTGGTCAGGTTCCTGGAGTTGGGGGTTTTCCATAAGAACTCGCAGCATTTCCATCACGTATGCGCCCTTGTAATAGACCAGGACAAAGTAGAGGTTCCGCTCCATATAAGAGGGGAGTTGTAAGCCGAGCCACAGCGGACCAACATCCACCGGCCGATGTCCGGCAGTATCTTTATCCAGCAGCCACTTGCGTTTCAAGTCCCAGTAGCCGCGCACTTTCCCCGGTTCAAGCTTGCGCACGTAGAGCCCCGCGGAGAACTCTGCAAAGCCTTCCGACATCCACTCGTCGTGGTACGTTTTCCAACCCACCTTATGTCCCCACCATTGGTGGGCCATCTCGTGTACCGCGACGATGTTGTAGAACTCGCGTGCCTCCGCACTGTCTTGCAGCCGCAACTGGTTACGGGTGGTGCCGTCCAGCAGCGAGTCGTAAGGAAGGAAAATCAAAGTCGGCCAGCTCTGCCCGTAACCTCGGATGGGCTGTTCGGTTACGGAGATAGTCTTGAACGGCAAGGGGCCGTAATAGTACTCGAAAAGCTTCAAGGCCTGAAAGCTGACATTCGCCGCATACCCGGCATTGGCGGCGGTGTTGAAGCCGCCCGTGGTGATGCCGAGCTGCCCCGCGACGTTGGCTCCCCCGGGACCGTGCGCAAGGTCCGCCAGATCGAGCGCCGACTGGAGTCCGTGCAATTCGTCGGGAATCTCCCTGCCGCAGTAGGCCGTGACGGTGAGACCCGGGTCGGAGTGGCTCTTCTCCACAAAGTCCCCATAGTTGAATCCTACGACACTGTAAGGAATTTCCGCCTCCCAGTCGGTTTCAAGAGCGTCGCGTTGCTTCTCCGACCTGACCAGCCGGCCCGTCGCAACGAGCTTGAATTTCTTGGGAGATCGCAAATGCAGGGTAAACAGGGTGCGGTCGTCGAAGGCTCCGAAACTCGGAAACCAAGACTCGCGGGAAGTAACATAGTAAAGCCCCGCCCCTTGTTGAAAAATAATGCGGCTATCGTGGGTGGAGTCCTCGGCGTAGTCGATTTTCAGAGTATAGGTCTTGCCCCCGGCCGCTGACTCAGGGAGAACGACCCAGGGGTCGTTGTCCAGGTTACGGTCCTCTTGAATGAAGGCCAGTTTCTTCCCGCTGCCGTCGGCGATCGAGCTGATTCGCAGCACACCCTGGAGTTTCAGCGGCAGCAGGCGCGGCGAGCCGTCCGGCACTTCGTACTCCATGGTTGCCGTGGCCGAAAGGTGGTTGCTGTTACTTATTTCGGCATCGATCCTCTCACTCCGGCAATGGGCGAGGAGCTTCCGGTGTTCGGGCCGTGCGTTCATCCGATATTCGTCGCCCAAATGGAAACCGGCCCACCACTCGGAATAACTGTTCAGATTGTAGTGAATCAACTGCACTTCTTCATCGTTGCCCATCTCGGGAAAAAACAGCGGATCGCGGTTCCAACTGATGTGGTAGAGCAGGGAGCCGGCGTGCTCCGCCTTGAAATCCGCGAGGAAGAAGCCGCGGCTGGAGGGATCCGACAGGTCGGCCAGGATGCGCGCCGCCAGGTTGAGCATGAGAGGATTATCGTTGTGTCTGTTTTCCCACCAATCGTTGAATCTCTCGGAGTATTTGCGCTGCGCGGCCGTGAGAATCTTGGTGGCGGCCGCAGCATCCGCCCCGCCCCCCACACGCACCAGTTGCTGGAGTTGGGTCCAGGAGTCGTCGGTAAAGAAGAAGACCGCCTGCTTGAATTCATCGTCTAATTCCGGACTCTTTGTGTACCGGGCCAGTTGGTGCTGCTCGATCTCCGTGGGAGGCTTGAGCAGGATGCGGCCGCGGCCTTCGAAAACCGCCGCCACCACATGCCCTGCCAGGGGCTGGGCGAAGGTCAAGCGGCCGTCAATAAAAGTGAAGGTTGCCGCGTCGCGCTTCCAGACAACATTTTCCGCCACGGCCCCTTGACCGCTCCCTTGCAAAGAACGCAGTTGCTGGTAGAGATGCACGAGTTCTTCCGGGGGCGCAGTTGCAAGGTCCGCCGCCGAAAGGCTTACGGCGAGTTGGAGAGAGAACAAAAGCGCGGAGATTCTGAGTTTCATGACGGCCTCCGAGCGTGCCTCATCCGGGAGTCGCCGGCAACCATCACCAGACGACAGGTGCCTCAAAGACTATCCTTCTGAGGCCCACATTGCAACTTACTTATTTACCAACTTTTCCACTCCTCGCAATATCGGGTAGCGGGTCGGGTTCCGATTTGCCAGCCTTTCGTCCAAGCGAAGGAGAATAAATGCCGGGTTTGTTATCCTCAAGCGTCCTGAACGATTGTCCCCTGATGGTACACAATCTTCCAACCTTCGGCAGTGCGCCGCCAGATCGTCGAGCGACGGGTTCGGCGCACTTTGTTTTGGAGGAGCGTGTAGGTCAGCAGGTAGACATCGTCAGCAAGTCTTCGGCAATGGAAGTCCATGGTCTCCCAAATGTCGACATGCGGGACCGCATGACGCTTTTCCAACTCGTCGAGCACGTAGGCCCTTGAATAGCGACGGCCAGATGCCCCGACTTCCCAGAAGTCGTCCATTGTCATCTTCTCGAAATCAGCCCTGCTGGTGCCCAATTCGGGGCGGTGAAAGATCGGTTCGCGACTGGAGAGTTGCGCGAGGATATCGGAAAGCTCTGGATTAGTGGTGAGAATAGGTTCCATATTACGAATGATAGAAGGTGATTACAGGCCTTAGCAAGCGAACACATCCAACGGCCTTGGCCGAGCCTGTCCCACATCTTTGGCTGCGCACCGCCGGCGCCCAAGTCAGTAATATAGTGCTCTCCCTGGGGGAGGTGGCCGATGAGGGCAAACGACCCCAATGAACTCCAAGTCGCCGAACGCTGACATTCGCGAATGTCGCCAATCGCTGACTTTATCACTCTCTTTTTGGGAGAGGGCAGGCCCACTTTGCGATGCGCTCCGTTTCTTATACCACGGACAGCATTCTTCGGCTATCCTCGCTCAGGAGGTGGCCGATGACCTTGGGAGAAACGTTGATTTCGGTATGGCAACAAGCTTTGGGCGAGGGGCGCAACGATATCGAGCTCGAAGGCGAAACTTACCCCGTGACAGTCTCGAGGGCCAAAGGACTTCGCATGGCGGAATTCAACGTTGGCTCGTACCACATGGTGGGCATCGAACAGAACCCCCAGACGGCGTCGCGCTGGGCAGAACTGGCGCGCGAAGGCAATCGGATCATGCAATTCCGGTGCAAAGGGCGATACGTGGGGAACGTGTGCGAAGGGAAGCTGCTGCGCTACCCTGCTTGGAGGGCCCTCGAACTTCCGGAGTGAGATAAGCGACTTCTTGAGACTTCCCGAAGTGTTTCATTTTGAGGGCTGAAAGCTGGCGGCCGAAGGCTGAGAGCTGAAAGCTGAGAGTTGACAACTGTCGACGGTCCGTTCAACCGGCCGGGTTCACGGTTACGGTCACAGGACTCTTCAGGGCAAAGTCGAGCTTGGTCTCCGATGGAATCTTCACCTGTTCGCCGTGAGTGCGAGCCTCCACGGCAGCTCCGGTACCCGCGCCGGCTACGGAGCCGACGGCGGCGCCTCTCCCGCGGCCCACAATCGCGCCAAGGAGGGCGCCGAGTGCCGCTCCTCCGCCCACAGTCTCCGCTGTGCGCGTGCCGCGCGAGGCCCCGGCTTGCTCGTGGTAGCTGGTCTGAAGTTGATAGGTCTGGCCGCCGGCGGTTACGCTGACCAACTCAACCTTCAGCTCGGAGCGGCCGCTCATGCGCCCGGCGCTCGTGGCTTGCACCAATCGAACGCGCGCGTCGGAATCGCGCGGTATGATCGCGCGGTCGCCCACCACCACTGGCGCTTCGAGGGTGGCCGCGAACTCATCGCCCGCCTGGTTCCGAGTGGAGTCGATGTTGTCAATCATGCGAACGGAGAGAAGGGTGCCCGAGGGAATCGTGATCTGCTCGGGTGGCTTGACCGCTGGCGCCGGCGCAGGCGGTGGGGCTGCCGCAGAAGGAGCAGGCGCAACAGGCGCAGTGGTTGCAGGCGCCGGAGCAGGAGCAGTAGCCACAAGCGCCGCAGCCTGCGCGGTCATTACAGGTGGGATCGCGGCTGGGGCTTCTTGAGAGGAAACCTCGTCGGCCGCAACCTCATCGCTGCTCGTGCTGGCGGCGACATGACGGCCACGGGAGGCTCGAGCGCGCTCGGACCGAGCCGTGGGAGTGGGCAACTGTGCCGGCGTTGCCGCCGCAGTTTGTGCGGGCTGCATGGTTGCCGGCGGTTCCGCCGCGGGCGCGGAGGAGACCGCGAGCTGGTTGGCCACGGTCCGCACGCCATCGACTCGGCTGGCAATGCGCTCCACGGCCGCTTTCTCCAGCGCCGTGCCGACCGTCCCGGTGAGAGTCACTGTGCCTTTGTCTGAGGTCACGTGGATGTCGCGCGTTTTCAGCACAGGGTCGTCAAAGAGCCTGGCCTGGATCTCTGTGGTGATGGCTTTGTCGTCCGTAGAGTGGCCGAGGTTCAAGGCGTTGCACCCGGCCATGAGAAGTGCGCCGGCGATTAGGATGAAGCCAATCCTGAGTCTCAGCGTCGGTATGCTCACCTTTTGCATGGTTACCCTCCAGCGACCCCACTGTCGCTGCGCCATTCTCCTTGGATTCATCTCCGCCCTTTCAGGATGCTCTGAGCATGATAAGATTACAACTCCGATGGTGGAAAGCATCGCATTGAGCGTCGTCATTCCAGTTTACAACGAAGCGGAGAATATCGGGCCGCTGGTTGAGCGGCTGGAGTCTGCTCTGCGCGCCGCTCCCGGGAAAACCGAGATGCTGTTTGTGGACGACGGAAGCACCGATCGCACCTTGGCGCTCTTGAAGGAAGCGCAGGCAAACGACGCCCGCATCCGCATCGCGCACTTCCGCCGCAACCTCGGCCAAACCGCGGCCATGGCGGCGGGATTTCGCTTGGCGCGAGGAAAGGCGGTGGTGACGATCGACGGCGACCTCCAGAACGATCCCGCGGAAATACTGCGCCTGGCGGAGATGCTGGGGGAATGGGACGCCGTCTGCGGCATTCGTGTTCGCCGCCGGGATGCCCTTTGGAAGCGCCTCTCCTCACGCATTGCGAACGGCTTTCGAAACTGGGTTACGGGCGACAACATCGTCGATACCGGGTGCACGCTGAAGGCCTACCGGCGCGAATGCTTGGAGCGGTTGGAGCTTTATCAAGGCATGCACCGGTTTCTGCCCACGCTTCTCAAAATGCGCGGCTATCGCGTCACGCAGGTGCCCGTAACCCATTATCCGCGCTTGGGCGGAAAGACCAAGTACGGGACGTGGGGCAGGCTTAAGAAGGGTTTGGCCGATGTCTGGGCGGTGCGCTGGATGAAAAAGAACTGGATCGACTATCGCGACGTCCTCGAGGTTGCGGAGCCGCCCGCTGCCTCCGGCCACAAGGAGAATACGGCGGAAGGGGCCTCCGCCTGAATACGGAGATATTCCTACATTGAAGCTCATCCTGCCTATGCTCTTGCTGGTTGTGCTGGCGGGTTGCCTTTTCTTCGCGGGCCTTGGGAGCTTGCCCCTGCTGGAGCCTGACGAGGGGAGGAATGCCGAGGTGGCGCGGGAGATGCTCGCCTCCGGCGATTGGATCACTCCCCATTACGATGGCTTGCCCTATCTGGATAAGCCAGCGGTCTTCTTCTGCTTGGTAGCATCTTCATTCAAGCTTTCGGGTCTTCACGAGTGGTCGGCGCGGGCGCCCTCCGCTTTGATGGGATTATGCCTGTTGCTGCTTTCCTGGTTCCTGGCACGCAGGATGTTCGGCGATTCTACTGCCCTGCGTGCCGGGGTAGTCATTGCCACCGCCCCGCTGGTGATGGTGTTTTCCCGATTAGTCATCTTTGACATGACGCTCGCTTTCCTCATTACCCTGGCGATGGTGAGCTTCTGGTTCGCGGAGGCTTCGGAATTCCGCCGTCCAGGGCTGGACCTGCTCATGTTTCTGGCCATGGGATTGGCAACGATCACCAAAGGCCCTGTCGGTTTCCTGCTCCCGCTCCTTTCCATCACGGCTTACCAGGCGCTCGGTGGCAAGCTCCGGGAATTGAAGCGCCTGCGCTGGGGACTAGGCTGCGCCGTGTTTCTTGCCGCGGTGTTGCCCTGGTTCATTTCCGTTTCGATTCGATACCCCGACTTCCCGCGCTATGCGCTTCTGGAGGAGAGTCTGGCAAGGTTCTCCGGCGGCCTGGTGCATCGCCAGGGCGGTCTGCTCTATTACTTCCCGGTGTATCTGGCAGGGTTCTTCCCATGGAGCGTCTTTCTGCTTTGGGCGGGATGGAGCCGGCATAAACGGTGGAGAGAAATCAGGTTCGAGCGGAACCGCCTCTTTCTCCTCACCTGGTCGGTTGTGACGTTCGTTTTCTTCTCGCTTTCTCGGTCGCAGCTTCCCGGCTATTTCCTTCCCGCTATTGTCCCCCTGGGCATCTTGATGGCGAAGGTTTGGGACGACGTGGCGTCGCACGGCTCGATGCGATCGCCGGATTGGCTGACCGCGGGATTCGCCACGCTCCTCGGTGTGGGTCTTATCGTTGCGGCTTCCTCTCAGTTGGCGATCTTCAACTCCGCGCACTCGCATCCGGCGGAGAGGGTCTCTCCGGCTGTTTTCGCCATGCTGAAGCCGTCCATTCTCTATACGGGATTGATTCTGGCGGCTCTCGCGATCGTGGGGAGGAACATCGCGGCGCGTGCGCGGGGAAGATCGCTTTCAGTCGCCGCCTTGGCGCTTCTCGCCCTGACCACGCCCATGCTCCTGGTACGCTGGATCGCCCCGTTGAGAGTTTATGCGCGGGCCAATTCCAGCCGCCGTCTGGCGGACACCATTCTCTCCAGCCCGGAAAAAGACCTGCCGATCTACGGGTACTACTATTTCCGCACCAGCCTCCCCTTCTATCTTCGGCGCCCGGTAGGACTGGTGACCACCCAAGGAAACGAGTTGACCAGCAACTACCTGGCGTCGCGGGTCCGCCAGATTCGACAGAGGTCATCGCGGACCTTCAAAGATCTTGATCCCCTCCCCGTCGACCAGCGGCGGCTGCTGAATATCCTCGAGTTTATCGACTTGACCCGTTCCTCGCCCCAGGCCCGCCTGATTTTGGTTCGCAACACTCACGTGAGCTTGTTGGCCCGCGAGGTGGACCGGGTCGAGCCGTTGTGGACCGGCTGGGACTTTTCGGTGTGGAAGATCCCTGGGGCAAATCAGGAGTCAGAAATCAGAAATCAGAAATGAGAAGACAGACGACAGGAGTCAGAAGACAGGAGTCAGGAGTCAAGCTGGGGTGCTAGGGGCTAGGGCCTGGGGAAGGCAAACCCCAGCCCCCAGCCCCTAGCACCCAGCCCCCTGCTCGTCATGGCAATCGCATGTGTGGGATTTGTGGTTTCCTCAATCTGAAACTCGAGCCTGGGGCCGAGGGTGAGCTGATCGAGCGGATGTCCGCGAGGCTCGAGCATCGCGGGCCCGACAGCCATGGCAAGTTCGAGTTGCCTCATGTGGCCCTGGCCATCCGCCGGCTGAGTATCATTGACCTTCAGACCGGCGATCAGCCACTCTCGAACGAGACGGGGGACATCACCCTCGTCTTTAACGGCGAAATCTATAACTACCGGGAACTCCGCCAGCAGCTCTTGGAACGCGGGCACCAGTTCAAGACTCATTCGGACGGAGAAGTGATCGTTCACCTCTATGAGGAGCAAGGGCCGCACTTCGTCGGCGAGCTGAACGGCATGTTTGCCCTGGCGCTTTGGGACAACCGTCACGAGCGGCTGGTTCTGGCGCGCGACCGGGCGGGGGAGAAGCCGCTCTTTTACTGGCATCGAGATCACACCCTGGTCTTTGCTTCTGAAATCAAGTCGCTCCTGGCCTACCCCGGAATTGGCCGCAGCATCGACAACACGGCCTTAACCCAATACTTCCTTTTCGGGTATTTCCCCTCCCCACGCACCGTCTTTGCTGAGGTTCGGAAACTGCCTGCGGCGCACCGAATGGTTATCCAGGGAGGCAAGATACAGATCGACCCCTATTGGCGCCTTCAGGACCATCTTCTGCCGCCGGGCAAGCCCGGAGTTACACCCGGCCAGGAAAAACAGCTCGTCGAAGAACTCTCCGAAAAGCTTCACGAAGCTTGCGTTTCCAGGCTGGTCAGCGATGTCCCCCTAGGCGTGTTCTTGAGCGGTGGAATCGATTCCTCCACTCTCGTGGCGATGATGAGCGAGTTGACGCCCGGGAACGTGAACAGCTTCTCGATAGCCTTCGAAGAAAAGTCATTCAACGAGGAGCCTTATGCGGATTTTGTGGCCCGGCATTTTCATACGCAGCACCATGTGATGACGGCCAACGAGCCAAGCCTGCGCGAGGCCCTGCAGATTCTGGCGGACCACCTTGACGAACCCCTGGCCGATCCTGCCATCCTCCCGACCTACCTCTTGTCCCGCTTTGCTCGCCAGCACATCAAAGTGGCGCTGAGCGGAGAGGGCAGCGACGAGCTTTTTGGCGGTTACCCGACCTATATTGGGGCCTGGCTGGCGGGCTACTATCTCCGCCTCCCGCGCCTCCTACGCCACGGATTCTTCGCGCGGCTCAGACGCTTTCTTCCGGTGTCCGGCGGCGCGGTGCCGGTGAGCTGGTACCTCCAGCAGTTCTTGAATTATGTGGAGATGCCGCCTGCTGAGCGGCACGCGATCTGGTTCGGACTAACAAGCCCGGATGGGCTGGACCAACTCTTTTCGCCGGAGTGGGGCGGTCCGCAGCCACCCAGCTTGGAAGCTTTGGCGCCCCTCGAAAGGGTACTGGATGGGGCGGCATTCGAAAGCGTCCTGGCGGAAATGCTCTTCATCGATTTCCGGCTTTATCTGGAAGATAATCTTCTGGTGAAGGTCGACCGCGCCAGCATGGCGTGTTCCCTCGAGATGCGCACACCGTTCCTCGATCACCGGCTGATTGAATTCGCGGCGGGCATCCCCGCGGAGTTGAAAGTGCGTGGCTTCAACCTCAAGTACCTGCTTAAGAAAGCGGCGGAGAAATGGTTGCCGCGCAAGATCGTTTATCGCCAGAAGCGCGGGTTCTCCGTGCCGATCAGCCGTTGGATGCGCAAGGAATTACGTCCCTGGTTGGATGAAGCCCTGGGAGAAGAGAGATTGAGGCAGCAAGGGCTGTTCAACGTCCCGTATGTGCGCCGACTTCTCGAAGAACATTGGAGCGAGCGGGCTGACCACCGGAAAATGCTTTGGGCCCTGTTTTGTTTCCAGCTTTGGTACGATCGGTGGGGGAAAGCTTGAATCGGGAGATCGGGTGATCGGCAGATCGGGTCATCGGGTCATCGGGTCATCGGGTGAACAAGAAGCAACATAACGGGGTGATCGGAAGATCGGCGGATCGGGCTAACGGCAAAGCAATCGGGAGATCGGGTGATCGGGTGAACAAGAAACAACATAACCTGGTGATCGTGGGACCGGGCCAAGAACAAAGAAACTCGACACGTCTTGTCCTTTGTTCACCCGATGACCCGATGACCCGATCACCCGATCGCCAGATTTTAGTCGCTCGATCTCCCGATCACCCGATACTTACGTTTCGCCCCAAGGAGTGGTCCATCATCCAAGAATACAGGACACCACGCCAGGTCCAGGGCTTTTTGCGCGCGCTGCCCTATAACTGGGAAAAGGGTAGAGAAACACTGCGGACCTTTCGCGGTGTGGTGCAGCACTGGAGCGCTCACTGTCTCGAGGGCGCGCTCAGCGCCGCGACAATCCTCGAGCAGCATGGTTATCCGCCCTTGCTTCTCGACTTCGAATCCCAGGACAAGTTGGATCACGTCCTGTTCCTATTCCGGCGCCGGGGACGATGGGGGACAGTAGCCCGCTCCCGTGATGCCGGCTTGCACGGACGCAAGCCAGTCTTTCGCACCCTCCGGCAATTGGCGATGAGTTACGTTGACCCCTACGTGGATGGGTCCGGACGGATTACGGGTTACGGGGTGGCTGACTTGCGCACTTTGGTGAAAGGCGACTGGAGGCTCTCGGAAAAAAACGTTTGGGAAGTGGAACGAGCCCTCATCAAATTGCCTCATAAGCAGCTCAAGACCTCCGACCGCCGATACGCCGCCATGCTGAAGCAGTACCGCGCCTACCGAGCGAAACACCCCGAGGGCCCTGTCACGTTTTACTCCAATAAGCACCTGTGGTTGTGAGGCCAGGATTCAGGAGTCAGGATTCAGGATTCAGGACAAGTTTGAAGTCTGAAGTGTAAAGGGTAAAGTCTTAATTCGGCGCCATAGTCGCAGGCGCGCGGGGTTTTCTTCTGGCTTCTGACTCCTGACTTCTGACTTCTGACTCCCGCTCGTACCACCGCTGTCTCACCCTCAAGCGCTATAATACAAGTAGAGGTAGCATATGCGTTTTGAAAATTTTTCTTTCGGGTCGATTCATATAGACGGCGAAAGCTACGACTACGACGTGGTCATTGACCGCGGGGAAGTCAGCAAGCGAAAGAAAAAGGCTTCCAAGAGATTTCGGGAAGAGTTTGGCCACACCCCGCTCTCGATTGAGGAGCCGATTCCGTGGAAGTGCAAGCGGCTCGTGATCGGGACAGGCGCGAATGGCGCATTGCCGGTGATGAAAGAGGTGCTGCTCGAAGCCGAGCGTCGCCAAGTCGAAATGCTGGTGTTGCCAACAGAAAAAGCCATCGAATTCCTCAACCAGCACCCGCAAGGCACCAACGCGGTTTTGCATATCACCTGCTGAGTGTTGCGTTCCGCGCCTGCTCTGAGCAAGTTCCGCATACTTATTCCCTTATTCTGCGGCTTTTTCTTTGGGTGTTTTCCAGTACTGCGTGGCCAGTGTCCGGCCTTTGGATTCCTCGGACTTCAGTCTAGTCGGCGAGAAACAAGGCTTGGACCTGAATGATTTGAGAGTATAAAATGAAGGAATGCGTTTCGAATGGGACTCTGTCAAGGCTGCGAAGAACCTTCGCAAACATAGCGTCTCGTTCAAGGACGCATCAAGTGTTTTCTACGACCCGTTGGCAGTGACGGGCGCCGACCCCGACCATTCGGAAATTGAGGAAAGGCTGATCACTTTTGGTATGTCGTCGGCCGGCCAACCTCTCGTCGTATCACATACTGCGCGTGGTGAAACCATTCGCATCGTCAGCGCTCGTAAAGCGACCCATCATGAGAGGCAAATTTATGAAGAAGGCTAAGCCGGCAGCGGATGAACTTCGCGTCGAGTACAAGCGCTCCGACTTCAGAAGGCTTGAGCGAGGTAAATACTACAAGCGGGTTAAAGCGAGCTCGAACGTCGTGGTGCTTGACCCCGAGGTTGTGGCCGTTTTTCCAAACTCCGCGGCTGTCAATAGAGCATTGCATTCTCTTGTAGAAGTGGCTGAGGCGTTGACATCCGCTTCCAGCCAGCCCGCTTCCGCGGAGCGCTCTGACAGGTGAATCTGGGAGCTGGGCTGAACAACCCAGATTCATTCATGACTGCCGCAGAAAGGGTTTACGATGCCACACCTGTTTCCGATCTTCAGTGTGGCTGTTAAAACCATTGCATTTCCAACGGCCACCTGGATAATCGGGTACGCTCCAACAAAAAGAACTCCAGCATACAAGCTCGATCCGCAAGGTAACCCCGGCGCATTTGAACTATTAGAATAAAGTCTCGCCCGATGTAATAATCAGGCCAGCCGGTCGTCCTTAGTATGAAGGCAGCCATCGGGAGGCGACCTTGGGGACGGCCACAGCGGAGGAAACGATTCCCGGTTTGATTGATGAGGTGGAGCGGCTGTTCCGGGCCCATCACGGCCTGGTCTTTCGCACCGCCTACCGCATTACGGGCAACGCCACGGACGCCGAGGACGTGCTCCAGACCGTATTCCTGCGCCTGATGGGGCGCGACGGGTCTGCTCGCCCCCTGGAGAACTGCGAGAGCTATCTCCGCCGGGCCGCCATCAATGCCGCCCTGGATGTGTTGCGGGCGCGCCGGACCGCTGAAACCCTGCCGATGGAGGATTCCCAAGCCGACCCCAGCCAGCCGGACCGGCGCGAATTGCGAGACTGCCTGCGACGCTCACTCGCGAGCCTGAGTCCGGAGGCAGCCCAGGTTTTCGCGCTGCGCTTTTTCGAAGGCCACAGCAACCCGGAAATCGCGCGCATGCTCGGGGTTTCGCAAGTGCGAGTGGCCGTCACGGTGCACCGGGCGCGGCGGCAACTCCAGAAGGCGGTGCGTTCCTACATGGGAGGCAAGTCATGAGCCAAGAGACAAAGCAGGGCAAGCCAACGCTGGATGAAATCATCGCGGAAGTCCGCGGGGAAAGCGTGGACGAGCCGGTCGTGGAGCAGGCGGCTCAGCGCGTCTGGGCCCGGTTAGCGGAGGGCCACCCCGCGCCGGCGATCGCAACGGACCGGAATGTTGAGAAGCTTCGCGGCTGTGCGGGTTTTCAGGCCTTGCTGCCTGCTTACCTCGCCGGGACCGCCTCCGCGGCGCGATCGTTGCTGCTGGAAGACCACCTCCACGGCTGCGTGGCCTGCCGGCACGCGCTGGAAGCGGCGCGCTCCGGCGCCCGTATCGACACCAAAGGCACACTGGCTGTGGATTCCCGCCTTCGCGGGAATGACCAGGGTTTTCGCGCGAGAGCCGCGGGATTCAAGTGGACGATGGCCTGGGCCACTGCCTCGTTGCTGCTAGTGGGCGCAGGTCTAGGCTTGCTTCTGGGCGGCGGGCGCCTGATCAGAGTGCTTCGCGGCACGGAAACCCCGGCGGTGGTTCAAGCCGTGCACGGCGCCCTTTATCGAGTCTCCGACCGTGGCAGCGGGGCGCTTCCTTCCGGGAGCGCGATCGCTGAGGACGAGGAGATCCGCACCGCCCCGGCCTCCTCGGCCGTCCTCCGGCTGGTGGACGGCTCGGTGATCGAAATGAACCAGCGCACCGGCCTCTGGGTATCCAAAGGTTGGCGCGACACAACCCTTCACTTGCAGTCCGGCGACATTATTGTTCGGGCGGCCAAGCAGCTTCACGGCCGGCTCCACGTTGCCACCACAGAGTGCCTCGTTTCGGTGAAGGGCACCATTTTTGCTGTGGATGAAGGAATGAAGGGGTCGCGGGTGTCCGTCATTCAGGGAGAAGTGGAAGTGGAGCAGGGGCGGAAAACTCAGTTCCTCCATTCCGGCGAGCAGGTCTCGACGCAGGCGAGTCTGACATTGGTTCCCGTGACGAACACGGTCGCCTGGAGCCGTGACTCCGGCGAATACCTCGCGCTGCTGAGCGAGTTCTCCGCCTTGCACAAGCAGTTGGAAGCCCTCCCCGGACCTACCCCGCGCTACCATTCCGCGCTGCTGAATTTGGTGCCGGACGACACAGTATTCTACGCCGCCATTCCCAATCTGGGCTCGACGCTGAGCGAGGCGAACCGCCTGTTGCAGGAGCGTATCCAGCAAAGCGACGTGCTGCAAGCTTGGTGGAGCCGCCAGCAGGCTTCCGGAGAAGCCCGTAAACAGGCGGAGATGCTCGACCGACTTCGCAACTTCAGTGACTACCTCGGGGACGAGATCGTCGTCACCCTGCCCGCCGGTGGGCATGCGCCGCTTATTCTGGCGGAGGCGCGGCGAACCGATACCCGAGCCTTTCTCGAGGCCCAGATCAGCCAGATGGGGGGCGATGCGAAGGGGCCCAAGGCGCTGATCGTCGATGACCCGTTTTCGTTCCGACTGCCTGCCGCCGAGAAGGACACGGAACTGGTCTACCTGAAGAATAACCTCCTGGCAGTGGCCAGCGACGCGCGCCAGTTGCAGAAAGTGGCCACGCTGATCGAGCATTCCACTTCCAGCGGTTTTGCCTCCACCCCGTTCTACGCGGCGATCCAGCAGGCGTACCAGTCCGGCGCAGGTTTCCTTCTTTGCGCCGACATGGAACAAATCCTCTCGCATTCCGTAAGTCAGAAAGAGGGCCGGGAAAAGGAGCTCGATTTGATCCGGGACGAGAGGACCGGCCTCGCTGACGTGAGATACCTCATCATGGAAAGCAAGGACGTAAGCGGCCGGACGGAGAATCGCACTACCTTGACTTTTGCCCGCCAGCGCCGCGGGCTGGCTGCCTGGCTGGCCTCGCCCAGCCCGATGGGAACACTGGATTTTGTCTCGCCGGCCGCCGGCTTCGCGCTCTCGTTTGTGGTCGAGGACCCTCGCGAGATCGTTCAGGACATTTTCAGCCTGGCCGGGAGTAGCAACGCACAGTTCGATCAGGAACTGGCGGACTTCCAATCGAAGACGGGTGTGAATGTATCGGAGGATCTGGCGGGCGCGCTGGGCGGCGAGGCCACGTTCGCCCTGGACGGCCCAGTCCTTCCTACCCCGAGTTGGAAGGTGGCGGTGGAAGTCAATGACCCCACGCGGCTGGAAGGGACCATCGAAAAGCTGGTGGCGAGCTACAGCCAGCAAGCGGAAGCCAAACCCGGCACTCTGAATCTGACCAAGGAGGACGCAGGTGGCCGCACCTATTACACGTTGCAGGCCAGCCGGCCGGCGTCTTCGCCGAGCCTGCTGAACGAGATCGATTACGTGTTTGCGAACGGCTATCTGCTCGCGGCACCTAATCGGGCCTTGCTCCTGAGTTCCATTCAAAACCGCAAGACGGGATACACCCTCGCCCGCTCCGCAGATTTCACCACCCGGTTGCCTCGCGACGGATATACAGACTGCTCCGCCCTGGTGTATCAGAACCTGGGAGGAATGCTCGGCTCAGTGTCAGACGCGTTGAATTCGAACCCCCTGCTTACGCCCGCCCAACGGCTGGCTTTCGACGCGCTGCAGCAGAACAGCACTCCGACCCTGACTTGCGCTTATGGGGAGCCGGAGGATATCGTGGTGGCCAATACGGGCAACTTGTTCGGACTGGGCTTCGATGCGCTCCTCGGCATCAAGGGGACAGGGCCATTGCAACTGCTCCAGATCATCGAGGGCACCAGCAAGGCCGTCAGCAAAGAGTAGGAGCCCATGAAATGGCTGGAGGGGGTGGGTGGCTGTAGCTCGGCCCGATGACCGCAACCAAAACGATGTTCTCCGCGTTCTCCGTGCCTCTAAAGCCTCAACACAGAGAACACAGAGAGTCTCAGTGACCTCCGTGTTTGGTCTTTGCTTGGCCACAGAGAACACGGAGAAGAAGATATTTTCGTGGCCTGACAGCATCTCGTGAACTTGTGCTAGGGAAGCTATGGCGCCGGTAATCGAACTCGAAGGTTTGGGCGTTACGCTGGCGGGGAAGAAGATCCTCGAAGACCTGAAGTGCTCTCTTTCCGGTCGCGCCATCGGGTTGCTGGGTCCAAACGGCGCCGGCAAATCGACACTCATTAACACTCTGCTGGGATTCTACCCCGTGGCGGCGGGTACGGCGCGGGTTCTCGGTCACGACATCCGGGCCGAAACGAAACAGATTCGCAGTCTTACTGGGTACATGCCGGAGTCGGAGTGCTCCATCGCCCACATGACGGCGGTGAGCTTCGTCCGCATGATGGCGGAGCTTTCCGGCCTGCCCTCGGAGGCCGCCCTCGAACGCGCCCACGAGGCGCTGTTCTACGTGGGGCTGGGCGAGGCGCGATACCGCCTGCTCGGCACTTACTCCCTGGGCATGAAGCAACTCGCAAAGCTCGCCCAGGCAATCGCGCACGGCCCCCGCCTCCTGATCCTGGACGAGCCCACCAACGGGCTCGATCCGCCTGCCCGCCAGCGGATGATCCGTCTGATCCGGGAAATGCGCGACAGCCGAGACCTTTACATCCTGCTTTGCTCTCACCTCCTGCGCGACGTGGAGGAAACCTGCGAGGAGGTGCTGATCCTGAAGGATGGTCATCAGGTGCACTATGCGAATCTGGAAGAAGAGCGCAAAGCCAATCGGCGCTTTCTGGAGCTCGAGACGCTCGGCGACGACGGGACTTTCGCTGAGGCGGTCGAGAGCTTGGGCTGTGAATGCGCGGCCTCCGGCAGAAGGCTGAAGATGGTCCTGGGTCAGGACTTCGCCATTCGGGAACTTTACCGGCTGGCGGAGGAGCACGGCGTGCAGATCCGCCGCTTGAACTACCGGCGCGACAGCCTGGAGGATATTTTCCTCAAAGCCATGGAGAACAATAATGGCCGTCTATAAGCGAAGCTATCACGGCTATGCGGGAGAGCTCACGCCGCGGTGGTCCCGCTTCCTGATTGTGAGCCGGTACGCTTTCCACAATGCGTTCCTTTCCAAGGCTCTCACCACCTGTTTTGTCCTCTGTTTCTTCTATCCGCTCGGCTGCGCCCTGGCCCTTTACATCAACCACAACCAGCGCCTGTTGGAACTGTTCCATACGAGTTCGTTCTTCGCCGTGGGCCCCAGCTTCTTTTTTCATTTCCTGAGTGTTCAGGGCGTGCTGGCTTTCATTCTGACGGCCTTGGTAGGACCCAGTCTCGTCTCTCCCGACCTCGCCAACAATGCCCTGCCGCTCTATCTGTGCCGGCCGTTTTCACGCGCTGAATACGTTTTGGGCAAGATGTTTGTGCTGGTCTCGCTGCTCTCGCTCGTCACCTGGATCTCGGGTGAGGTCCTGTTTCTGATTCAGTCCAGCCTTGCGGGCGCAAGTTGGATGTGGACCAACTTCTGGATGGCGGGCAGCATCTTCCTCGGTTCGGCAATTGAGATCCTTGTCTTCTCCCTGCTGGCCCTGGCTCTCTCGGCATGGATCAAGCGGAAGTTGGCGGCGGGCGCTGCGCTGCTGGCGATATTCTTCTTCGGCGGCGGCTTCGCGCAAGCGATCAATGCCGTACTCGGCACCAGGAACGGCTATCTGATTGACCTGGGCAAACTCATCGCCACGGTCGAGGAGCAACTTTTCCGGCAGCGTATGTGGTTTGGTGTTTCCGCGGGCAGCGCCTGGACAGCGCTCCTGGTGGTGTGCGCTTTCTGCCTGCTCCTGCTGGAGCGGAAGGTCAGGGCCTATGAGGTGGTGCGAGGATGAGCGCACAAGGCATGAAAATGCTACGGCGAATTCCCCTCTTTTTTAAGGAGGGGTTAGGGGTGGTTGGCCGCCACGGCAACGGCGGCGCCCACCACCCCCTCCCCCCTCCTCCGCTGAGGAGGGGAACTGAGGACCGGCAAATCGTACTTGAGGATGTCTCCAAGTTTTACGGAGAAGTCCTCGGCGTAAATCGCGTCAACATTTCGATCCCGCCCGGCATCACCAGTCTGGTCGGCCCCAACGGCTCGGGCAAGACTACGTTGATGAACCTGATGACGGGATTGGTCCGGCCCACGCGCGGGCGCATCACGGTGCTCGGCATTTCCCCCCAGGAGCCTGAGCGGTTGTTTCGCAACGTCGGCTACTGCACGCAATATGACTCGTTCCCCAGAGGGCTCACCGGCTACCAGTTCCTTTACTCGTACTTGCGGCTTTCCGGCCAACCGCACCTCCTCGCCGACCAGCGCGCCGCGCAGGCCATCGAGCGCGTGAACTTGAACCCAGCGGCCCACCGCCACATCGCCGGGTACAGCAAGGGCATGCGCCAGCGTATCAAGCTGGCCCAGGCCATGTGCCACAACCCTTCCGTGCTGGTGCTGGACGAACCGCTGAACGGTCTCGACCCGCTGATCCGCGCCGAGACCATTGCCCTGTTCCGCAGCCTGGCCCAGGAAGGGTTGCACGTCATCGTCTCCAGCCACGTGTTGCACGAAGTGGATGCGATCTCGGACCAAGTCGTGCTCCTCAGCAACGGCTACGTGGTGGCGGAGGGGCAGATCCACGGCGTGCGCGAAGAGATACGCGAGCAGCCCATGCAGATTCTTATCCGCTGCAACAAGCCGCGCGATCTTGCCTCACAGGTGTTCCAGCAGGACTGCGTGGTGGAGGCGAGAATTCATGCCGATGGAGGGGGCGTGCTGGTGAAAACGCGGGATGCCGACCGCTTCTACCTGTTGCTGAACCGCGTCGCTCAGAACGGGATCGACATCGAATCGGTAGCTCCCGCGGATGATGATGTCCTTTCCGTCTACGAGTATCTGATTGGCACGGAGGAGCCCACAAAATGAGCCTGGGTCGAATGCCTTGGGCGCTCTGGCGAGCGCAACTCCTTGCCATCCTTCGCCTGGAGATGAAGAAGACCTTCATCACCCGACACGGGTTATGGATTTACTTCCTGGCCTTCGCACCCGTGCTGCTCTTCGCCTTTCATTCCTTCGTCGGACTCAGGCGCGGCGAGCCAGGCAATCTTGGCGAGGACACTCATGTTTTTGCCTCCGTGTTCCAGTTCTTCTTTCTCCGGCTCGCCGTCTTCTTCGGCTGCGTGGGTATCTTCATCAACCTCTTCCGCGGCGAGGTGGTGGAGAAGAGTCTGCACTACTACTTCCTGGCGCCGCTGCGGAGGGAGATTCTGGTAGCGGGCAAGTTTCTCTCCGGCCTCATCGCCGCGATGGTCATCTTCGGCGCCAGCGCCGTTCTCCAGTTCGTGGCGATGTGCTGGCAATTCAGCTCGAACAGCGTTCAGGAATACCTTTTCCACGGGTACGGCATCGAGCACCTCGCCGCTTACCTCGGCGTCACGCTTCTGGCCTGCGTCGGTTACGGCAGCGTTTTTCTCGCGGCCGGCGTGCTTTTCCGCAATCCGCTGATTCCCACTGTGATCGTGATGGCGTGGGAGGCTGCGAGCGGTTTCCTCCCTGAACTCCTGCAAAAGGTCAGCGTGATTTATTATCTAAAGTCGCTCTGCCCGGTCGCTGTGCCGGCAGCGAGCGCCCTGGACAGGGGCAACCTCCTCGCCCTCATTTCCGTCAATCCGGCTCCCGCCTCCCCCGCCACAGCCATCCTGGGACTCCTCATCCTGTCTGTCGTCCTCCTCGCCTTCTCCAGCCTGCAAGTCCGCCGCATGCAGATCGACTACGGGACTGACTAATACGGATAGTGTCATATAAGCCACGCGAAAGAAGTGGGACTCGTGATATCGTATGGCCTAATCGGTCATAGCATTTCTATCTTGGTGGTGAGTAGCATGAAATCCATCTTCTCCATTCTTCTTCTGGCCGTTGCGAGCCTTTTCGCAATAGCGGCTCCCCAAGCTCCGCGGGGGCCATTGTCCAAGGCTGAAGTTCTTGAACTGGTGAGCCGCGCAGTGCCCAACAAGGTTGTTGCAGAGGCAGTGCGTTCGTACGGGATCGCTTTTGAGCCGACCCAGGAGGTGCTCAACGAATTTCGCAAGGCGGGAGCGGGCGACGTCGTTATTGAGGCCATGCGGGATTCTTGGCGCTGGGAACCCGCAAAACCGCTGAGCGACAAGGAAATCTTATTGCTGCTGGCAGGGGATGTGCGCAGCGAGAAAATAGTCAACATGGTCCAGCGACGCGGAATCGCATTTCAGCCAACCGGCGAATTCCTGCAGAGACTCCGGTCGAGTGGGGCAAAAGACGAACTCATCGACGCCGTGCGAGCTTCCGCGACAAAACCTTTCAGCAGGGATTATCTGTTGCAACTGCTGGCCAGCGGGGAAGACACCGGCCATATTGGGAAAATGGTTCAGGAGCGTGGTATCAACTTCGACCCCACGGCGGAAGAGCTCGGCAAGCTGCGCGCTGCCGGGGCCTCGGAATCGCTCTTGCAAGCCATTCGCGAGGCCAAACGCGTCACGCCGCCCGTCAACCAGTCGCCGATCCCCCCCGAGTCGATGTCGCCCGGCCGGACGGGGGCGAACGCAGGCGTCACCCCGCCCGTCCCTACTTATAAACCCGATCCTGGATACACCCCCCAAGCCCGCCACCACAAACTCGAGGGCACCGTCGTGATGATGATCCTTGTCGACTCGCAGGGAAACGTCAGTGACGCGCGGGAGACCTCGAAGCCGTTGGGAGATGGGCTCGACGAGAAGGCAATCGAAACGGTCAAGACTTGGAAGTTCAAGCCCGCCACACGCAACGGCGTCGCCGTGCCGGTTCGCGTCGCAGTCGAGGTTTCGTTCCGACTGTATCATTAAGGACGGTGAATCGTAGTATATTTGGATTTCGACTGCCCATGAGTTCCTCATCCGTTCCCGCGCCCGGCCAAGCTCTCGAAAAGCGGCTCGTATTCACCGCCAGCGCGCTGGTGCTCTGCATCACGGCGTGGAAGCTCCTGGTGCATTTGTATGCCGGCCGTCACTACGGTTACTTCGTTGATGAACTTTATTTCCTGGCTTGCAGCCGCCACCTGGATTGGGGCTACGTCGACCAACCTCCACTGATCGCATTGCTCACTTGGCTGGCGCGCTCGCTGCTGGGAGATTCCCTCCCTGCCATCCGGTTCTTTCCGGCCGTGGTGGGGGCCGCCGAAGTTGCTCTCACGGCTCTGATCGCCCGCGAGTTGGGCGGGAAGCGATTTGCCCAGGGCCTGGCTGCCATCGCGGCCCTGGTGGCGCCGGGTTTCCTTGCGGCTGACAGCCTGATGACCATGAACGCCTTCGAGCCGCTCTTCTGGATGGGCTGCGCCTACCTGCTCATCCGCATCATCAAAACCGGCAACCCGAAGCTCTGGATCTGGTTCGGCATCCTGGCGGGAGTGGGGCTCGAGAACAAGTACTCCATGCTGATCTTCGGGGCCGGCATCGTGATCGGTTTGGTGTTGACTCCGCAGCGCCGCGCGCTCGCGAGTCCCTGGGTCTGGCTCGGCGGCGCGCTCGCCTTCCTTATCTTCGCGCCCAATCTGCTATGGAACATTCAGCACCATTTCCCGTTTCTGGAAATACACGCCAACATCCAGCGCAGCGGGCGCGATGTGCCCCTGGGGCCGTTGGCATTCTTCGCGCAGGAAATCCTGACGCTGCTCCCCCTGACTCTGCCCATCTGGCTCGCCGGCCTCTGGTTCTACTTCTTCTCGAAACCGGGCCGGCCGTTTCGCAGCCTGGGCTGGGCATGGGTGTTCACTGCGGCCGTGATCGTGACGCTGAGCCCGCGGATCTACTACCTCTATCCCGCCTTTCCGCTTTTGTTTGCCGGCGGCAGCGTGATGTGGGAAGCGTGGCTGGCGCAGCCGCGATACCGATGGCTGAAATTCGCCTACCCCGGCTTGATGGTTGTCCTGGGCGCCGTGTTCTCGCCGCTCGTCATTCCGGTTCTGCCGCCAGAAACGTACATTCGATACACGAAGGCGCTGCATCTCCAGCCGCCCAGGATTGAGACTCACCGGCTGGGTCCGCTCCCTCAACTCTTTGCCGACCAGTTCGGTTGGGAGGAGATGACGGCCACGGTCGCGCGCGTTTACAACAGCCTGCCGGCGGAGGTTCGCGCCAAGACCGCCATCTTTGGCCAGAATTACGGTCAGGCGGGGGCTATCGATCTCTTTGGTCCGAAATACGGCCTGCCGCCCGCCATCAGCGGGCACCAGAACTATTTCTATTGGGGACCTCGAGACTACACCGGAGAGAGCGTCATCGTAATGGCGGGGAAGCAGCAGGACCTCGAGCGGCGCTTCGCCAGCGTCGAGAAGGTCGCCAGCGTCTATCACCCCTACTCGATGCCCTACGAGCACTTTGACGTCTTCTACTGTCGCGGCCTCAAACAGCCCCTGAAGGAAATCTGGCCCCAAGTGAAAAACTGGGACTGAACGCTTGGCTGGCGTTTTCAGGCTTCAATTAGTGCCAGACGCACAGTTCGCATGTCGAGAAACATCCGCTGCGGGCCACTTGGGGCGCTGCCCTCGAGCGCCACGAAGCCGTAACGCGCATACCAATCGATCCGGTCTCGATAAACGTCCGCGATGATGCCGCGGCATCCCACATCGTCGGCGACTCGCAGGGCAATCTTGAAGACTTCGGAAATCAGAGCATGTCCGAGCCCTTTCCCTGAAAATCGTCGGTCCACCCCCAACCGCGCCAGCAGAATCAGGGGCAGGTCGTAAAGGGGAAGGCCGCGCACGTAGTTCTTGGGGAAAGCGTCGCGGGGCGCGCTCGCCGTGGCGAGAGTGAAGTATCCAAGTACGGTGCGCGGAGCTCCCTCGTCGACCGCGACATACGTCACACCGATGGAGCTTTTCTGCTGATTCGCCCAGGCATGTCGCCGGAGATAATTGTTGAGCGGCTCATTGCCACAGTCGAAAAGCTCCACCTGATCCTGCTCTTCGAGACGGCGGATGAGCACTGCCATTCAGCCTCGCAACGCCCGAAGGAGGGTTTCCGTAGGATGGGCGGGTTCTTTCGATACAAGAGTGGCAAGGCTCTCCAGCTCGCGCGTGGTCCAGAAAATCTCTACACGCGGAAGCGAGAGTTCCGGGGCAACGCGTTCGAGCCGCGGAAGCACGAGTTCCTTTCGCTCGCCCATTTCGGTTTCGCTGAAAATGCGATGACCGCGCTTTCTCTCTCCCACCGCCCAGCGGAACAAGGCCAGGGCGTCGGAAAGAAAATCCGTGTTGCTGTTAAGCTGCAGCTCCTCTTTTAGGCCCCGGACCATCCGATCTTCAGCAGGAGCTAAATCAGCCTGAAACTTCGACCGGCGCGAACCCTTGGGTGGTTGGGGTGGTTTCCGAGCTTGCCGTGTTTTCAAAGCCATATTAAAGTCACCCTTCCCAGGTCAGAACAACTCCAATCCTACTATATTTCGGATGATATTTCGAGTCCTTTCGCAATTAAGCTTAAGGGCTATTCCCTCACTTCCGCTTCCTGCTCCTCGACCACTTTCGCCGTATCTTCCCACTCGCGCATCAGCCGGGCGACCTCTTCGCGCCCCTGCTCGATCAACCTGGCCAGCCGCACGGAATCCGCCGCGCTCCTGAAATGCGTCAGCTCCTGCGCATAGCCTTCGACCTCGGCCTCGAGGCGCGCCACCTCCTCTTCGATCGCGCGGCAGCGATCTTTCATCTGCTGGAGGCGAATGGGATTGAGCCGTTTTGACTTGAGAGCGGAGGGAGTTGCGGGCGCCTCGGGCAGCGAGCCGGTGTCGTGTCTTTGGCGCGAACCGGCGCGCTCTCCCACCAGGTCCGGCAGCCCTGGCAGGGTGAGATCGATTTCCTTCCCCTCTTTGCGCCACAAGTAATCCTCGTAGTTCCCCGGAAAGACATTCACTTCGCCGCCGGCGATCTCGAACACCCGCGTGGCCAGCTTGTCGATAAAGTAGCGGTCGTGGGAGACGAACACCACCGTGCCGGTGTACTCCGCCAGGGCTTCCAGCAGCACGTCCTTGGCGCGCAGATCGAGGTGGTTGGTCGGCTCGTCGAGCAGCAGGAAATTCGAGGGGCGCACCAGCATTCGTGCCAGCGCATAGCGATTGCGCTCGCCGCCCGAAAGCACCCCGATGCGCTTGAACACCTCATCTTCGCCGAACAAAAAGCAGCCCAGGAGACTGCGCAGCTCCGTCTGGGTGCTGAGTGACATGGGTGCCACGCGCGCCAGGTCGTCCAGCAGGCGCGCGTCCGCGTCCAGCGCCTTGTACTGGTCCTGGGCGAAATAATCCACCTCCACCTGGTGGCCTTGCTGGTACTCTCCTCCGCTCAACGGCTCGATGCCGGCCAGCAGCTTGAGCAGGGTTGATTTCCCCGCGCCGTTCACACCCACCAGGGCGACGCGATCGCCTCGCTGGACGGTGAAGCTCACCTCGCCAAACACCCGCTTGGCTCCGTAGCTCTTCGCCACACGTTTGAATTCCGCCACCATGCGCCCGCTGGGCTTGGGCTGGGGGAAGCGGAAGTGGATGGCCTTCTCCTCGAGCGGAATCTCGACGCGCTCCATGCGCTCGAGTTCCTTGATGCGACTCTGCACCTGCTTGGCTTTGGTAGCCGTGTACCGGAAGCGGTTGATGAACATCTCGAGTTGCTGGACGCGCTCCTGCTGGTGCTTGTAAGCCGCCTCGATTTGGGCTCGCCGCGCGCTCTTCTCCGCCAGGTATTTCTCGTAATTGCCGCTGTAGAAGTGGACGCGCTGGTTCCAGATCTCGACCATCTTGTCGACCGTGACATCGAGGAAAAAGCGGTCGTGCGAGACCAGGAGGTAAGCGTGCGGATAATCGTTCAGATACTCTTCCAGCCAGTTGCGGGCTTCGAGGTCAAGATGATTGGTGGGCTCGTCGAGGAGCAGCAGGTTGGGCTTCTCGAGCAACAGCTTGGCCAAGGCAATGCGCATCTGCCAGCCGCCCGAGAATTCTTCCGTGCGCCGCCGCCAATCGGATTGGGGGAATCCCAGACCGCCCAGCACGCGCCCGGCCTGGGCCTCGAGTGAATAACCATCGCGCTGCCGGAACTCGGTGTCGAGGGCATGGAAGCGCTCGCTCACCCGCTGGTACTCCTCGCCTTCGGGATCCAGTTCGGCCATCTTCTCCATGAGGCGCTCCATCTCCTGCTCCATGGAGAGCAGATCGCCGAACACCGACATGCACTCGGCGAGCACGGTGCGTCCCGAAAGCGTCAGGCCGTCCTGCGGGAGGTAACTGGAGGTGATCCCTTTGGCGAAGGTGATTTCGCCGTAATCGAGCGGCTCGAGGCGCGCCAGCACCTTGAGCAAGGTGGTCTTGCCCGTGCCGTTCGCGCCCACCAGGCCCACGCGCGCGCGTGGCGTGATGAGCCAATCGAGATTCTCAAACAGCAACTTGGGGCCGAAACGCTTTCCGGCCGACGAAAGCTGGATCATACCGGCTTGGGCGCCTTACGTGCCGCGCCCCTGGCACGGGGCTTCGGTGCGGGATTTGGCGTACTTGATGACCACCGGTGCAGGGGCATCGAATTCGAGGACAATGCCATATAAAAGGCGGTTTTTTGGCCACTTTTTTGGGTTCGATTGGCCCTTTTTGCACTCAAAAACCAGTTCGTTTTGAGCCTCTGAAAACGCTAAGTCCTTTGTTCGCAACACATTCTTAGGTTCGTTCCCACTGTTTAGTATCTTTTTTCCCTTTTCTACCCATTTTCCCCTGCCACCGCGCCGATCTGCAACCCCTTTCCCGCGCCCGCTTCCAAGCGCTCTCTTGCGACAACCCTGATAGGCTATCATAAGTTGCTGGCGGTGTCAAGGAAAACTTGCGGAGGAGTTTCCTCATTTTTTTGGCCGTTGGGTTCGGTCCACTTGATTCTGCCCCCCATTTCGAGTGCCGCACTCCTTTTCGGGTGTTTAGGACTGACCCCGGCGGAAAGCCATTTTTATTGAAAACAAGCCCCTTGTGCGTAGCCTCCCGGACTTGCGATCCCGCTCCCGGCCTTTCCAGAGCTGGCTACAGCGGGCCTTCAGTGGTGAAATTCATGTGTTGGGAATATCTCACATTTTGAAAACGATATCTTCTTTACTCTCACTAGTTACGTGAAATCAGCGTGAAATTCTGAGGAAACTCCTGAAACTTGCGATCAGGGGGACTTGCGGTAAGGGAACTTCTCCTCCATTTGGAAGACTTCTTCCCAGGGCCTTATCCCGCCCGTCGTCGTCAAATCGCTCAGGTTCATAGCTCCGGCACATACAGCGAAACGCAGCGTTTTTTCGAAGCTCCATCCTCTGTACAGGCCATAAAGCACCCCGGCGCAGAATGAGTCGCCAGCGCCGGTGCTTCCCACAATATAACCCTCAGGCAGATCCAAGGAAGGCTGGAGAATCTCACTTCGGTCCTTCGTCAGAAGGTAAGCTCCTTCCGGGAAGTGAATCACTACCAGTTCATCGACCCCGAGAGCCAGAATAGCCGCGGCAATTCTTTTCAGATTACCCGGGATCAGCGCGTAGTCCTGCCGAATCGGTATTCCCGAAAGCTTTTCGGCCTCGTAGTCGTTTATGATGCAATAGGTCGTGAACTTCAACGCCGGGGGAACAATCTGCCCGTAGCGGTTGCTGTCCTCGGACACCAAATCAATGGAAGTCTTGATGTTCCTTTCCCGAACTTGGGCTAAGAATCGCGCAGCCACGGTCTTGAATTGAGCATCCGGTTGATACATTGTGTCCAGCAGGTTCAGATATCCTAAATGAAACAATTCGATCGGCAACTCGTCCAGGTCAACATCGTCCGGACAAAAGAGGCGGTTGGCTCCCCGATAGTGGAAGAAGGTCCTGCGCCCTGTGGAAGCAACATTGAAAACGTCCGTGTAAGACGTCCTATCCTTGCTAGTCCTCCTTAGCTGGTCGAGATGGACATGGGGATACTCGCCAAACTGATCGCTCAGAAAGTCTCCGTAGGAGTCGTTTCCAATCACCCCCAAACCATACAGCTCAAGGCTGTTATCGAATATCGCGAGGTTGAGGGTCACATTGAAAGCGCATCCACCCCCACCCATGGATTCGGCGGTGATGTTGGCGATGGAGCTCTCGGGCGGGTAATGGTCGACGACCTTGACCAGATCAACAACCCAGTTTCCCCCGCAGGCAAGACCCTTCCGTTGCTCAGTGGTGATATTCATGAACCAAGCGGCAATAGATGACGTTATGAAAAAGGCCCCAGAAACGCCTTCGCACACACACGCGTCTGCCAGCGGGGACTGCCTCGACGGAACTCGGGGCGGAGTTATCCCTTGATTCCGTGCACCACCATCCGCTGCTCGAAAGAACGCAGTTGCTGGGGAGTCCTACAATCTCCGGCAGCGCTAGGCCTCGCGGGGACGCACGTTCGTCGCCCGGGGTCCTTTTTCCCCTCGCTCCATTTCGAGTTCGACGCTGTCCCCCTCCTTCAATGCGTCGAAGTTAAGACCCTGAAGGCCGCTGCGGTGGAAGAACACCTCCTGGCCTTCAGCCGTGCGGATAAACCCAAAACCACGGTCACGGATTATTCGCTTGATTGTCCCTTGCATGGCCACCTCGGACAGCGTATGGGGATCTTCGCGCCGGGTCGCCAAATAATCAGCCAGCCTGCGCGTGAAGTTACCTCACGTACGCATTGGCGCAACTTTACCAACATGCAAGCGCCTTGTCAAAGGTCAATCGGCGCCCTAATCCGTCGATAACGTCGGGCGCGCTGGTGTGGGCGCACGGCGATGGCCCCTACGCGCCATCCGGTTTCACCCGAACGGTGCTGCCTGTAGGGGCGAGGCGCCGCCGCGCCCCTACCTCCTCGTTGCCTACCCGCACGTTGTCGACGGATTGGGACCGGTGTCCCAGCCCCCGGCCCGCAATCCCGGAATCATTACCAAGTGTCCTCCGGGCTGGTCCCCTCATGAATCACGAATCAAGAAGGCTGAATCCTGACTCCTGAATCCCAGTCAGAACTCCCCCAGCTTACGGCACGGGGGTTGGGGCAATCGCCCAACGGGCCCGGCGCAGGAAATCACTCACCACGCCGATATCGCGTGCGTCACACACCACCAGGCGGCAAAATACCTCCGGCGTCCCCACCTTGGGCTCGACCTTGGCCGCCTGTCGAAAAGCGGCCAGGGCATCCTTCTTCCGCTGGAGTTCCCACAAGGAGACAGCCTGAACGGCCAACATGGAGGCGTTGTCCGGCTCTGGCCCAAGCGCCATGGCGGCTTCTGCCAACGCCCCCTCGAGGTCGTGTTGCTTGCGGAGGATAAGGGTCAGCAGGCGGTGCCCCTCAGGCGCCTGAGGCTGCGCTGCAATCAGCGCATCCGCCTTGGCGCTGGCTTGCTTCAATTCCCCGCGGCGGACCAGTCCCATGACTAACTGTTCTTGGGCCGGGAGAAAATCCGGGTGCAGGCGCGTGATTTTCTCCAGCACTTCCGTCGCTCCACCGGCTTCCCCCGCCTCATTCAGCAATAGCGCCAACTGATACTGGCTCTGCCAGTCTTGCGGATCCAGGGCCACGACTTTTTCCAGCATGTTTCGCGCTGGAGCGGAACGGCCCTGTTGAATGAAAATCCGCGCCATGCCCGCATACGCCGGGGCGAGGTTGGGCGAGACCTGGATGGCTTGCTGAAAATTCTCCGCCGCTTGCGCATATCGCCGCTGGAGGAATCGCATTTGGCCGAGCGCCAGATATGCCTCGCCTTCTTTTGGGTTGAGCTTCAATGCTCTCTCGCATTCCGCCGCGGCCTTGTCTTCTTCTGCCCCGGCAAAGTAGGCCTGGGCAAGGGCCATGTGCGCTTCCGGACTATCGGGCGCCAATCGCACCGCGTCCTGTGCCACAGCCAGAGCTTCCTCTTTTCGCCCCATCTCCAAGTCGAGCTCGGCCAGGGTTTGCCGAATCGAGGCATCTTGTGGCCTGAGCGCGGCCAGCTTTCCATATTCCTCCGCGGCCAAGGCGAGATAGTCCCGGGCCGGCGCTCCGCGGACGCCCTGCGAAGCTGAAGACGAGTGACTCAGGGCCCAGGCAGTCATTGCCAGCGCATAATGCGCATCCGCATCCGAAGGGTCGAGGCGCGTGGCCGCTTGCAGCTCGCGCAAGGCAGCTTCATCCTGGCCACGGGCCCGCAGAGCCAGGCCCAGCCCGCGGTGCGCCATCTCGAGTTCCGGTTGCAGGTCGATAGCCTGACGAAACGCGGCTTCTGCGCCTGCCGCGTCATGGCCTGCCAGCAGATCGAAACCCTTGTTTACCGCCTCGGCGACTCCCGGCAAGAGCTGGGTGGAAGCCGGCGAGGCGGCCTGCTGGGCCCACGCGGGCTGAAAGCCACTCGCGGCAGGCAGCCATCCAGCCAGGATGAGAATAAGTCCCACGCAGCAGCGCTTGAGGGCCCTTGGCCTGGCAGACTCGGGGTTTGGGTTGGATTCCACGTCCTTTGTCCTCCGAAGGTCATGCAGTTTGATGTAGAGGCGGCTTTATCCGTCAGTCGACGGACCAGTTGGCGAGGTAAACTCGCCGCTACAGCATCAAACTGTAGCACTGGTTCGTGAGTCGTTGTCGTGCCGCAAAGAAAAGATGCACCACAGAGTGCACGGAGATCACAGAGAAGAACGCCTCTGTGAACTCTGTTTGCAGCCCATAAGGCTGCCTGTCTTGCCGGTGCAAGTCCGGCCGCGGGAATTGGCTGATTTACCCGCGTAGTCATATTCGACGCCTTCGTGAGGCGACTCAGGAGGTGAAAGCTC
>Ga0326727_10003618_pt1 | contig 48868 bp, 35 predicted proteins | sample MB2enrmetagenome_FD_207643 | JGI IMG/M metagenome (GOLD analysis project Ga0326727, IMG submission 207643) | Lab enriched peat soil microbial communities from McLean, Ithaca, NY, United States - MB29MY | ecosystem: Environmental > Terrestrial > Soil > Wetlands > Peat | place: USA: New York... | reverse complement strand
TTTTTCTCACTCGTGCGCATGGTGCTAATCTTCTGCATTGCCGGTCTCCTTTTCATTGTGCCTCGAGCACGTCGAACATTGGGAGCGTATCGCATCCCGCGGGAGACCGGCCTTCTCATCCCATCTGGTTTGGCGTTAATCGGGAGTTGACCGCGCCCACTTGGCAGCAAAACCTATTTCAGGCTTCTGGACTGCGCTCTCTGTGTGGTAGTAGGATTTTGGAAATGCCTTACGAGTTTAATGAATGGGAAAACGAACCGGAGACGCAGACATCCTCTTCGCGTGGAGGTGGTCCGCCTCGAAAAATCACGGGCGTTGGCCTGGTTGACCCGACAGTGCCGCCGAAAAGACAAGGTCCATTTCTCCCAATCTCCGCAACAATGCTCCTGCGCATTTTCGCAGCAATCATTCTGGTGGGCATGCTTGTGGGCATCCTTCTACTATTTCTGCCACAACATTGAATTCCACTTCTCCGGTAACGGCGTTTACCAGGACTTTGGTGGTCAAAGGTACCTTGCCAGGCAGTTTTGAGGCTATAATTCTTGCCCTTATGCCTCTCGCTCCAGGCGCAAAACTCGGACCGTACGCTGTTCTTTCCCCACTCGGCGTCGGCGGCATGGGCGAAGTGTACCGTGCGCGCGACTGTCGCCTGGGCCGTATTGTTGCTCTGAAGGTTTTGCCCGAACGGCTGTCGCAGAATGTAGAACTGCGCCATCGGCTCGAGCATGAAGCGCGCACAATTTCGAAACTCTCCCACCCTAATATCTGCACCCTGTACGACATCGGGCACGATGAAGGTATCGACTTTCTGGTGCTGGAATTCGTCGAAGGGCCGACTCTGCGTAGCCTGATTGCCGGTGGCATCTCCCCAACGCGCAACGTGATTTCCATCGCCGTGCAGATTGCCGAAGGACTCGCCAAGGCCCACGAAATGGGCGTCATCCACAGAGACTTAAAGCCAGAGAACATCATCGTCTCTGCCGAGGCGGTCAAGATTTTGGATTTCGGCCTGGCCAAACTTTGGTTGGATAATGAAGAACAGCGCGACACTTGCGACAGTGCCACGATGCACTCGGAGTTCGGCGCAATCTCCGGAACACCGCGCTATATGTCACCCGAGCAGTCAAGCGGGCGTCCTCTCGATTTTCGGTCGGACCAGTTCGCGTTCGGTCTCGTGCTGTACGAATTGGTTACCGGAAAGCACGCCTTTCGAAGGGCAACACAGGCTCACACGCTTTCGGCCATCGCGCACGAAGAACCCGAACCAATCAGCTCGCTGAACCCCAAGGTGCCTCCGCCACTCTGCTGGGTCATTGAGCGCTGCCTGGCAAAAGAGCCTCAGAACCGTTATTTCTCGACCCGCGACTTGCTGCGAGATTTGACCGCAATCCGTGACCGACTCTCGGACCTTAACGCAAACCGCAGGGACACTCGTCCGAGCAATTTGCCCGTGCCAACGACTGCGTTCGTTGGACGCGACAAGGAACTTGCTGCAGTAAAACAGTTGTTGACCCGTCCGGATGTGCGGCTGGTGACAGTCACAGGGCCCGGCGGAATCGGCAAGTCCCGCCTGGCGATTGAGGTTGCTCGCAATCTGGCGGAGCAGTTTGCTTCGGGCGTGTATTTCGTTCCACTCTCTGCAATTACTGACCCTGGGCTGATCATTTTGACGATCGCTCAGACGCTGGGTCTTCGCGAGACGGGCGGAGAGGCACCGATGGAGATGCTAAAGGAACGCTTGCGCACTTCCTCAGGGTCGACGACGCTTCTGCTGATTGACAACTTCGAACACCTCGTTGAAGCCGCGCCCCTACTCGCGGAACTTCTGGCGCTGGCTCCCAGTCTTAAACTTTTGGTCACCAGTCGCGCGGCACTGCACGTTTATAATGAACACGAGTTTCCCGTGCCGCCACTTGCGCTGCCCGATGCTAAATCGGCTGTTTCCGCCAACGAACTCTCGAAGTTTTCGGCGATTTCGCTGTTCGTTCAACGCGCAGCGGCCGTGAGGCCTAATTTCGTAATCACGGAAGAGAATGCGCCTATTGTGGCGGAGATTTGTGCACGGCTGGACGGACTTCCTCTAGCCATCGAACTTGCCGCTGCCCGGATCAAACTGTTGTCCGTCTCTGCGATGCGGGCACGACTGGCGAGCCGCCTCCAGCTCTTGACCGGCGGTGCGCGCGACTTGCCCGCGCGACAGCAAACTCTTCGCCAAGCGATGGACTGGAGCTACGACCTTCTCGCCGAGCCCGAGCAAAAACTTTTCAGAAGGCTTTCTGTTTTTCTTGGTGGATGCACGCTGGAAGCTGTGGAAGCGGTTTGCGACACCAAGAAGGATCTCGGCGTGGACGTGCTAGATGGTATGTCCTCAATGGTGGACAAGAGCCTGGTTCGCCAGACAGAACAAGCCGACGGTGAGCCGCGTTTTGTGATGCTCGAAACCATTCGTGAGTATGCCTTTGTCAAAATGGCGGAATGCGGCGAAGAGCCGCTGACCCGGCGTGCCCATGCCGCGTACTGTCTTGTGCTGGCGGAAGAAGGGGCTACCGAGGATACAGGTACGAACCAGACCGTTTTGCTGGATCGATTTGAAATTGAACACGACAACTTTCGCGCGGCCCTAGACTGGCTTACCGAATCCGGCCACGCGGAATGGGGTCTCCGCTTAGGCGTGGCTCTGTTTCGTTTCTGGGAAATGCGTGAACACTTGAGCGAAAGCCGCGAGCGGCTTGGAAGGCTGCTTAAACTCGAAGGTGCGTCAGCACCGAGCAACGCCCGGCTGCGGGCCCTATTCGCCGCTGGAGTTCTAGCTGGAGAGCAAGGTGACTTCGTGGTTTCCGACTCTCTTCTGAAGGAGAGTTTGGAGATTGCGCGGAAATTAGGGGACAAGCAGAGTATCGCAGTCGGGTTGAACGCAGTGGCTGTCAATGCGCGCGATCAAGGCGATTTGCCTGCGTCGCGAGCGCTATTCGAAGAGAGTCTGGCACTCTGGAAGGAGCTACATGACTCACGGGCTATCGCGCGAGCTCTAAGTAATCTCGCGAACGTCGTGAAGCTACAGGGCGACTTTTCCTATGCTGGAGTTCTCAATCAGGAATGCCTATCGATTTTCAGCGAACTCGGCGACGGAGCGGGATATGCTTGGACGCTAAATCATCAGGGAGATGTAGCGCGCGACCAAGGCGACTCCGTTGCCGCACGGATACTTTATGAACAGAGCTTGGCGAGTTTTCGGGAGCTCAACGATAGCTGGGGAGTCGGCGGATCACTCGCGGACCTAGGAAACCTTGCGAGAGAGCAACAGGATTACCATACAGCAGATACGCTTTACCGAGAGAGCTTGGCGATTTTCCGGACGTTGGAGCATAAGCGAGGGATTGCGCGACTTCTGGAATCGTTTGCCTGTTCCGCGGCGGCACAATCGGAATCAGATCGCTCGTTGCGTTTGGCGGGTGCGGCGGCGGCGCTACGGCAAAGTATTGGCGCGCCGCTTGTGCCCGCAGAACAAGTTAAGCTGGAACAGAGTCTTGAGGCAGCTCGGCGAGCCTTGCCGATCGCAGTCGGCAGAAATGCGTGGCTGGAGGGTTGGGTGATGCCAATCGAAAAAACCATTGAAGATTTGCTTCGACTTGCTTCAGGCGCGAAGACAACAGCAGATTGATTTCGTGCCGTGCGATTAGTGGACGAGTCTGGTGATCGGGTCCAGCAGAAAGAATCGACAGAAAATTACTCTGCCGTGGTGGGATCGATGAGCCGCCGCACGGCGGAAATGCGATTCGCGGGGAAGCCACCGCGTCTTGCGTGTTCTCGAATTGTGGCTTCGTCGGGGGCAAGGTACACGCAGTACACCTTGTCACCCGTAACATAGCTTTGCAGCCATTGAATCTGAGAGCCCATTTCCCTGAGAACTGCCACGGACTTTCGTGAGATCTCTTGTAGTTCTGCATCCGACAGATTTCCCGCTCCCGGTATTTCTCGCTCGATCACGAACTTCGGCATATGGTAACCTCCCCGCGCGGGAATGAATGCTAGCAAGCCCGGAGACTTGATACAATACCGCTTTCATGCGGCCAGTCTTGGAGGTTGTCGTGGATCTTAAGTCTGTTCAAAAACCGTTGAAAGACCAATACCGGAATGATCCGTCTGCCTCGCGGATTACGCTGAAAGCCCGGGGCGGACAAACCGAGACGCCTATAGCTTGCTCCGTAGCGATCGGGCGGAGCATACAAAGTGCCGAAGCTCACCCCGGTGTAGGAGGTGCGGGTACCGCCGCCTGTTCCGGCGACATGCTGCTCGGCGCGTTGTCGGCCTGTGCGCAACTTACTTGCCAGATGGTGGCCGCGGCTATGGGAATACCGACGGAACGCGTTGCGGTAACCGTCGAAGGAGATTTGGATCTTCGAGGCACGCTCGGCATTGCAAAGGATGTACCGGTTGGATTCGAACGCATCCGGCTGCGATTCGAAATCGATGCGCCTAAGGCAACGCCGGAGCAGTTGCGCAGTTTGCAAGAAAAGACGGAACAATATTGTGTCGTTATGCAGACCTTGGTACAACCCCCAAAGCTGCAAACCGATTGGGTCAACTCGCGATAACTTCAGCCGAGTAGCAAGCAACATATCAGAATTAGAGGTCAACTCCCCTTAAGTCGGCTTGTAGGAAGTGATCTCCGCGCTTGGCATCGACTCTGGACGGATGACGGGCAAACCCGAAGTTATCATCGTCTGGTCGTGCAACGAAACAACGTTGCCGCCGCAAAGCAGCGTTCAGCCTTCGCGGCCACCAAGCTACGCAAATTGACTACCCCCGTTAGCATATTCCTCTGTTTCAGTCGGGCAGGAAGGGGGACGCAATATGCAGGACGGAAGTGTGACAGTTGAGCGGCGCAAGCGAGGTCCGGATGTTTGGTGCTTCAGGTGGCGAGAGGGCGGGCCAGACGGCCGAAGAATACACCGCCGGATCGTTCTTGGAACTGCTGACGACCTGAAAGGTATCGCGTCAGCGCGGAAGGCGGTTGTTGGACTGAGACGCGAAATCAACGTCAACGACATTCGGGTCAGAAGGGAATCGATCACGTTGGGCGATTTATCGAGACATTTTCAGCAGCGAGAGCTTGTGCGAGACAATACCCGCATTACCTATTCAACGAGGAAAGCTTACGAAGTATTCGCAGATGAAATTGCAGATGAAGCGAGAGGCTTTGGAGAAAATGAACCGCCAAGCCATCGAGATGCCGCTGGATTCTGGCACAGCCACAATTCAGTAAAAGTATTTGGCACAGTTCTGGCACAGTGAGGCCAAAAATGACGACTCGGATTAGGAGTATAGTTGGGAAGTGCTTTAGAATGAATATAGCAGTTCATGTCGGGGCGTAGCGCAGCCTGGTAGCGCGCCTGCCTTGGGCGCAGGAGGTCCCGAGTTCAAATCTCGGCGCCCCGACCACTTACTGCTTTCTTTTCAACCAACTACTTCAACGAGCTACCGCGCCGGAAACTTGGGTCCAATTTGGGTCCAAATATCAGCTTCTCGACGCTGTTGACTGCGCGACGCTGTTCTTCCGGGATCGCGTGCAAATAAATCTCGCGCGTGATTTCCGGCGCCGAATGCCCCAAGAGGGATTGCATCGTCCCAATCGGAGTACCGACAACATCCAGCATCGTCGCGTGGCTATGCCTTAGAAGATGCCAAGTGACGCCGCCCAGCCCCGATTTCTTCGCCGCAGGCTTCCGATGCTTGCGGAGAACGCTCCCGTGTCTTTTGGCCGGTTTCAAATTTGCGACGAAGAGCGACTCTCAAACTCGTGAGGGCGCATACTAGAGACAGCGACCAACCTAGTGACGTACCGTTTTTGCAATTTGCGCCACCAGTACCCAGTCATCGTCGCCATCGTGATTTTTCCCCGGCGGCGTGAACTTTCGCTCTCCAACATTCCGGAAAGGCCCCCCGGCAACTGCATGATAAGTGCCGTCCGTAGGGTCAAACCACTCTACGCTGGCTGGCCCGCTCAGGCTATCCATGCTCATCGTGATTGTGCGCGATGTTGGCAAATAAACTACCACGGTCGATCCGTCGCTTGTTCTGGCAACGGTGGCGAAATCGCTGTCACTGACGCGGGTCTTCAGGCTGATCCCAAGGTCGTGCTCATCAACCTGCAGAGTCGTGTCGCCGAAGGTCCCCAGTCCTTCGGTCACAACTGTGTGTTTCTGATCGGGAACCAAGTTTTGCCACGGGAAGGAAGAAAAGAAATTCTTCCATATCGTCAGTTGTGTAACTCCGAGGGTATCCATATAGGAGTTCCACCCCGGCGTAAGGCTCCATGTATACCTGTTCCCATAAAACTGGCCAGCGCCTCCACTCAGCATGGTCCAATATTCTTGTCGACGGAGAACCTCGGGAGTGCCATAGTCTGTCGGGTTGCCAACCTGTTCCAGATCGTAGTGCGCTTCAACCAGGTAGGCAGGGATAATTGGGGTTTGATTGTAACTATGAAGCATTTGAATATAGGTTGCGGCATAGGTGTAAGTACCATTTAACGAGATGATGGATGCCCATTTCTGATCGTCCAATGACGAACTCGTGTTGTAGTTGAGTTCGACCGTTTGCAGCTGGTCCGGAGACTCCGCCTGAATTCCCTTCGCGACGGCAAGCACCAGCTCGTCGTCCGCCGGTACGCTCCATCGATTGAAATCATTCCCGCTTAACCATGCGACATTCTGAAATCTCTTATATCGCTTGCCAAGATATCGCCCATAAGCAAAAGCTGCGTCAAGACCGTTGTTACGAAGAGTCGGAAGCCACCCGATCGTCTCCATGGGGTCGATGAATACCAGAATGCCATGCTTGGCTGCGGACTTGACTGCGTAGTCGAGCCTTGCAAAGTATGCCGCATTTGGCTTCGAGAGGTCATAGTGCATGTAGTCGTTGCCTCCCGGAATATATCCTGTAAACGCCAAAATGCCATCCACAGTGCCGCCGTTCTTAATGTCGGGAAAGTCTTGGCCGGCGCATGCGACATCAATCCACCCGGCAGTATTGAAGCCGTGAGCTTCGCGGTCGGCGAAGTACGCGTCGATTTGTTTTTCAGTCAGCCTCCCCATGAGCCCCTGAGGGGAATCGCCAACCATCAAAAATGGCAGGTTGTTTTGGTCGACAAGATAGCGGTGGTTTGCGCTTAGCTTCAAAGGAAAAGCCGGCTTCTCCTGGGGTGAATGATTTTTCCCCGCTGCGGCGCGTCCAACTGGCGTCAGGTTTGCGATAAGGAGAACAATACCGATGGAAAAAAGAGCCCCCTTGATCTGGGAGAGTCCGAAGACATGAAGAATATTCACTTTGAGCGCCTCACTTGTCTTAGTCAATTTGCATCGCAAGAAAGCCTCCCCGCTGGGGCGGAGTCTTCCGACTTCCTTTGAGCCACAGCAACTTGAATCTGTCGCAGCAGGTAGGCAACCTGATGCGGCTGGTACTTCGTCCCCAGTGCTGTGCGCTCGCCTTGTTCCAGTGTCTCTTCTTCGCTGGCTCAAAGATCGCTGGGCACTCCAAGCCCGGTCTGCGGCAAGAGAAGGGCGGGCTCTAGCTTGCGCGGCAGCGTCCAGACTATCCACGCGGCTGCCAGAGGAATCACTCCAAAAAGTACAAAAGCCGGCCGGAAGGAGTAATGATCGACAAGCCATCCGGTTACCAGGCTGAAGACCATTCCGCCAATTCCGGATCCCATACTGGCGAATCCCCAAACGGAGGCCACGGCTTCTTTTGGAAATACATCTCCAGGAATAGCGAGCAAATTTGCCAGAGCGCCGCTATACCCAAAGGTCGCTGTAGCAATGAGAGCAATGCATGCTGCCGCGCTGCTGATTCCTCCCACGAAGGCCGCTGGAGACATTAGCGCTGAAAAGATAAGGATTGCAACTCGCCGCGCCGTCGCCGGCTCTGCTCCTGCGCGCAACAAGGCGCTGAAAACGGCGCCTCCAGCAAGATTCCCGAGCGCGGCCGTAAAGAAGGGGATCCAGGCCGTTTTGCCGATCTCCGCCAGCGGGAAAGAGTGGACAACCTTAAGGTATTGCGGGAACCAGAAAATGTAGAAATACCAAACCGGATCGCTAAAGACCTTCGACAGGGTGAACTGCCAAAGAAACCTTGAGCGCAGCAGCAATCTGAGCGGAAGGTGGGCCGCCTGATCACTTGTTCTGGCCGTGCCCGGCTCCCGGTAAATCACAAGCCACCCGGCCAGCCACAAGAACCCCAGCAGACCGATTACTACAAATGCTGTCCGCCATCCACTGGCGAGCATAATCGCCGCGAGTAAAGGAGGAGCAAGAATGGCTCCGATGGATGCGCCGCTGTTGAAGATGCCGGATGCAAGAGAACGCTCTTCGGGAGCAAACCACTCGGTGATCAACTTCACGCCCGCGGGATAATTGCCGGCCTCTCCAACGCCTAGAAGAAATTGGAAGATGCCGAGACTTAGAGCGCCCGAAGACAGGGCATTCAGAATCTCCGCGGCGGACCAGAAGGCAATCGTTAAGCTATAGCCGATCCTGGTTCCTAACCAATCGAGCAGTCTGCCTGCGACGCCATTCATCAATGTGTAAGCCAACATGAAGGCGAAGACGATTTGAGAATAGCTGGTGGCCGAGATGCGAAACTGCTGGAGCAGGACTGGCGCCATCACCGAAAGCGTCTGGCGATTGAGATAGTTGATTACCGTGGCGAGAAATGCAAAACTCAGCAACCACCACTTTGTACGATCTTTCACGATAAGCACTAGCATTCTGGATCTCAGTTGACGAATATCGCAAGCCGCGTTGCGGAACATCTAATGCTGATATATCATAATTTGCGGGTGAGGCAATTGAAAAAGCGCCCCGGCTGGAGGTATGGCCACCGATCAGTCCGGTTCCCCGGTTTTTGGACTGCTGGCCGAACCATAAGGAAGATTCATGAAGGCGCTCATTCTCTCTGAGTACAAGAAGCTTGAGCTCGTCGAGATGCAAAAGCCGCAACCCGATGATGACGGCCTGCTCATTCGCGTTCAGGCCTGCGGCATCTGCGGAAGTGACGTGCATGGCTACGATGGAAGCACCGGACGGCGTCTGCCGCCGATCGTCATGGGACATGAAGCCGCAGGAATTGTTGAGGCTGTAGGCGACGCGGTGGAGGATTTTTGTCCAGGCGATCATGTTACGTTCGACTCCACCGTCTTCTGTGGCAAATGCTTCTACTGCCGGCGAGGCTTGGTAAATCTGTGCGATCATCGGGAAGTTATCGGAGCTTCCACGCCCGAATTCCGCCGCATGGGGGCATTTGCCGAGTATGTGACCGTTCCCGCGCGGATTGCGTATGCACTTCCAGACAACATGCCGTTCGAGCGTGCGGCGCTCGTTGAAGCCGTTTCGGTCGCGGTTCACGCCATGTCTCTAACCGCGGTGGCGCTGGACGATACCGTCGTGGTTGTTGGAGCGGGGATGATCGGCCTCCTCGCGCTGCAGGCAGCAAAGCTGGCAGGAGCCGGCGAGGTCTTCGTTATCGACGTGGACGATTCGCGGCTTGAACTCGCTCGCAGCCTGGGGGCAGCCGGTACGTTCAACTCGAAGAACTGCGATCCGGTGTCGGAAATTCGAGCTCTTACGTCGGGCCGGGGAGCGGATATTGCGCTGGAGTGCGTGGGAATCCCGCCTTGCGTCAATCTTGCGATTGAAGCGGTGCGCAAAGGCGGCATGGTTACGCTGGTTGGAAATGTTACGCCTAGAGTGGAAGTAGGTCTGCAGTCCACCGTGACGCGGCAGATTCGATTACAGGGATCATGCGCGTCCTCAGGCGAGTATCCCGCATGTATTTCTCTGATTTCGCGTGGCGCGATCCGCGTCGAGCCGCTCCTTTCCGCGGTTGCCTCACTGGATGAGGGAGCGGCATGGTTCCGCCGGCTCTATGCGCGTGAACCTGGGCTGCTGAAGGTGGTGCTTCAACCCTAATGCACGAGGGCGCATTGATGACTGACTCTCTGTTCGATTTATCGGGAAGGGTGGCACTGGTCACAGGCGCCAGTCGCGGGCTTGGGCAGTACTTTGCCCGCGCCCTGGCGCGCGCAGGCGCGGATATTGCCATAACGAGTCGCGACAAAGGGTCGCTCTCGGCCTTTGCCGAGGAGATTCTGGCGCAAGGGCGGCAATGTTTTTCCGCCGCGCTCGACGTGCGAGATTACGACAGCATCCAGAGCTGCGTCGCTGCCATCGAAGGCCACTTCGGCAGAATCGATATCCTCGTCAACAATGCGGGCTGCAATATTCGCAAACCGGCCGCGGAAGTGACCTGGGAAGATTGGAACACGGTGCTGGACACCAACCTGCGCGGTTCGTTTTTTGTGGCGCAGGCCGTCGCGCGTGGCATGATCCAACGCGGCTACGGACGCATTATCAATATCGGATCAGTCACCAGCGTGGCCGGATATGCCGGACTGGGCGCTTATGGCGCCAGCCGTGGCGGAATCAAACAACTCACGATGAGTCTGGCTGACGATTGGGGAAGATATGGGGTGACCGTGAACTGTCTTGCTCCCGGATGGTTCCGGACCCGACAGAATGAGGTTATGTACAAGAATGCGGCCTGGGTGGAGTACCTTACGGATCGCATACCAGTGAAGAGGCCGGGGAGGCTAGACGACCTTGACGGTGCGGTGGTGTTTCTTGCTTCTGAATCCAGCCGTTACATAACCGGCCAGACACTTCTTGTAGATGGTGGTATCTCGACCGGTGCCACCAAAGCAACACTTTAGCCCGCTAAACAGACGCAAGAGCGAGTTCTACCAAGCCTGAGAAATGCGTTCCATTTGCGCCTTGAGCCTGTACTGCCATGTCCGTGATCATCGGGCTTCGCGACCCAAGAGTACGAAAGAGTTCGTCGCATCTCTTTTCGCAGAGGTACATGGGCGCGCCATGGGGCAGAATAAGCGCTTGACAGCTGGCCAGTTTTGATATATCAGCTACTTTGGGATGATGCGGTATTGTCGTTTTGAACTTTAGGGGGGCGTGGCTGCCCTTTCCTCTTCGTTTGAATGCCTGCAGGAAATGCAACTTTGGCGGGAGCGACACTCATGAATCGGCGACAATGGCTTGCGTCACTCGCGGCTTTGGCGGCAAGCTCTGCCTATTCGGGCTTGGCGAAGGCAGCAGAGAGATTTCGCGGGTTCCCCGCTTCGCTTTTGAAGAATGATCCTTACATCGAGAAAACCCCTGTAGCCGGATATGACTGGGCCCCACCGAGCGCTTACGAAGCTTTCCAAGATATGAAGTTCGGAATCAGGATCCACTGGGGGATCTACTCGATTTGGCATCGCGGGCCCGAGTCATGGCCATTTCTGGGTATGTCTTTTGAGGATCGTCAAGCTTATAACAGCCTTTACAAAACCTGGAATCCCGCAGGCTTCGATGCCGAGGGGTGGATGGATGTAATCAAGGAAAGCGGCATGAAGATGTTCGCTTTCACCACCAAACATCACGAAGGCTTTTGCATGTTTGACACCAGGACGCAAGTGAAGAACCGAGCCAATTGGACAGCCGCAGGAGGCCCGAAAATAGAATCGTGCGATCTCGCCTATTCCATTATGGAAACTCCATTTCGGCGGGACGTAGTGAAAGAACTCTGTGATGCTGCACATAAGCGGGACATCAAGATCGATTTTTATTTCTCCCATCCTGATTGGTATGACGCGGACTTCCGGCCCTATGTATGTCACCCGTTCCAGGTGCCTTCTTCAAAAGAGTGGATGACCGAGAACGACATGCAAATGACGCAGTCAAGAGTGGGCAGTCATGCCGTGATGGTTCCCGATCCTACAGAAGCGGAAGTACGCCGCATGATGGAGAGACATCGCGCGCACCTGGTGGAACTGCTGACCAGGTACGGGAAGATAGACATGATCTGCCTGGACATGTGGCTTGGACCGCGCGTCTGGCCCGAGCTTCGCAAGACCGTGATGAAGATGCGCGAGCTTCAGCCGGAGGTGATGCTGCGAGGACGCGGAATAGGAAACTACGGTGACTACTACACGCCCGAGCGCGTGGTTCCCGGGTCGAAAGAAGCCTCCGACAAGCCGTGGTTGACAATCGATCCGCTGGGCACGGATTTCTCCTATGAGCCGGATGCCGCAAAGTACAAAGGCACCAAATGGATCGTGCACAGTCTGGTGGAAGCGGTGGCCAAAGGCGGCGGATTGCAAATTGGCGTTGGTCCCAGCGCCAACGGCGAGTTCCACCCCGAAGCGGTCCGCCAGATGAAAGGCGCGGGTTCATGGCTGAAGATAAACGGCGAGGCGATCTATAGTACTCGTGCGCGCGAGGGCGCACTTTGGTCGGAAGGCGAAACGGTTCGTTATACGCGATCGAAGGACTCGCGATTCGTCTATGCCATCCTGACCGAATGGCCCGGAAGGCAAGTTGTACTAAAAGCAATTCAGCCTAAGCCTGGTTCGAAGGTGAGTCTATTAGGCTCGAACGCGGAGTTGTCATGGAAGTTCGATTCTTCCCGAGGGACAACAATCACTTTTCCAGCGAACCTGCAGCAACCGGACAACAGGCCCTGCGACTACGCATGGAGCCTAAAATTCCAAGTAGTGGGAGCGTGAATGGCGCCCGCGTGGGAATTGAAATACAAGAGACAAGTTCATTCAGGGGGTAACGGAACATGAGAAGACGCACATTCCTTACAAGAGCGGCCATGGGAGTAACAGCCTTCGGCACTGGAGTGTGGCCGGCTCCCGGAACCGAGAGGCGGACGACAGGCGAAACTGGCGGCGCTGCGGCCCCACCGGCAGCAGATGCGGCCGCATCCGTAGGACGCCCAGTGCGGATCGTAAGCATCGGGTTTCAAGGCGCAAACATATCTCTAGAACAGATCGTAAAACATGTGGATGAGGAGGGAGCGCGAGGCACCGATGTTATAGCCTTGCCGGAGACGTGCCGGGGACAGAATGCGTCAAGTGAAGAGCCGTCGAACGGTCCAACGGTTACGGCAATGGCGGCGTTGGCGGCAAAACATCGCAGCTATATCGTGGTTCCCATTGACAGGCGAGATCAACAGAAGAGACTGAATTCCGTCGTACTCCTGGACCGCGCGGGCCATGTTGCAAGTGTCTACGATAAATTGTTTCCCTACTGGGAGGAGTACGCGCTGAATCCACCCGTCAGCCCTGGGGATGCAACCCAGGTATATGAGGCGGATTTTGGGCGCATGGGATTTGCAACCTGCTTCGATGCCAATTTCCCCGAGGTCTGGAAGCGCTTGTCGGAACAGCAGGCCGAGGTGGTTATATGGCCGAGCGCGTATTCCGCCGGTAGCTCACTCCAGGCTCATGCGATCAATCACCACTATTACATAGTAACTGCATCGGCAACACCGGATTGTATTGCCTATGATGTCACTGGAGAGCGGCTTCTGTACGAATCGGCTAAAGGTGTAAACGTTAGCCGTGTCACCTTGGATTTGGATCGTGGAATTTATCATGAAAACTTTAACCTCGATAAGCGAGACCTGTTGCTTAGAGAGCACGATCAGGATGTCTTCCAAGAGAAGGGGATGGGCCTGGAACAGTGGTTTGTGCTGAAGGCGAAGCGGCCGGGTGTGAGCGCAAGAGCTTTAGCCAGGCAGTACGGCCTCGAAGAGCTCCGGCATTATCTTGAGCGCAGCCGGTTGGCCATCGACAAACTTCGCGGCTGGGAATTTGCTGGCAAGGCCGCCTATCCCGAAAAAACCGTGGATGAATTGCAGGCCTTTGCCTCCAAGAAGAGGGGATAGGTGTGCACCACCGCTGCTGCGTCCAAATAATCTCATGCTCTCCCGAATCTGCAGTAGCTCAGCTGGATTTCCGCGATCAGCCACCTCGGCGAGCATTTCAGAGTGATGCGACGCCAGCGCTTTGAAGGGCAATTTAGGAACCAAGCGCTTATTCGACAACCGCATCCATGATGTTCACAGTGCAGCTTCTCGTTATCGGATGCTTTCGCCCCGTTGCGAATCGAATAAAGGCCGGGCGCCTCGCGAAAGTAGAAGTTCTGCATATTTTCGCACTTACTTACGCAGCCCAGTTCGAAAGTAGGAGATGAAATGCGGAGACGTACGTTCATAAAAAATTCGGCGATGGGGATAGGTACTCTGGCGGGAGTGTGTGGAGGAGTGTTGAAGGCGGAGGAAATAATCGGCGACCAGCACTCCGTCGTGACGGCGCATTCAAGCAGAGGTCGGTTGCAGAAGGCGGAAAAAGAGGGCGAATCCGCTTGGGGAGTCAACGCGGTTGCCCTGAAGTCGCCTTGGAAGGGCGTGCCTTCCGTCGACGCTATGCTCGCCGACCTCGAGCATACTGTTGCATTGAGCCGGTTTTTTCGTGCCGGCGGTGAAAACCTACCGGCTACGCCTACGGAGTGCCGCATTGCCTATAACAGAGACGCACTCTTCATACTGTACCGCTGCACGGAAGACGACATGTCTTTCCCTTACGCCAATCTGGACGCGAGTTTCTGGCCAGAGGCGGATTGGTATTCGATGCGCGGCCTGCCCTCCGGGCCATCGGGATTACAGTCCAACTGGCCTCCTCATCCTGATGAAGTGGACTTTTTGATTCAGCCCGACAATGACGTTCCGTCCTACTACCAATTTGCGGCAACACCGCAAGGCCTTACATTTGGCTGTAGCCTGTTGCTGGCCTCCAATGGCGATGTGGCCGCCGATAAAGCCGTAACCGCTCGCGATTCTTCAGTCCGCTACAGCAAGGTGGAAGCGTTTAAAGCGAGTGTGGACAGGAAAACCAATGAATGGCTGGCGTTTTTCCAAATACCGTGGCAGACACTGGGAGGAAAGCCGAAGTCCGAATTTGGTTTTCTGCCGATGCGGACAAGGTGGCGCGATGGCCAGTTCAGCAGCCCGGTGGCGATTGACATCAATGAATGTATGCCCTCTGACCTGCTGATTGAAACCTACTTTTCCGGCTTGGCGCAGGTCGGGGATTCTCTAAGCAGTCTGTGCCAGTTGCCCTCCGGCATACTGCGCTGGCAAAGGCCGGCAATAAGTACGTATCCGAGCAGCGAAACATGCCGGCAAATCTGGCAAATGGAATCGTCGTTAACCACGCCTACCGATAGGAAAAACCTGGGACAGCGGCTCTCCCTCACGCAGCGCTGGATGGACTTGATGATGCAGGACGGCTTCACGCCGCTCCCGCAAGCCTGGGGAGTTCCAGAGAATGACCTGACTCTGGCCCTGTTCCGGCAAAAGGTGAATGCCGCCTTGCGGAAGAACGAATTGGAGCGGGCGTGTCAGTTTCTGGACACCTATCTGAGCCAGTTGGATAAGATGTCCCGCTGGTGGTATGCCGACGGCTCGCCCGGCAATCTTCTGAATGAGGAATGGAAGCCGGTTACAAGCGCGGAAAACCTGGAAGTACAGGGTAAAACGCTGTTGATGCAGTGTGTGGCGGGAGGTCATAAAGTTGATCTGCGTTTTGTCCTGCCATCGACGGGCGGCATAAGAATCCACGGCCGCGATGAGGGCTACTGGAGGCCGGCCGATCTGCTGCCGCTAGCAGCTACCATGACATCGGACTCATGCACCATCGACACTGCCGATGGCAGGGTCATTATCCGCCGGAGGCCGTTTACGATCTCTTTCTATGACCTTGCCGGGGTCGAGGTGACGCAGCTCGGCGCCAATGGACTGGCTTTCCGGTTTGGTCCGGATGGCCAGGTGCTCGCGGTAGATTTTAAACATCGTCTTGACCCAGGCGAGGCTATTTATGGTTTTGGAGAAAGGTACGATCGCTTTAACCAGAATGGGAATGTGGTAACGCTCTGGGGAACCGATGACTGGGTTGGGAACGGTGTGGGCATGGCCAATACGACTTACAAGCCCTTGCCGGTTTTTCACAGTTCCAGAGGTTATATGGTTTTCGGTAACTCGTCCTATCGTTTAAGGGCGGACATTGGGAAGGCGAACCCAGGCAAATGCCGTCTCACGCAGCTAGGTCCGATATTCGACTATTACTTCTGGCTTGGTACGCCCGAAAAGTCATTGCACTCCTATACCGCTTTGACCGGAAGAACTCTGTTGCCGCCCAAATGGGTATATGAACCCTGGATGGGTAGGGGCGGCGGCGCCTGGGCGAGCGATCAGCTACACGATGCAGTCGCGGAAGAACAGAGTGTTACCAAGCGATTTGCAGAGTTGGACATCCCCCATTCGGCGATCTATGCCGAAGGCCCCTCCGCCCTTTCTCCCGCTCTGAATCAGTTCATGGCGGCGCGAGGGATTAGGGTATTGGGGTACTTTATGCCAGCAATCGGTTCATCACGGCAGCAATCTCTTATGCCTGGCCTGCAACCTGATGAACTCCCGGTTTTGAACTGCGGAGCGGATAACCGGAATCGAGATATTGGTTACGTGGATTTCACCAATCCAAACGCTTTGGAACTCAGCCAGCAGGAGTTGCGGCAGGCCCTGGATCTTGGTGAGGCTGGCAGCATGGTGGATTACGGTGATTTGGTGCCAGATGAGGCTACGTTTTACGACGGAAAACGCGGCGCCGAGATGCACAATTTTTACTATTATGACTACCAACGAACTATAAGTGAGGTATTCCAGGAGAAACGCGGGAACGATTTCATTTTATTTGCCAGAGGGGCCGCGCCCGGGACGCAAAGATGGGTCGGTCAATTCGCCGGCGATCATCCAGCCAACTTTAGCGGACTTAAGCACGTTATGACCGGCGCGCTAAACTTGTGCGCCTGCGGTTTTTCCAATTGGGGCAGCGACCTTGGCGGATATTTCGGTTTTCCCCAGCCGGCGGTATATATGCGGTGGTTCCAATTCGGATGTTTCAGTCCGTTAATGCGCCCCCACGGCACGGCGCCGCGTGAGCCGTGGTTCTATGGCGAGGCAGCAGTCACGAACTATAAGTTTCTGGCCTGGACGAGGGAGAACCTATTGAATTACATCTACAATGCCGCGGCAATTGCGCATGAAAGGGGCGCTCCCATCATGCGGTCCATGCCGGTGGCTTTTCCAGATGACCCAAACCTAGTCGCCGTCGCGGATCAATACATGTTTGGGCCGGACTTACTGGTCGCGCCGGTGGTTAACGAAGATAATTTTAGGGTGATTGTGTTCCCGTCCGGGGTATGGACGAACTTGTGGGACGGCAAAACGGTCTCTGGACCAGCCAGCCTCAAGGTTGACGCACCATTAGATACGATCCCGGTCTATTTGAAGCCAGGCGCCGTCCTACCCGTACAACTGAATCGGGAGCTTCAGTTCGGTAGGAGCATGACCAGTGGTCGCGTGAATGTTCTTCTCGTTACAGTGCCAAATGAAAATCAGAAAACCAGCCTGCTCAACGCGCGCGGCGAACTTGCCAATGTGGTTGCGCAATCCAAAGCTGGCGGCATTGGCTGGATCATCGAAAACCTCCCCGAAATGAGCTACGTGCTGGTTTATGGCATCGCTTCCGCATCCTGCGTAACGGTAGATGGCAAAGTGTTGCCGAGAGTGACGACAGCCAGTCTTGAGTCAATGCCAATTGGCTGGGCAACTGACTCGGCCGGTAACCGGCTCGTGATTCACCTGCCATCGCGCCAAGTTGAACACAGCGAACCAATAACGGAGATTGAAATTGAGTTCAATTGCCGTGCTTGCCGAAGCCGTTCCCAGACGTCTTCCTGTTTCTATCAACATCCCCGCTTTTCATCCGCCAGACATCCCCTTTATCGTAGTTGGCGAGACGCTCCAACACCTGGTCGAGGCCATAACGTACGTGTGCTCGCATGGCCATATCTGCGGCAAGCGGATCCCCGCTGCACAACGCCTCGGCTAAAGTCGAATGGAATTCCTCGGGCTGGGTTCGCCGGTTAGCTGCTATATCATAGAGCCAGTTTAAGATTAGAACCTGCTCTTTCTCAATTGCACGGCACAGCCCCGGGCATCGGCCCAGTTCTGCAATTCGCATATGAAATTCCATGTGGTAAGTATGCACAGAGAATAGGAATCGTGAGTCCGCAAGTTCCTGCGCGCACATCTTTTGTAGTTCATCCAGATGCCGGGCACTGGTCCGAAGCTGCTTCTTCTCTTCGACAGTGATATTCTGCGCGCATAATCTTGCCGCCTGCGATTCCAGAGCCTCTCGGATGACATTACTGTCGCGGATGTCCTGTTCGTTGGGTACACGTACGCGGGTTCCGATTCTGGGGCGGCTTTCAACAAGTCCTTCCGTTTCCAGACACTTTAGAGCCTCCGTGATGGGAAGGAAGCTCATATTGAGCCTCCTGGCAAGCCGCCTGCGCGAAAGAACGTCTCCTATCGAGAGATCTCCCCTAAGAATTTCATCTCGAATCTGCTGGTAAGCACGGCTGGAAAGGGATTCCCCGGCCCTATCCAGGCGGGCTGGTTTGCGCGCGGTTTTTCTCAGTTCGGATTTGCTGATCACTGAATCTTCTCGCATCCTCAGAAGCTACGGACAGAAAAGACCTTATTTCAGCTTCATATAGTACCACTGAATTTGCTTGTCCATCTCTCTGTCCCGGAATCAAAGCTGATATATCATAGCTGGGGAGTCGTTAACGAGCGGCTTCATGAATTCAATTCAGGGCTCACTTCTGCGCGTTGTCGCCGAAAGAGTAGCCCGATGAAAGATGGCGAAGACAATGGAACTAGCAGGCAAGGTATGTTTGGTCACCGGGGGAACAAGTGGTATTGGCGCAAAAACGGCTCTGATGTTTGCCGCGCGCGGGGCTCGTGTTGCGGTCGCAGGGCGAAACCCACGAAACAATTCACTCGAAACGCTTCAGGCGGCTGCAGCAGCAAATGGAGAAGAAGCTCTTTACATCCAGGCAGACATAGGTAGCGTTGAAGGTTGCACTCGCACAGTCGCCGAGACGTGTGCCCTTTGGGGACGAGTCGATGTTCTTGTACACGCCGCAGGCGGGCCGGTGCCAGGCGGATTCTTTGACGTGACCGAAGAAAGCTGGGGCCGGGCATTCGATGTCCACGTTCACGCGGTGATGCGCCTAGCCCGCTCCGCCGTACCGCACATGATCAAGCAAGGGGAAGGCGCAATCCTGCTCATTGGATCTGCCGCGGGCCTTCGAGGCTGTGTCGGTGCGCTAGCGTACGGAGTAGCCAAGGGAGTTTTGCCGCAATTTGCACGCACCCTTGCTCGTGAACTTTCGGATTACAATATTCGTGTGAATTGCGTCTCTCCGGGGATCATTCGCACTCCCTTTCAAGATTTTCTCACGCCAGAACAAACAGAGAACAACATTAAAAGGAGGATACCTCTTCATCGCGAAGGGAAACCAGAGGATGTAGCCCGCGCAATACTAGAGCTGGTAGAGAATGACTTTATTACCGGCGAAAACCTGGTCATTGACGGTGGCATGACCATGCGCATTGTCTAATGTCCTGAGTCATTCGTCCGCCGACAGTAGCGAGCGATGGAATCCGGAATTTGGTGGCCGGATTCGGCCCAGACGAAGGATTTGGGCACCGCGTTATGTGGCTGCAGATTGCCGCGAATGGCGGTTTTAGGTTCCCAAGTGGAGTTGAAGCTGTTTCGATAAACTTGTCTTTTCGGTGAGGATTGCAACCTACTGTTCGACCAGCTAGAACCATCTCGCCGAGTCAGGCGTGAAGTGGACGTGAAGTCGACGCACCCGGCGGTAAAGCTCCAGGGCCTGCACTGCTCCGTACCGGCGTCGCGCCACAGTCTGTCCTTCCTCTGCACACCACCGCTGATGGCTGGAACCGACAACAGGATAGTGCCCCCCCGTGCGAGCGGTCACCAGCTTATGGGCGCTCTTCAACAAATGGCGCAGATCGCGGCTTCCCTGGGGCGTTAGCGAGATTCTGGGAACGCGATCCTCTTCCAGATACTGAAGCAGCCCGCGGGCACCATTGCGATCAGTCTTCTGCTTCCGTAGTCAGCCCCGCGAATCCATGCCCGATCGCCCACCCACAACTCGATTTCCAGCTCTTCGAGCATTTCCTCCGACCACTGACTGAAACCACCGCGCGTTCGTTTCAATGAAAAGTGTAGCGGCACGCCTGAGATCTTGATCGGCAAAGGAGAAGCTCGGCTGCATGCGGTGCTTCACGCACCCGCGCGTTGCACTCAAAAAACGGCGGTCTTTCACCGCGCGGCGGGGTGCTTATGCCAACCAGTGAATCAGCGTCGAGCGCAGACGGTCCAGCGTGACGGGTTCGGTCTCGTGCCACAGCGCAAATTCCGGCGGGGCCACAACGTAGGCTTCGGACAAGCTCTCGGCGATGCACAGACACACTGTGTTTCGCAGGTATTCGTCATAGCGGCTCGCGGCAAGCCACACGTACAAGGCCAGCATCTGCGCGTCCAGCGCGCTGCCCGGCAAGTCGTCCACAGCCGGAAGCGGGTTTACCTCGTCCGGATTCTCGAAGACGGCCACGCTGGTAAACGGCTTCGGCTTGCTGCGCACACCGAATTGCGCCATCACGAAACTAGGCCGCGCCCGGCGAAATGCTTCGGAGGCGCTCCATTCGACAAAAGAATTGGAGAAGATTAGCGCTCCATTGCCGCTGAGGTAAAGCGACCGCAGGAACTCCCGAATCACTGGTACGGAAGCCACTTCCGGAGGACACCACGATGTGACGTCCGCCTTACGCAGACGATCGAACACCGCGTCGGCATCGGCCAGGTCTTTGCGCATGGTGTTTACTTCGCGCGAGAAGTTCTGGCGCAGCTTGTTGAGCCGCTCATTGCTGAGCAGCATGGCAGTTGGAGCGCTTGAGCCGGAGGGCGTCTGCCTTAGCGCGCAGTCCACCAGACTTGTACCGGCGTCCAGAACCCATGTGTCCGCAGCCGAAGCGTTGGGCCGGTGTGACATCACTTCCAACAGCCGTCCACCGTCTCCGGCCTTGCCTGCACTCAGAAGCGCTTCTGCGGCACCCTGCGTCTCGCGGGACATCGCCAGGTCCAGCCGCACAGGTCGCCCAATCCCTTGCCATTTCTCCCAGACCTTTGCGCGCTCCAGCGGCAGAACTTGCGGCAGGATCATCAGGATGAGCCGGTTGCCAGCCGCGTCGGCGCTCTTCTCACTCTCGCCATGCTGCTCGGCTGCATCGAAGACCTTCTGCACCGCTTTGCGCCAATCCTGGTAGTAACGCGAGCGGGCCAGCTGCGATGCATTCAGAATGGTCTGCTCCTCGGTGGAGAATTGCCAGCTGCGCACGTCCATTTTCTCCTCGAGTTGCACAACCTCCCGAAAAAGCTCCGCGAACTGCTGTTCGTCAAGATCCGCCAGATAAAGGAGCAAGCGCATAATCGACTGGCGTTCGTAGGGAAACAGCACGTCCCATTCCCGCAGTTGTTGCCGGGTAACAGGCTGGAACGTGATGGGAAGGCGTTTCAGCAAGCCTTTGTTCAAAGCCTGCTGAAGTTTTTCCGGCAATTCATCGTGAACTGGCCTGGTCACCCCACAACCTCTTCCCGTACTCCTCGGACCTTGCTATTAAATTCGCAACTCGCTCAATCTCGCGCCTAGTGTATCCATGGGCGGGCAACCAAGCAGGCCTGCGAGCGAGGCGCAGACATCCACGTGGCGAATGGGCCGTTCAATAATCTGCGGCTTATCAACCGCCGTGCCCAACGCCATCATCCACGTGCTCCGGGTGGATTCGGTGTCGCCGCGATGGTTAAAGAAGCCGTTGGTTGATGAGCCGTCGGGATCTCGCCCGAACTCCGGCAGAATCACCAGGGTGGTCTTGCCCTTATAGTCAGGGTTGGCCTGAATTTCCTGCCACATCTGATAGCAGAGCCGGTCCCCGGTCCGAATGCCGCCGACGTGCATTGCGTAAGAGCCGAAGTGCGCCGCTTCCACATCCGAGAGGATAACCACCAAGAGGCGGGGCGAGAATTTCCGCATGACCTCACGGCTAACCAAAAACGTTAGTTCGTCGCCCGAAGTGGGCCCGCCGCCGCGCGCAAAGGTCGCGATGGCTTCCGTGATGGTGTCGCGCACGCGCGGATCTAGCCGCTCGGTCCCATCGAAGACGCTCCAGCCCAACCCTTCGTAGTTGCCCGCTTCCAACATGCTTTGCAGCTCCGCCTCGACCTTTTCACGATCCGCCATGTTGCGGCTGCGGCCCGTTCGCAGGGCATTCACGACGGCCGCAATCATGAGCTGCTTTGGAAACACCACGTTGGCGCCGTAGGCCGGGCCGTAATCCGTGGCCGAGCTTGCGCCGATTAAGCTAGTGAGCGCTTTGTTGCTGGCCACAACCCAGGTGTCGCTCTGCGCCGCGCCCAGCCCCTTGCGAAACTGCTCGAACAGCGTGGGCGTGGTGGGTGCGAGCTTGCCCCAATCATCCACGCGTTGCCAGTTGCCGGTGAGGATGCTGGACACGGCATTGAAATGCGCGGTCACTCCTTCGTTGCGGGCGTCGCGATAGAACAACGATTGAGAAAGCAAATCTCCCGACAAATGCGGAATGTTCACCAGTCCCTGGGGTGAAAAAGTCTCGGCGCGGCGCACCCCGCCAAAAATTACCATCACCACGCGCTGCCCGGAGCCACCAGCGCCATGTTGGCCTCCCCCGGCCAGGGAGGTCCTGGGCAAATTAAAGCCGGCGAGCAACGCTATGGCAGCGCGCAGGAAGTCCCGCTTGGATCGGTCTATGGCGGCTTCAGGCACGGCCGGAATAATGCGCAAGGTGCTATCCCCTTGTTGGATTCCTTTGCGGCGGACAATCCATCGCCAGATTGTAACTCAGTGACAGACTCACAGTCGTCACGATTCTCTTCCCTTGTGCCAGCCGACGTCTTTGCCAAGTCCGTCCCAGTGGCACAATCACTCGTGGCCATGCTCTTCGGGCAGCAATTGCATTGGCCGTTCGCCGAAGTGAGCGAAGCCGCATGAACGGCCACGCAAAAACTTCCGACCCTCCTCGGGGAAGCCGCTCACCACAACGTTGGCTCAGTCCAAATGTACGACGCCCGAAAGAGTCATGGGATTGTCGTAGCATCAGCGTTCCTTTATCCAGGCGATGTACCCGTTGTCCTGCATTCTCGGAAACGTCATGCGGATTGCACCGCCCGCTGGCGCGAGGTCCCGGCCCGCTATAAAAGGAAAATTCCGATGGTTACGATTAGTTTCGTTTCTGCTTGCATACGATCTTTCTCCTTCTTCGTCAATCTCCTTGTTTTCTATCCCTGCTTGCACCCCCGTGGTCTCCCCTAGATGCAAAGCGAAGCGCTTCGTTCGCATCACCGCTCCAGGGGCCTACGCAATGCGACATTCCCACGTTGCAGCAATCATTTTTTTCTCTTGACAAACCAACCGGCCTGGAATAGGGTTCATTCCAACCAAAAGGAATCGAAACATTTCAATACAAAACGAAAGTTACAAATAGCAGGGTATCGATCGGAAAGTGGAGTCGTTCAATTCCTGGACCCGGTGCAAGCCAAGCGAAAGGATGGAACATAGTCACAATGTTTAACGCCATTTCGTGCCGCAAATTCTCCTGTATTTTCGCACTTCTGTTGCTGGGGCTGGTCTTGCCCTCAAGAGTCCTTAGTCAGGTGGATGCGGGTTCTGTTTCCGGGACCGTCAAAGACGCCAGCGGGAGTGTCATACCGGGCGCTACCGTAACGCTTACAAATGAAGGTACCGGGCAATCAATATCGACGACGAGCGGATCAGTCGGCGAGTATACTTTCTCGCCGGTAAAGATCGGGCATTACGCGGTCTCGGCGGAATTTAAGGGATTCCAAAAGGTACGGCAGAATAACGTCACCGTGGACGTGCAACAGAAAGTGGTAGTCGACCTTTCATTGCCGGTCGGACAATCCATTGAGACGGTAATTGTCGATACAGCACCGCCGGCGCTGCAAACACAAGAGGCTTCCGTGGGGCAGGTGATCGAGGAGCACGCGATCAACTCGCTGCCACTGAATGGGCGGAACTTTACGTTTCTCGCGCAGCTATCGATGGGGGTCACGCAGGGTCAACAGGACACGCGCGGATTGGGCGCCAGCGGGAGTTTTTCCGCGAATGGCTTGCGCCCAGCGCAGAATAACTATTTGCTCGACGGCATGGACAACAACACGAATCTCGTCGATTTCCTGAACGGGACAGCGTATGCCGTGCGTCCGCCGGTAGATGCGATTCAGGAATTCAAGGTCGAAACCGACGACTATAGCGCGGAGACGGGCCGTTCGGCCGGCGCCGTCCTTAATGCCACCATCAAGTCTGGAACCAATGAGTTCCACGGATCCGCGTGGGAGTTTTTCCGGAACGATCATCTGGATGCCGCCAATTTTTTTGAAAATGCGGGAGGCATCCCAAAAGGCAGGTACCAACAGAACCAGTTCGGAGTGACCATCGGCGGTCCGATTCGTCACAACAAGACTTTCTTCTTCGCGGATTACGAAGGCACGCGCATCCGGCAGGCGCTCACTTCCACGAACACGGTTCCCACGGCGCTGGAACGGAGCAGTGGTTATACGAATCTCTCGGAACTCCTCACCCAAGGGGGTACCTACGCCCCCGACGCTCTCGGGCGAACCTTTGCACTGGGACAAGTGTTTGATCCTTCCACCACGCGTGCCGTTACCTGCGGTGTCGCGGATCCAGTGACAAATATTACCGTGCCATGCGGGGCGGGCACACCGGCGGGCACGCAACTCGGATTTGTGCGTGAGCCGTTCCCGGGCAACCTGATTCCGGCAAATCGCCTGGACCCCAATGCGATTAAGCTTCTCAATCTGTATCCTGCACCGACGAACTCCGGACTTTTCAATAATTATGCGGCCAACCCAATTTCGCACAATAACGCCAACCAATTTGACGCGCGCGTGGACCACAGCTTTAGTGATAAGGACAACATTTTTGGCAGATTCAGTTATGTAGATAACCCTTCCTTCATTCCCGGGCCCTTTGGAGGCATTGCGGATGGCGGGTCGTTTTCTGACGGTAACCAGACATCGAAAAGTCTAAACGCCGTGGCCAGTGAAACGCATGCGTTTTCACCAACACTGGTGAATGAAGTGCGTGCGGGCTACAGCCGCCTTAGGGCCACTCGGGTGCAACCCAATGCCAACACTTCCGGAATTCCCGATGAGTATGGGATTCCCGGAGTGCCTCAGGTTGCCTCGAACGGCGGTTTAGGGTCCATCTTCATCACCGGTCTAACGACGCTCGGCAGTAATGAGTTCCTCCCGTCGATTGAGCTCAGCACGAACACTCAAATCGTAGACAATCTGACTAAAACTGTAGGGCGTCAAACCCTCAAGATGGGGTTTACCTACCAGCGCCTGGGATTCGCCATCCTGCAACCTTATGCCGGCCGAGGAGCGTGGAGCTTCAGCGGGGTTTACACCGAAGTACCGTCGCAATTAGGAGGCAACACGGGGCTGGCGCAAATGTTACTCACACCTATTCCCGGGACGGTTGCGGGCGCAGCTGACTATGTCGGGGGGGCTGACGATATAGTTGACTCCAACATTGCGAATACTTCGATGAAACACAATTACTACGCAACGTATTTTCAGGATGATTTTAAGGTCACGCCAAAGCTAACACTCAACTTAGGGCTGCGCTGGGAATATTTCGGGCAACTCATTGAGAATTATGGAGCACAGTCCAACTTCTTGCCGTCCTTTTCGAATGGGAGTTCCACGTTTCTGCTGACAAAGAAGCGCTGCGACACCCCGCTGTCACCGGACTTTTACACGGCGGCCGCGGCTGACAATATCAATGTTGTGTGTTCCGGCCAGCCAGGCCTCGGGGTATCGCAAAAAACGAATTTTGCCCCGCGCATAGGGTTCGCCTATCAGCCGATGCGGAAATTCGTGATCCGCGGGGGTTACGGAATTTTCTACGGCGGGTTTGAAAACTCGGTTGTCGAGACGTACGTTGATTTTCCATTCCAATTTTACTTGGATTTTCCCAGTTTGACGCCTAATGCGCCCATCACCTTCAGCAACGGAGCAATCGGAACACTTTCGACGGGGCTAACCGCCATCCCACTGTCGACTTCGCAAGTCGAGCCAGACGGGGTCGTGTTTTTGGGTGAGGACTACCACGTGAAGACTCCCTACACCCAAGGCTACAACCTGACCGCGCAGTATCAACTCACACCGAACGATACCATCCAGGTTGGGTATGTGGGGAATACGGTTCGTCATCTCGGGGTCTACCTAAGTCTGAATACACCGAGAGAGATACTGCCTCCCGGACTGAACTCTTACGCATACTCTCCTTATCCTGATTTTCCTAGCTACCAACAAGACACAAGTTTTGCGGGGGACAGCAACTACAACAGTCTGCAGACGAATTATGAACGAAGATTGGGCGGTGGCTTGAGCGTTCTGGGGAACTTCACCTGGTCGAAGTGTCTTACGAATGCAGTTGACGTTCTGAATGCCACTGCTGTGACCGGGTTCCGCGCACCGTTCTTGCCCGGATTTGGAATCCATAAGGACTTCGGAGAATGTGATTTTGACGTGCAAAAGGTATTTCACCTGAGCGGCACCTATGAGCTGCCGCTCGGCCAGGGAAGACACTTCCTGAAAGATACGAACCGCGCCGTGAATGCCTTTATTGGAGGTTGGAACACGAACTGGATTCTGACTCTCCAGGACGGGCAGCCGGGAACGATTCCTTGCATTATTTCCACGACCTCGGGGTTCGGATGCAACGCTGATCGAGTTGCCGGGCAGAGCATCTATGCCGGCCCTCATAATGTCAATGACTGGCTCAACGCGGCGGCATTTACGAGCCCTCCGGTGGCGACCACGATCGGCCAAACCGACTACAGCCCGCTGGGCGGAGGGCCCAGCCAGTTCCGGGGGCCAGGTTTCCATCGTCTGGATTTTTCGCTGTTCAAGGAATTCCGCACGACGGAGCGCACGCACATCGAGTTCCGTTCAGAATTCTTTAACCTGACCAATCATCCCAACTTCTCCATACCCGGCTTCTCGGGGAATGGCGTGGTGGCCGCTCCCGGCTCGCTGGACTACTCCAGCCCGAGTACCTTCGGGAAGATCTCTTCCACGCGGGACGGATCAAATGATCAGCGCGAGATTCAATTTGCGCTCAAATTTTACTTTTGAGAAAAAAACGCGAGTTGGAAGGCGAAGCGGAGGAAGCAGTTTTACTTCGACTGACCCATTTGTTGAAAAACAGGCCAGGAGGAAGAACTCGCATCGCGACTCTGACAGACGCCCGCGGAGAAACTGTGCCCGCAGAGGGAAAGCCAAGGGAAATTGGGCAGCAGACGAAAATCAGCGTCACGGTAATGGATGCCATTTGCAGAAAGGCATGATCTATGATCAGCAGGGGCCCCGGCCCGAGTTCCGAAACTCTTAATCGGCGAGGCGTGCTGACTATTGCCGAGATTCGCCAGCAACCGGAACTTTGGCCAACAACGCTCGAATGCGTTGCCGCTTGTAACCTCAAATCGGTGGTGCGAGAACGAGCGGCAATTATCTGCGGAGCTGGCACCTCTGCCTATGCGGCGTCCGCTGTGGCAGCAGGGTGGGCAAATGCCTTGGCGATCCCAACGACCGATCTCCTTCTATATTCGAAGCAGGAAGTAGCGCGCCTGGCACCCGATTTTGTTGGCAATGGCATACTTGTTTCCTTGGCACGTTCCGGTGACAGCCCTGAAAGCACTGGTGTAATCGCGCGGATCCAAAAGATGTTTCCCGGCGCGAAGCATCTTGCCATTACCTGCAATCAGGATGGCCAACTTGCCAGGTTGCCGCGCGTCAAATCCATCGTTCTTGACCCCCGCACCAATGACCGGAGTCTGGTGATGACGAGTTCTTTTTCCAACCTTGTTTTGGCGGGACTGGGAATCGCCGAGGGCGAGGTTTTGGCTGAACAACTGCCGCACATCATAGACAAAGTCAAGAAGGCACTTACCAGCCTTGAAATGGCGGCACAACACTTGGCGTCGCAAAAGCCCACTCGGGTGATGGTCCTCACCCCGGCAGCTTTGACGCCCCTCGGGAGGGAGGCTTGCCTCAAAGTTATTGAGATGACGGCTGGACGCATTATAGCTTTGCCCGAAACTTTCCTAGGTCTTCGTCACGGCCCGATGAGTTTTCTGCGACCGGATTCATTAGTGCTGTGCGTGTTGTCATCGGATATGGACAAGCGTCGTTACGAAGAGGATTTGCTGCGCGAACTGAGGCAGAAGAATCTTGGCCATTTGATCGTCGTCGGATCACCCACGTCCGCAAACGACCTGGCCCACGACTTCATTCTTGCTGTAGCGCCGGGCATTCCGGACCATTTGCGTGTACCGTTCGAAATTGTCTTCCCTCAACTGCTGGCATATTACCTGAGCCTCGCCTCGGATCTAGATCCGGATAACCCAAGCCCGGACGGTGTGATTACCAGAGTAGTGCAACGATTTCAATTGCACGAAGATAGCGATATTAACTGATTTTCGATGGGGTTGCCGAAGCCACCGGTACCTTGCAGGAAAACGATATGCCGTCGCAATCCCCCATGCCACCGGCTCCCATCGAAGTGCACGTGGCGGATTCTTACTCGGGAGCAGATCGCAGCGACCTGGTGGGTGGCGAAAAGGATCCAAGCCAGACGAGCGCGTACCAGTTGCAATGGAGGCCCACGGAAAAGCATGTTTTGGTCTTTGAAGGCGCACGGATGGTGTGCCACGTGGGACTTCTGAAGCACAGCGTCGCGATTGAGGGACATCCGATTCCCGTCGCGGGAATTGGTGGAGTCCTGACGCGGCCCGATTGCAGGGGGCGTGGATATGCGCGGGTTGCGATGAAGGCCGCGGAAGCTTTTGCTTTAAGCCAGATGGGCGTGAACTTCATGCTGCTTTTTTGCAGGCCTGCACTGCAAAGTTGGTACGAAGGCCAGGGTTGGCTGGAGGTTGCAAGTGCCGTGTGGATTGAGCAGCAGAAGGGGACGATCGTTCAACCGCTTGTTTCGATGGTGAGATGTCTAGGTGCGAAGCCATGGCCGAAGGGTGAGGTCCGGTTGGGGTGTCTTCCCTGGTGAGTCAAGGATTTGAGCGTCTTGCGTGTGAGGTCATTGTGATATCCAACGAAATCAAGGGCCATCTTACGAAAGACGAAATTGGATCGGTTGAGAGGAGTCGAACGAGCATGTTCAAGCTTATCGTCTCGTTGTTGATGTCGCTGAGTGCGGGCGTCCTCCCGTCTTTCGCTGCCGCGGACTCCCCGCGAACTATTGAGTTGGCGGAAGACTGGAAGCTCACCTCTGCAAAGGATTTGCAGACTGGTGGAGCGGCCATCTCCCTCCCCGACTATCAAGACACGGGTTGGCATGCAATCCATCGCATGCCCGCAACCGTTCTGGAAATACTGGAAGAGGACGGCGTGTACCCCAATCTCTACTTTGGCAAAAACCTGCTGGAGAGCGTTCCGCAAGATCTCTACAAGCAGGATTGGTGGTATCGCGCCACCTTCAAAGCGCCGGACGGCCATGCCGTTTATTTGCTGGATTTTCCGGGAATCAACTATCGTGCGGAGATTTGGCTGAACGGCCAAATGGTGGCCGACAACAAGCGCGTCGTCGGCATGTACAGCGCGCACGAGTTCGATGTATCGCAATGGATCAAGCGCGGAGAATTGAATACGTTGGCGGTGAAAGTGACGCCGGAACAGGCACTGCAAGATGTGAATGGCGTGGAGTTGGCAGATAGCTGGTTCGATTGGATCAACTGGAAGTACCTGGGGTATCAAGGTCCGCGGAAAAATTCTGAGAACGGAATTTCTTTTGTCGCGGATCGCAATGCCGGGATCTGGAAACCGGTCTACTTGAAGGTTTCGGGTGAGGTCACAGTCGAACATGCGTTGGTCAACTCTGAGCTTCCGCTGCCAAAAACCACCACCGCGCGGCTAACCGTTTTCTCCGGCCTCCATAATTTTTCGAGCAAGCAAGTCAGTGGGATTCTCCGGGGGACTATCTCGCGTCCAGGCAAACCGTCCGTACGGTTCGAGCAATCGGTGAGTCTCTCACCAGGCGAAGAGCGGGAGGCAAGCTTCACACCCGATAGCTATCCGCAGCTCGTCGTAGAGAATCCTGATCTTTGGTGGCCCTATACGATGGGAACGCCAAACCTCTACGATCTGCGCCTCGAGTTTCTCGAGAAGGATCAGCTTTCTGATGCCACGCAGATCCGCTTCGGGATTCGCAGCATCACCCAACATCGCGATCAGGATGCGGAGTTTCCCGACCTCGGCAAGGGAGGCAATTTCTATCTACAGGTCAACGGCAGAGACTTCCTGGTGCGTGGAGCGGTGTACACGCCGGACTTGTTATACCGCTACGACCCGGACCGGGAGGCTGCGGTGCTCCGTTACGTAAAGGACCTGGGCCTCAACATGCTCCGGTGGGAATCGAAGATTTCGAGTGAGCACATCGTGGAGTTGGCGGACGAGCAAGGCATCCCGCTCATGTTCGGCTGGATGTGCTGCAACCAGTGGGAGAAGTGGGGCCAATGGGATGAAGAGGATCATCGCGTTGCGGCCGAAAGTCTTCGCTCACAAATCTTAATGCTGCGTCCCCATGCTTCAGTCTGGATTTGGGCAAACGGGAGCGACGGTCTGCCGCCGAAATCCATGCTCACCGTGTACCACGGAATCTTGTCAGACTTGCACTGGCAGAACGCCACGGTTGACACCGTCTCATCGTTCGCGAAGGACGATCGAGGCGAGCGCCTGTGGGACGGCATCCATATGGCAGGACCCTACAGTTGGCGGCCGCCCACCTATTGGTTCAGCGGAGGGTATGAACCCTCGCGTGGCTCGTGCGCGGAGCAGGGCGACAATGAACATATCCCTCCTTACGAGAGCCTGAGAAAGTTCATCCCCAGCGACAAACTCTGGCCCATCAATGACGCGTGGTACTTCCATGCCGGCGCAATCCAGGGAAACAACTCGCTCAGCAACGTTCAGCGCGCCGTGGATCGCCGCTACGCGCCCTCCAACAGCGCGGAGGAGTTTGCGCGAAAAGCGCAACTTGCCCACTACGAAGCTACCCGGGCGCAATTCGAGGCGTTTGCCGCCAACGGCTGGGCGAATCACAAAATGACCATTTATTGGATGCTGAACAGCCACTGGCCATCTTTCTTTGGAAATATTTTTGACTATTACTTGAGCCCGGGCGGGGCCTATTACGGCGCCAAGAAGGGTTTGCAACCCCTCTCTGTGGTCTTTGATTCCTACGCCAGCGGCGATCACAACCAGGCGAAGGTCACAATCGTGAATCAGACACCCACAGAACACCAAGGGCTGCATGTGCGCGTGCGCGTCTACAACCTGCAAGGCAAGGTGCTGGACGACCGCGAAGCGGCAAAGATCCGGGTCGCTTCCGGCGGGGCAGTCCAGGCTATGACGCTGCCCCGGTTTCCGCACGACTCCCCCGTCTTCTTTGTGCGCTGCCAGTTGTTTAATAAATCTGGCGAGGTCCTTGCCGAAAACATCTACTGGCAGTCGCAAAAGGACGATGATCTTGGAGATCGCAAGAACGACGGTGCCTTTGCATTACAGCAGGAAAGTTGGGCCGACATGACGGCGCTGAACTCCATGCCGCCAGTCCCGTTAGACCTGAGCGCCAAACAAACGTCAGCGGGCGGGGCGAAGCGCATCACGATTCGACTGCACAATGCGACCGAACACGTCGCGTTCTTCGAGCGAGCGGAGATCACGTCCGAGCAGGATGGCGACGAGATTCTTCCGATCGAGTACGACGATAATTACGTCACAGTGTTTCCGGGCGAAACAGCCGAGATTCACGGTGTCGTTTCGCAATCAGAGAAGACACCCGCCTGGGTCCGGCTCGAAGGGTACAACACGCTGCGGATCGCGGTGGCCATAAAGTAAAGAGATAAGCATCTTGCTGGGAAGGGAGAAACACATCGTGCTCAATATGAGTTGTGGATGGCTCTATAGTGCGGGAATCGCGATTATCGCTGCGGCGTTGATGGGCATCACGCCCTGTGCGGCTCAACAATTAACGAACGACAAGCTGTCGCTTAACGTCAACGCCAAGGAAGGAACATACCAACTTGCGGTTCGCGGCGGGCAACCCATCTTTACGAGCCGTGTGGCAGCTCAGGTCGATCATGGGTGGCTGCGTTCAACGGATTATCCTCGTCACCAAGCGTCCGAATCCACGTTCGGGGATGAACTCGGCTCTGGCCGTGCCATCACAGTCACGAACTCGGGACTTCCGGGGAAAGCAGACCTCATTTATGTCGTCCAACTTTACGACCAAAATCCTTACGCGACTCTGCAGGTGACAGTACGAAACAATACTGAAAAAGAAGTGACGGTGCAAGCCATCCGAGGTATCGAGGCGCTTGGGGAGCCATTGCTCAATCTGAATGGTCCTGCCTTCTCTGATCGCATTCTTTCTGACAGCTTCAGCGAAGATTGGCCACAGTTGCGGCTCTATGACCTGGGGAAAGCGCCGGCCGGGATGCATCGCGGGGTCGGGAGTCAACTCGTCTACAACCGGGAGAGCAAACAAAGTCTGTTCGTCGGCGCGCTGACCGCGGACCGCTTGCTGACTGTTTTGCATCTGCAGGCTGGGGGCGAAGGGGCGGGAACGAAGATTGCGTCGTATAGCGTCGACTTCACGGGAACCACGGAAATACAAAAGGCTTTCGATCTGAAGGATGCTCTCCCGGAAAACCAGGTCGAACTAAGCCTACCCGTCGCGCCCGGCTCAGAAATGGTCTCGGAGCGTCTGATGCTCCAGGCCGGGCTGGGTTACCACAATCAGTTGTTGGCTTACGGCGATGCGATTCGACGACTGCACCACGCCCGCCTCTCCATCGAGAATCCTATCGGTTGGTGGAGTTGGACGGCTTATTATGGCGCCATCAACGAAGGCGAGACCCTGGCCAACGCGGACTGGCAAGCTGAACATTTGAAGGCGCTCGGCTACAAGTACTTTCAAATTGACGAAGGCTACCAATACGCCCGGGGAGAGTACGTAACAGCCAATGCCACGCAGTTTCCCGATGGCATGCGTGTTGTGGGACACCACATAACCCGAGATGGCTTGACGTTTGGCGTTTGGACGGCTCCTTTTGAGGTGACCGCCCGGGCTTGGGTTTACCAGCACCATAAGGATTGGCTGGTCCACAACGCCAAGGGCGAACCCATCCCGGGCCGACAGGTGTGGAATCAAGAAACGGATCTGCTCTTCACGCTGGACACAACGCATCCAGGAGCGCAGGACTATCTGCGCCAGACCTACAACACTCTGGTGCGTGAATGGGGAGTCCGGTTCATCAAGCTCGACTTTATGGACACCACCGCCATCGAAGGCTACCGGTATCGGCCAAACACGACCGCTCTGGAAGCGCAGCGCATCGGTTTGCAGATCATTCGCGATACGGTGGGTGAGGAGGTGGTTCTGGATAAGGACGGAAGTCCCATGCTCACGCCGGTGGGGCTGGTGGACACGGGCCGAGTCTCCGCGGACACGGCACATTCTTTTCAGGCCACCAAGAATGCTGCGCCGGGGATTGCCGCTCGCTTCTACATGCATCGCAATTTCTTCCTGAACGATCCGGACGCCTTCAACACTACGGATCAACCCTTCGACGAATTCACAGAAAGGCCGCAGTTCCTTGCACTGCCCGCGGCGCAGGCTTCCATTGCTCTCTCGGCCGTGTCCGGAGGAATGTATGAAATTGGCGACGACATGCTTGTCCTGGGCTCTCAGAAGGATCGCTTGGCGCTGGTTGAGAACGGGGACTTGCTGAATATGGCGAAACTCGGCCGCGCTTCCACGCCTGTAGATCTGATGACCTATGAGCCCGGAGATGAGCAACCCAGCATCTTCTTTCTGCGGGAAAGCCCGCACCAGTCCATCTTGACCATCTTTAATTGGACCAAAACCCCGAGGTCGCATGCTCTGAAACTCGCGGATCTCGGGTTGCCCGCGGACCATGCCTTTATAGCCGTGGACGTACTCGACCAGAACGCGCCGGTCGCACTGGAGGGTGGCAAGGTGCAAATCAAGGAGCAACCTCCCGAGTCCGTGAAAGTGATCAAGATTGTCGACAGCAATGTTGCGCCAGGTGCACCAGGCGTCAACGTAACAGTGCCTTCGGCGGCCAATGCTGGCGAGACCATCTCGTTTTCGGCTCGAACAGAAGCCGCCGGTGTGCCCGCGATCGAGTATCGCTGGGAGTTTGGCGATGGCACCAGCGCGAAGGGTCCGAGGGTTTCTCACGCATACACGAGGCCAGGGGATTTCACCATGCGGCTTACAGTGGACGGGTCAGACGGCGTACCAACCGTTCAGAACTTTTCGATCAAGGTGACTGGCAAATTGCGGCCCTTTGCAAATCTGCTCGATAACCGGCGCTTCCGGGAACCCACGGATCGCTGAAGGGTTTTCGAGACAATGCGACTATCTTTTGGAAAGTAGGAGTCGCGGCCGTCGTAAAGGCCCTGCACTCAAGAGCCGACTGGCACATGACATGCTGATCGGGCCGGGTGCACGTCATCGGTTAGCAAGAAAGTCGAAATGGAGATTGCTCATAACACCATGCAAGCGCGCGCAGTGGTTCACTCCCCAGGCGAGAACCGTCCGGAGAAATCGGGTCGTTCCTCCTCACCTATGGTCTTTGGCTTAACATGCTCGACTTTGGCGCACTCATCGCCTTCCTGGGAGTGAATGCTGCCGCGTTTCTTCGCTATTATTGGCGCGCGAAAGAGAAGAAACTTGGCAACCTGATACCAGCGTTTACCAGGCGCTAACAAGCGTGTCAACGCAGTCCTCAGCCTTAGAACCTTCGCTCTATAATTTGAGTGACGAGCAGGTTTACCTTGACAGATAAGTTACACAACCAGCCTAGCGGCGAGACCTTCACGGGCACGCAGGCCACTGCTCAGGTGCAGCTGAAATCGGATCCATTCTTAAATCTAGGTGCTGGCGGGGCTATTGTGACCCTTCTGGTAAGCTCGTTTTTCGCCGCCCGAATTGTCTGCAATCTCACCGTACTCTTGCTCTACGGAAGCCATGCGTTCTTCGATGAAGGCCTCCGCGTAGAAGACTGGAAACATTCCATACTGTCTAACGGAGTACGGTTGCCATGGTACGGAACCTTGATGATCGGTCCGACTATCCTTCCAATTTGTGCAGCGGCGGCCTTTGGAGCAGAGTTCGTCGCGAAGCATCTGCGTAGCTTCCTAACAGAACGGTCGCTCTGGGCGATGACCGGGGCACGATTGCTAGGAGGCGCCGCGCTCCTTGCGCTGTCCGTATGGTTTTACTCGCCGCCGCACGCCTTCCCGCCTATGCATCCGATTCCACTCTCGGCGCTGGTTGGAGGTGTCGTGCTCGTCTGGAGAGCTTTCGGCAATTTCTTGCGTAGACCTCATCGGTCCTGACTAGGTACTAGCCGCCATTTCTCCGGTAAGCGCTTATCGGGTGTGACCGTCCAAGTCTCCACGAATTGCCGCCACAAACGTGTGGTATGCTGCTGAAATGAAGCTCGAATTTCTGCCTGACGGCCCGAACGAATCCGGCTTAATTCGGCTGTCGGGCCTTCTCAGTAGCGGTTCAAAAGTGTGACAGAGTGGCCGACCACCTACTTCTTTATTTTCAATGAACTGTCTATGACAGTTCGGCGTTAGAAACGAATTTGGGTCCAATCTGGGGCCAAATACAAGTCTCTCCACGCTTTCTACTGCGCGACGCTGCTCTTCCGGTATCGCGTGCAAATAAATCTCACGCGTGATCTCCGGTGCCGAATGCCCCAACAGATACTGCATCGTCCCTATCGGAGTTCCGACAATATCAAGCATCGTCGCGTGGCTGTAGCTCAGAAGATGCCATGTGACACCAGGAAGCCTTACCGGGGCTTATGGCAGGGGCAATGGGGATCGAAACAACAAGTAGTTACGCTCCACCCGCGAAACGATGAGCCCTGTCCAGAGGCCTGTGTCTTCACGAGGACAGCACCACCAATACAGCGATTAGCAGTGCCTGTGACGCCGGTCGTGAACTTGTTCGGAGTGGCCATTTGCATCCAGCCAGGTCAACAAAGCGCGTATGCTGCCGTGTGCCAGGGCGATGCTTGAATCTGCGGCACCATAGTAAAGATTGATGGTGTCTCCATCCTTTGCCACGGTATAGCCGCAAGGGAAGACCACGTCCTGAACATCTCCATGTCGTTCGTAGTCCGCCTCTGGGGCGAACATCCAGGAATCGCCACGAATCAAACATTTTTCGGGCTGTTCCAAGTCAAACAGTGCCAAGCCAAGCCGATAGATGGAACTGGATGGAGTCCGTCTGACGCCGTGATAAATCATCAACCAGCCTCTTGGCGTTTCGATGGGCGGCGGTGACATGCCAATTTTGTTGGCATCCCACCACGCGCCTCGTCGCGCCTCCAACATGAGCTTGTGAGTTCCCCAATGCCGCAAGTCGGGCGAGTAGGAAATCCAGATGTGCGCTCCGAGAGGTGTCATGGGCCGATGAATCAAGGCCCAGCGTCCGTTGATTCTTCTGGGCAAGAGGGCGGCATCTTTATCGTCTGGTGGCATGATGACACCAAGTTTTTCGTAGGCAAGGAAATCTTTTGTCAGCGCGAGAGATACTCCCGGGCCACCGCGGGAATAGGAGGTGTAGGCGACAGCATATTGCTCGAGTTCCGGCATGTAGGTGATGCGGGGATCTTCAATGCCCCACAATTCTTCGGGAAACTGCTCGGGTTCGGGCAGGAGGGTGGGCTTTTCATCGACGTGCCATTGATCGACGCCGTTTACCGAGCGCGCTGCGCACAAGTGCGAGTGGCCGCGGCGATCTTCCACGCGGCACAACAGTAGAGTGGCGCCGTCGGGCAAAAGTGTAGCGGCAGAATTGAATACGGTGTTGATCGAGTAGGGCCAATCCTTTGCGGTCAGGATGGGATTGTCATCGTAGCGGTGAAATAGGATGTCGTGTTGGATCATTATCTCTCTTAAGAACAGTATGACAGCGAGTACCGAGTCGTTTAGTGGCAACACCCCGTATAAGAAAAGACTGCCCAATGGTCAGGGCGTACTGTCGGTCGTATCCGCTTCCTCCAGCTTGCGCATTTCAAGCAGTGCCATCAGGAAGGACAGCGTCGATTCCGCGCCTTGATTCTCGTTGGCTCTGTCGGGATGCAGGCCGTCGCGGCACCCGCCAGTGGTGGGATCGTAGAGGGCTACCTGCAAATCGTTGTCTCCAAGAAACCAATTGAAGGCCGTCCATGCGTCTTTGCGCCAGCGGCTCTTCCCTGTTGCCCGATAGGCTTGCAGGAAAGCGGAAACGGCGGCGCAGGCTTCCACGGGTTGCTGGTCGAAGCGGGCCTTTTCCGTTTTCTTCGAGTAGAAGCCGTGGGATCCGATGGGGACGAAGTGGCCTTTGATCTCGCAACGCTGCACCGTCGCCAGCCATTCCAGCGCTTCCAGTCCGGCGGAGACCATGGCCTCGTTGGCGCCGCGTCTTCCCGCGCGTATGAGCGCCTGCGGCAGGCGTGCGTTCGAGTACGAGAGCACATTCTCAAACCATTTCCAGTCGCCAGTAGAGTGGGCGCGGTAGGAATCAAGCAGGCGATTGGCGAGCGCGTCCGCGGCATTTAGCGCAGCGCGATCGCCGGGGAACGATTCGAGATATTCCAGGAGGCCGAGCAAGGCGAAGGCGCAAGCCCGGGGACTTTTGAACTGGACAGCGGCGGGTACGGCTAACTCAAACAAACGCCCGGCGGCGCCGCGGAGGCCGGCATCCTTGGTACGGCCGAGCACGGTGCCCAAGCCCCACAAGGCGCGCCCGTGGCTGTCTTCGGAGCCTTCCGCCTCTTGCCACTGGCGTTCATAGCTCAGGCAATTTCGAAACCTCCTGGTTGCGGGATCGAAAGCCAACCACAAGAAAGCGAGATAGCGGGAGGCGAGATCGAGCGTGGCAGCCGGAGTGATACCGGCAAATTCCTCGAGGAGAATGGCGACGATGAGAGCGCGCGCGTTGTCATCGGTGGCGTAACCTTCCGGGTAATTCGGAACGACGAAGACGGCATGTTCGACGATTCCCGTGTGGTCGGTCATGCGCTGCAAGTGATCGAGTTTTATCGCGGGTAGGCGGTCGAGAACCTTTTCGGTGTTCCGGGCGGAAAAAGTGGCGCGGGGATTGCGCAAGCGCTCGTTGTAAACGAGCTCGAAACTTCCCATGTACTGCTGGGCAACGCAATTCCAGACCATGTGTCGTGTATAGAGGTAGGCACGTTTGCGCATGGCGTGCCGCGCGGTGCCATTGTCCAGCAGCTCGATGGTTTTCGCGGCCAGTGCCGGTGGATCATCAAAGGGCACAAGCACGCCGCGTCCATCGTCCAGTAATTCCGTGGCATGCAAATAGGGGGTGGAGATGATCGCTTTTCCGGCGCTCAACGCGTACGCGAGCGTCCCGGAAACAACTTGCCCCTTGTATTTATAAGGCGTGATGTAGATGTCCGCCGCGCCGATCACCTCGACCAATTCTTGCGGACTTACGAAACGATTGCGAAAGATGACGCTGTCTGCCACGCCGAGATCTTTCGCCAGCTTTTGCAGGTAATGCCTGTATTTGTCGCCCTCATGCCGGAGGACGTGCGGATGGGTGACACCGGAAATCATGTAAACAACATTGGGGTGCTTCGACAGGATCGCCGGCAGCGCCTTGATGACGTTTTCGATGCCCTTGTTTGGCGAGAGCAATCCAAACGTGAGCAGAACGTCTTTGCCCTCAGTTCCAAAGGCATCCTTGTAGAAACTTGGGTCCGTAAACGCCAAATCCGGAATCCCATGTGGGATCAAATCGATCTTGGAAATTGGCACATGGAATACATCCTGCAGGATTTCCACCGACTGGCGGCTCATCACGATCAGGCGGTCCGATAGCGCGGCAATTTCCTCCATGACGATGCGCTGATCGAAATTGGGCTCGCGCAATACCGTATGAAGCGTAGTGACGATCGGCATCTGAAGGCGGCGCAGGAGTTCCAGAATATGCGCGCCCGCTGGTCCGCCGAAAATTCCATATTCGTGCTGCACGCAAACCAGATCAATGTTGCTGAAATTGAGGAAATCCGCGGCCTGGCGATACGAAGCTAGTTCATCCTGGGAAAGCTCGAAGCGAATCCGCGCGGGGTAGCTGTAGCCCTCTTCCGTATCGTTGACGGGCAGGGCGAGCAACTCCGTGGTCCCGTATTCCGCGTGGATGGCGTCGCATAAATCCGTAGTAAACGTGGCGATGCCGCAGCGCCGGGGAAGGTAATTCCCGATGATGGCAATCCTGCTTGGCAGCATGGGCCGTGGATGGATCGGCCATAGAGGAACAACCCTTTCTTCGACAATTGGCGGGGCCGGTGCCGGATCTAGGCTGACCACTTCTTCGGGGATGGGAAAGGCAATCTCCGTGTGAGCGTAGAGAACTTCGACAAGTGCCGGGTCTTTTCCTTCAGAACTTGTTTTTGGCAGTTTCATTCGATTCCATTCTTCCTGACCAGCCCGTCTGTTTACGCAAAATAACGAGCTTGCAGTGCAGCGTTGGGCTCAAGTCGTGCCACTAGCTAGCGCGATAGACAAAAGCATCGACGGGAGAAGGGATCAGTACGATCCTCCCATACCGCCGCCATAGCCTCCTGCGCCAGCCGCGCCCGTCTTTTCATCTCCCTTAATGTCGGCGATCAGGACTTCCGTGGTCAGCATCAACGAGACTATCGACGCAGCGTTCTGGAGTGCGAGACGGGTGACTTTTGCTGGATCAATCACACCGGCTTTGACCAAGTCTCCAAACTCACCGGTCTCCGCGTTGAAGCCGAAGTTTTCCTCTTTCGATTCGCGGACGCGGCCGACAATAAGCGCGCCTTCGTGCCCGGCGTTTTGGGCGATCTGGCGCATGGGTTCTTCGAGCGCTCGCTTTACGATGTTCACCCCGATGGCTTCATCGTCATGAAGCTTGAGCTTCTCGAGGGCTGGCACGCAGCGGAGAAGGACCGTGCCGCCGCCGGGTACAATCCCTTCTTCAACTGCCGCACGGGTAGCGTGCATGGCATCTTCGACGCGTGCCTTTTTCTCCTTCAACTCGGTCTCGGTTGCCGCACCGACCTTGATGATTGCGACGCCGCCGACGAGTTTGGCCAGACGCTCCTGAAGCTTTTCTTTATCGTAGTCCGATGTAGTCTCTTCGATCTGCATACGGAGTTGCTTGATTCGGCCTTCGATCTCGCTGGCCTTGCCGGCACCCGCGACGATCGTCGTGTTGTCTTTATCGATGGTCACCTTCTTGGCGCTTCCCAAATCCTCAATCTTCACGTTTTCGAGCTTGATGCCGAGGTCCTCGGTGATGGCCTTCCCCCCGGTGAGAATGGCAATGTCCTCAAGCATGGCCTTGCGGCGATCGCCGAAGCCAGGGGCTTTCACCGCAGCGACTTGTATGGTGCCGCGCAGCTTATTCACCACCAAGGTGGCCAAAGCTTCGCCCTCCACTTCCTCAGCAATGATTAGCAGTGGTTTGCTCAACTTGGCCGTCTGCTCGAGCAAAGGCAGCAGATCTTTCATCGAGCTGATCTTCTTTTCGTGGATCAGAATGCGCACATCTTCCAGGATGCATTCCATGCGTTCCGGGTCGGTGACGAAATAGGGGGAAAGGTAGCCGCGGTCGAATTGCATGCCCTCGACGATTTCAAGGGCCGTGTCCATCGTTTTGGATTCTTCGACGGTGATGACACCATCCTTGCCAACCTTCTTCATGGCTTCGGCGATGATGCTGCCAACTTGCTTGTCAGTGTTGGCACTGATGGACCCAACCTGGGCGATCATGTCGCCTTTTACGTCGCGGGAGAGCCGCTTGATCTCTTCCACGGCGACTTCCACGGCCTTATCAATGCCGCGCTTGAGCGCCATTGGGTTCGCGCCTGCCGCAACCGTTCGCACACCCTCACGAAAGATTGCCTGAGCCAGCACGGTCGCGGTGGTGGTGCCGTCGCCAGCCACGTCCGAAGTCTTGGACGCAACCTCGCGAACCATCTGTGCACCCATGTTCTCGAGCGGGTCCTTCAGCTCGATCTCCTTCGCCACCGTCACGCCGTCCTTTGTGATGATGGGTGCCCCGAACTTCTTTTCGATCACCGCATTGCGCCCCTTGGGGCCGAGCGTGATCTTTACCGCGTCAGCCAGAATGTTGACGCCGCGCAAAATCGCTTGACGTGAATTCTCACCAGTTACAATTTGTTTTGCCATGAGACTTCACCCTCCCGGGTGATTGACCACTTCTTCCCTTTCCGAAATCTTCGGTCCGGGTGAAACTTACTTCTTGCCGGATGCCGCTTTGGCGATTCCGCCAACCTTCGCCAGGATTTCTTCCTCGCGGAGAATCAGGTACTCCTGGTCGTCGATCTTGATGTCGTTGCCGGTGTATTTGCCAAACAAGATCCGATCACCCACCTTCACGTCGAGCGGGATACGATGCCCCTTCTCCGTCTTACCGGCGCCGACGGCAATCACTTCGCCCTCGTGCGGCTTTTCTTTAGCCGTATCGGGGATAATGATCCCGCCTTTCGCGGTTTCCTTCTCTTCCAGCCTGCGTACGAGGACGCGGTCATGCAGGGGAGTGATATTCACAGTCATCTCTTTGACCTCCATTCAATTTATTCCAAATACTCGAGCGCATCTTGAAGCTTCAGGCCGCGGCTACGGATGAAACGTTTTCTGGTTTTTCTGGCGCAGGGTTTCGAGGTCGTCCGCCTCTTTTTTCCGTTGGTCGGCTTCCTTTTCCGGGCGCTCCTGCTCTTCCAGTTTCACTGCTTGCGCAATGGCCAGTTCAGCTTCTGTGTTGACCTGCTTGGCGTAGATGACGAGCCCGAAACGATCGGTGAACGAGGCACGGACGAGGGCAAACGAATATTGTGAGTCTTCCCACGACGCGACGGGCTTTTGCGGCATATCATATCGCGCGTTCACGACGGGCTCGATTTCCGGCTCAACACTCGTCGGCGGACCGTACTTTGCCGATATGGACTTCACCATGTCTCCCGCCGTGAGCCCTTCTATGGAAGCATGCTCATAAGTCACGGAAATCTTGTAGAGAGCGCCGTTAGAGAAAGAGAAGAGCATTTGTTCCACGCTGTCGGGCCGGGAAGAAGTCCCGGGCGTGCTCGGCGGCCACCAAGTAAGCTCTTGAATCAACATTGGCCGAGTGTGAATCGTCTTCACATCCGCCAACTTCTGATCGCTAAGCTTCAAAACATTAGGCAGGCTCGCCCCGAGTGAAAAACCCCGATACTTGGATAAATCCTGTGCGCGGAGCGTTGGGACAATTAGAAGCAAAGCGCCAAGGCAAAAAATCAAACTGCGGATCGTTTTCATTTTCATATCTCCATAAATTCCCAAGAACTTGAAACCGCATGCATCGGTCGACTGTGCCGCTGGCCAACGATTGCGTGCCGCGACTTTCAGGATTGCAGAGCGTAAACCCTGCGGCCGTTTGCGAACCCCGCAAGAATTGTGAGAAGCACGGCGCAAATCGCAGCAAATAGTGTGGTAACGATAGTTCCGCTGTAGCCCGCGGAGCGCATCAACAATCCGCCTCCCACCGCTCCTCCGATTCCCACAACTACGTCCATGAGCGGACCGAAGCCATAACAATGAAGATCTCTTCCCACTCCCCAGCCAATGACCACGCCGATGAAAAGCCATGCGAGTAAGTACATTTGTTCCTTTTTGCCCGGTCGATTTGCAGACATTGGGACAGACGGGGCTTGCGCCAATAACGAAATGACGTTCAACTTTTAGGCGGCAGCGGCGACCGTATGAAAGGTAGAGTTGAGAACTTCGTAGGTGTCAACCTTGGGAGTGCCTTCGATTACCGCCGCGAGCATCTTTAGAACAACTGGAAAGGTCTTCTGGCTGTAGGATTCGGCGTCCGAGGCCTTGTCCCAAAGGCTAATGGAAGTGACAGCGTCTTCACCGGGGGCAAAGAAGGTGAGTTCGTCCTGGAATCCGTCCTGCTTTCGGAGCATGGGTAAGACTTCTTGCTCCATCAAAAGGCTGAATTTTGAAATGCTGTTGGGCTTTAGAGGTGTGGTTACTTTGCGAACAAACATGGAGTTCACTCTGGTTTCTTGGCCAAGGGAGTGATTCAGGGTACCGCTCGCGGTCTCGAAGACCTGAGGCAGCCTTGATCCATTCTTATACTGCGCGAGTTTACTTATTTTGTCAAGTATTATCTGGCGTCTTTCTACATACTTAACTATAATAGTTAACTCACAGTTCAACCACCGCGTCGGCTGTGATCACCCGGGAGCGGCTAGGGATATTGGCTCCCTCCGCCTCCCTCAACTTGTAACGGAAGCCTGTTTCCCGGGATCCAGATGAGCAGGACGGCGAGATGACGGATACCGTACGGCCTGCCCAAATATCCGGCCAGTATCGCTCTTTCTCGCCGTCCCAATCGAATCTTAGTCAGTGCTGAGGATTCGCGCTGTTCACTTCCGCACAGTCTCGCGGAGATCTTCTTGGTACTGTAGCAGTGGCGTGGAAGGTCCCCACCCAGACGGAGTTTCGAGAGGAATATGAAACCAAAGAAACTCAAGAACAATGGAAGCACCGGCGGATTTGATCCGCAAGTTTTCCTGGACACCGCGGGGGTGTCGAGAAAAGTTGTCGAATATCGAAGGAACGAATCCATCTACGCGCAGGGTGATGCCGCGGATACAGTCATGTACATTCAGAAGGGCGGCGTGAAATTCTCGGTGGTAAATGGGTCCGGCAAGGAAGCGGTGGTGGCGATGTTTGGTCCGACGGACTTCTTTGGCGAGGGATGTATGGCAGGCCAGCCGCTCCGGATGGGCACAACCACGGCCGTTACACCGACCACTCTTCTGGTCATGCAAAAAGACGAGTTGCTGCGCGTGCTGCACGCGGAGCATGAGCTATCCGATCATTTCATCGCCTATATGCTGGCGCACAACATCCGGGTGGAAGAAGATTTGATCGACCAACTTTTCAACTCCAGCGAAAAACGCCTGGCGCGGACTCTCCTGCTCCTCGCACGCTACGGACAAAAAGAACAACCCGACACCGTACTGCCGAAAGTTTCTCAGGAGACGCTGGCGAGCATGGTGGGCACCACACGATCGCGCGTGAACTTCTTCATGAACAAATTCAGAAAACTCGGCTTCATCGAATACAACGGGAAAATCAAGGTCAATAAATCTTTGCTCACGGTTGTGTTACACGAGTGAAGACTTGTTTCCTGAGAATTGGCAGCCTGCCGGGATGAGAAAATCCCGGCAAGCTAGTTATAGAGTTACCTGTTCGAAGCCGCTTCCTTCGAATCGTTGTGCGGTGCGCTCTTTTCCAGAACATCGACGAAGTGACGGCCCGTGGCGGGGACGTGTGTCTTCTCGCCTCTTACGATTTCACTAGCCTTGATGGGGTGACCATAGACGAGTGCGCTGGCATCATCATCGGGACGAAGCGTGGTTCCTTCGAGGGAAATGCCGGCAAAGAGACCGCGGGAACGCGAGTAGCTGAGGATTTCGGCGCGCATCCACGCATCGGTATCAGCGGAAGCGTCACGTCCCACGGGTCCACCAGCAACGGAGGCATCGCCGCCGAGTTTAACCTTGCTGCTGAGGATGGAATCCATTCCCCGATCATTCATGACCAGCAGGATTAAATCGGTAGCTTCCCCGCCGATCTGGAAGCCGAGACTGCCGCCTTCCAGCGCATACATGGCAGGGGCGCCCCAGGGACCACGGAACTTTTCGCCTGTGCGGCAAACCATGGCGCCGCGGCCGTATTCCGCGCCAATTCCGAAAGCGAGCTTTTTGACGGACGGAAACACGATGACGCATTCCGCCTTCTCCAAAAGATCATGAGGAATGTTGTCCGGGATGTTGAGGACTTCCTGCATGACAGTGCCACTTTCTTCAAGGCGTTTTTGCTCCTTATTCAAATCTTGTGCGTAGACTACACCAGCTGCGAGGGTAAGACATGCTGCGGCTACTAGATACTTTTTCATCGCTGACCTCCAGGGTCATACTGCTTTTCTAGACGTTTTGCTGCATTGCCGATATCTGGCTGAAGGACTTTCAACACGCTTACGTCAGGAGAGGGTTATGCGTTACCCGGCTCTCCGGCGGGGCACTTTCGTAAAATCGAGCTAGCAGGGCTCTCTGGCTCGAGCGGCGCGCACCTTGCGGGGCGACGACCGGGTGGAAAAAAATCTAAAGGCGTCCGAGAAGGACGAGAACGACAATGATGACGAGCGCGAGGCCCACGCCCCCTGATGGGACGTAGCCCCAATTGCGGCTGTGAGACCAGCGCGGCAAAGCTCCCAAGAGTACCAAAATCAAGAGGACGATCAGAATAGTTCCAAGCATGGTTTGCTCCTTTCCAAGCGAATCCAACCAATAGAATTCAAGTTCCCTGCCCCGGCGGCATTCCTATCCCACTGCAGAATGGCGCGCCGGGCTGGGTTGTATGCGACGAACGAGCCGGATCAATTGCTAGATCACGACGGTGATGGCGAAGCGAGTGCCGGGATAGTAGGGGTTGTACATGTAATAGCCGCCGTCCACGTAGTCGATGTAGAAAGCGTCGGTGTAGTACCAGTTGGCTGGCCAAGGATCAACGAATCCAAACCAATAGCCGCCGTACTGGAAGCGAGAGTATCCGTCAACCATAACCGGGTTGCCCATGCGGAAAGAATGCCCACGGCCAAAGTGGGAGCGGAAACGATCATCCGGGATGCGGCCGCTGCCGCGCTCACTGAGTCGAAGCTCGGGCTGGGAGTGTTGTGTGGCAACGGCCTGCTCGGAGCGCTGGGGAGCACCATGTGAAGACGCAGTCTGCTGCTTAGGCTGCTGCTGTTGCTGGCCCTTGGCTTGTTGCTGGGTCTTTTGTTGCTGCTGCTTTTGTTGCGCTTGGGGCTTGGCCTGCGCCTGTTTCTCGGGCTTGGCCTGGGCTTGCTTTTCGGGCTTAGCCTGTTCCTGTCGTTCGGGCTTGGCTTGCGCTTGCTTTTCGGGCTTGGCTTGTTCCTGTTTTTGAGGCTTGGCTGGTTGCTCCTGTTTCGGAGGCTTGGCGTTTTCTTCTTGCTTCTCCTGACGTGCAATGGCCGGAACAGCAAGTCCCAGAAGCAGGAAAAGTGCTGTTGTAGAGAGAGTCTTAAGACGATTCATGATGTTGCCTTCCTTTGTTGCGAATTCGTGCGCGCGTCAATGTATGAAGGAGACGCGGTACTTCTTGCCGATTAAAGAGCCTGATGCGCGAATGGTGGCGCGGGATTGCGCCGTTCATCGCCTGATGCCTACGTACCCACGTGGATATGCGAGAGCGAATGGAACAGGCCGAAGACGTTGAGGAGCCACAAGACGACGGCGATGACGACGACAGCGTTGAGAATGGACTTGATGCTGCCGGCCATGGGAATGAAGCGATTCACCAGCCACAGGAGAACGCCCACCACGATCAGGGCCAATAGAATCTGAATGAGAGGCATAGTTCTTTTCCTTTCTGACTTTGCTGCGAGACACTCCCGTCCGGGCGCTCGGTACTACTCCGAGCGATTCCTGGTACGGAGAACAGGATGATCCGCAGCCACTCTGCAAACCGCTTGACTGCCTATCCGGCCAGAGTGACTAGCTCAGTTGTCGTTCGATGTCCTTGACGCTTGTGAATTCCGAGGGGTACAAGCCCTGGGGATAGACTGGGGAGCGAACCAGTCCTTTTACAACAAGTCCATTCTGGACGATATCGAGTTGCATGTCTGTTCACTAACGCACAAGTTTGTCGAATGCTGGTGCAGTACGGACCGCGGCGCCGGAGAGTGCCAGGGTACGCTCAAGTAATGGTTATTGGGCATTTATTGCCTAAGCTGGAACTTGCCAGGAGGCCTGTAGTTGGAGTACGTTTTGAGTGTACTTGACCATGCTTGGCCAGAGAGACTTTTTCGGTCACGTGGTATCTCAAGTATGCCTAGAGCAAGAGCCAAGAAGACCCGGGCCACTCCTCCAAAGAAGGCTCCATTCGATTTGCGCGTTTTCCTTGAAACGGCAGGTGTGGCGCGTCAAATCATCAAATTCCGGAGATCAGAGAGAATCTACTCGCAAGGAGATCCCGCCAGGGGTGTGAAGTACATTCAAGAAGGCGGGGTGAAACTCTCTATCACGAATGAAGAAGGCAAAGAGGCGGTGGTGGCCATGTTGGGACCGGGGGACTTTTTGGGCGAGGGATGCCTGGCCGGGCAACCTGTTTGCATGGGGACGGCGACGGCGATAGTGCCCACGTCCATTCTATTCATTGAAAAAGAGGAGATGATGCGCGTACTGCGCACGGAACATGCGTTCTCTGACCTGTTCATCGCGCATATGCTGACCAGGAACATCCGAGTCGAAGAGGATCTCGTGGATCAACTTTTCAATTCCAGCGAGAAGCGCTTGGCTCGGACATTGCTGTTGTTGGCGCGTTACGGCAAAGAGGACCAGCCCCACGGCGTGCTGCCAAAGGTGTCGCAGGAAATGCTGGCAGAGATGATTGGCACGACGCGCTCGCGGGTGAATTTCTTCATGAATAAATTCAGGAAATTGGGCTTCATTAAGTACAACGGGGAACTGCAGGTCAACACTTCGCTCTTGAGCGTGGTGCTGCACGACTGACGCCAGCTGCGATGCCTTCAGCGACGCGGCTGGCACTCACTCTTTCTTTGTTATTGAAGTTAAACGGGAAGGAATCGTGGCTTTCCCGATTTCATGGCATAGAGAGACCTGTCCGCTGCGTAGAGAAGCGTTCCGATGGAATCGGCGTCCTTCGGATAGCAGGCAATTCCAACGCTCACCGAAAGCGCTGGTTTCTCGGCGTCTTTCTCAAGAAGTTCGCAAATCCGCTGTCCTACCAATGTGGCGGCAGCAATGCAGGTCTCCGGCAGGACCACGGCAAACTCGTCCCCGCCGTGCCGCGCCGCGGTGTCCACGGACCGGCAGCAGTCTCTCAGGATTTGTCCCAGCCGGCAGAGCGCACGGTCACCCGCCTGATGCGAATACTGGTCGTTGATCCGTTTCAATCCATCGAGGTCTAGCAGCACAAGAGAGAATTCCCGGCCGGTGCGCTTGGATCGGCAAATCTCTGCCTGCAACGCTTCGAAAAGGCGGCGATGATTGGCTAAGCCGGTTAGCGAATCGCTCGAGGCCTGATGGCGCAATTGTTCCTCAAGCATCCGTTGTTCTGTAATGTCAACAACGATGATTTCGCAGCCATTATAATTTCCATGCTCGTCAAAGGCATCGCGGCCGCTGAGCCGGGCCTTTAGAACCGTGCCGTTTTTCCTTTTCCACTCGATTTCGATTGGCTCGACTCGGGCCGCCTCGGGCGAGCTTCCCGCCGTTGGCTTTCGCTCACCAAGATCCAGGACAATCTCCGACGCGCGGTTCGCCGCAAGCAGTTCTTCTTTGCTTTCATACCCAAGCATCGTCAAGAGCGCCTGGTTAACGTCCAGAAGCTTCCCGCCCGCCTCGCACCGGCAAATTCCGTAAGCGGGATTGTCCACCAGCGCGCGGTAAAGCGATTGCGAATGCCGCAAGGCCTTTTCTGCCTCTTGCAGCTCTGTGCGCAGTCTCTTTTCGTTCAACGCCCGGCGAACCGCCATCGGCAACTGGGCGATGTGCTCCAGTTCCGCGTACTCGAAAACTCCTTGCGCGGCCAGCTCCGCAATGGATTCGATTCCAACGCCAAGCGTCAGAAAGATTAGCGGGATTTCCTGCGCTGTCTGACGAAGGAGTTGCAATGCCTGCGATCCCTTGAAGCTCGGGCTGGGGTACTCGACGATGATGACATCGT
>Ga0326727_10003617_pt1 | contig 48874 bp, 38 predicted proteins | sample MB2enrmetagenome_FD_207643 | JGI IMG/M metagenome (GOLD analysis project Ga0326727, IMG submission 207643) | Lab enriched peat soil microbial communities from McLean, Ithaca, NY, United States - MB29MY | ecosystem: Environmental > Terrestrial > Soil > Wetlands > Peat | place: USA: New York... | reverse complement strand
CGGCGAGTCAATTGCGCCGCCGCCAGAATCCGCCGCCCGGAGTTCCAGTACATATTCGCGTTGACCTCGGTGATGTCTTCGAAGTCCAGGGGGAGGAAATCCATGGGCAGAACATTGACGCCATAAAGGGAGCGCAGCTTGCGCAGGATGTCGCAGTTGACGCTGCGGTCGTAGAGGTTGTAAGGACGCCCCACCAGCACCAACGCCGGCTCGCCGCTCTCCTTGAGCTGGGCCAGGGCCTGAGCGCCTGCCTCCAGCACGGCCTCGGTAAAGGCTCCCTGGGCGGCGTAGGCTGCCGTCACCGCGCGATCGCTCAGCTTGCGCGAAATGCCGAGTGAGCGAGCAAACTCCGCCAGTTCCTTCTCGACGTGCTTCCGCCCGAAGCGGAAATGCACCGTGGGAATCAGCAACCTGGTGCGCGCGCTCTCCACTTGCGGCACCGCGCGCACCACAAAGGGGAGCGTCTGATTCCAAGGGCAGAGGTGCGAATCCACGCCGCTCGACGGAGCTTCGTCGTTGACGGTGTTGGGCAACAGCAGGTAATCCACCCCTTTGTCCAGCAAGTCCAGGACGTGCCCGTGCGCCACCTGTACCGGGAAGCAAGGCTGCGCCACGGCCAACTCCTCACCTCGGGTGGAGATCTTGCGGTCGGTCGTGGCGGAGACCACCACGTTGAATTGCAGTTCCTGGAAGTAGGCGCACCAGAAGGGGAAGCGGTCGTAGTAAAACATGGTGCGCGGGATGCCCACGCTAGGCCTCGAACCTCGGGCGGGCAGCAGAACTTCTTCCAGCAGCTTTTCACGGTAGTCGAGCAGATCTTCGAGGATGGGCTGGCGGTCGGAACGCGCCCGCTTGCGGAACTTGTCAGAGCACTGGTCCCCCCAATAGGTGCGTTCTCCCTCGATGATGAACTCTTTCATGTCGCAGTAATTCGAGCAGGCGCGGCAGACGAAGTCCCGCGCCGTGAACTGGACCCGGTAGAGGTCGTAGCCCCGGAAGCGGCTGGGGCGGTCGGCACCCTTCATGCGGTCTCTTGCAATGAGCGCCATGCCGATGGCCCCGATCACGCCGTTATGCGGCGGAACAACAATCCGCTTGCCGAGGACTTGGGAGAAGGCGGCCGCCACGGCGTCGTTGTAAGCGGTTCCCCCCTGGAAGAAGATGACGTTGCCGATTTTCCTTCCCCGCACCACGCGGTTCAGATAGTTCAAGGCGACGGAATAAGCCAGGCCCGCCGCGAGATCCCCTACCTCCGCGCCCTTCAGCAGCAGTGAGGTGACGTCGCGCTCCATGAAGACCGTGCAACGTTCACCCAGCCGCGCGGGATTCGCGGAGGCCAGGGCCAGGCGCGCGAATTCCTCCTTGATGGAAATCCCCAGCTTCTCGGCTTGCTCTTCCAGGAACGAGCCGGTGCCGGCGGCGCAGGCTTCGTTCATGGTGAAGTCCACCACCACGCCCTTCTCAATGCGGATGAACTTCGAGTCCTGGCCGCCGATTTCGAAGATCGTATCCACCGGCTCCATGCCCATTTGCTGGCAGACGTGCATGGCCCCGGTCTTGTGGGCGGTGATCTCGTCGTTTACCGTGTCGGCGCCTACCAGTTCGCCGATCAGCTCGCGGCCGGAACCCGTGGTCCCCACGCCACGAATGTCGAGCCGGGTCCCGAGTTCGGCCTCGATCTCCTTGAGCCCCCGGTCGACCACCTCGATGGGCCGCCCCTGCGTAGGCAGGTAGATTTCTTTCAGAAGATTGCCTGCCACATCGGTAACCACCAAGTTGGTGCTCACCGAGCCGATATCTATTCCCAGGTACGCTTCGATCCTATTTGAAATTTGAGATTTCAAATTTGAAATCGCTGCCGGCTCCGCTCGGTCCCGCAACAGGAGCACGTTTTTCATGGAGAGCGCTTCCGTGCAGGCAAAACTCTTCTTGGCAGCCTCATGCTGGCGCAGTTGATGAATGCGCTTGAACGACCGTTTGCGCCATTCCTCAGCCTCCAGCATGGCGGCGCCCAGCGCCCCCAACCACGCGTAGAGGCCGGGGACCACGAGGTCGTTCTCGCTCAGCTTGAATGCCTCTCGCAGGGCGTTCGAGATGCCCGCGTTCAGCGCCACGCCGCCGATGAAGGCCACTGGCGCCACCACGGCCCGGCCTTTGACGATGCTCGATTTGAAGTTTCGCGCTACGGCGTCACACAGGCCCCGCAGGATCTGCTCCGTGCTGTAGCCCTTCTGCTGAGCGTGGATCATGTCCGTCTTGGCGAACACGGAGCATCGGCCGGCAATGCGAGCCGCGCAACTTGCCCCGCACGCCGCTGGGCCGACCTCTTCGATGCTGTAAAGCAAACGCGTAGCCTGCTGGTCAATAAAGGAGCCTGTGCCCGCCGCGCATTCGCCACTGGTCTGGTAGTCCACGATTCCCAGGTGCTTGCCCGTCGCTTCCGGGTCCAGCCGCAGGTATTTTGAGGACTCGCCACCGATTTCGAAAATCGTGCGCACCTCGGGGTTGAACGTCCGCACGCCTTTGGCAATGGCGCGGAACTCGTTCTCAAAGTAGATGCCCAGGATTTTAGCGATGAGTTGGCTGCCTGACCCGGTCACGCGAATCCCTTCAACGTTTTCCTCCGAGAGGTCCTCGTAAAGCTCTTGCAGCAGGTCGAAGGTGGATTGGATGGGGCTGCCCTGAATGCGCCGGTACTTCGAGAGGATCAGCGGTCGCCCTGCGAAAGGGCTGGAAGCGGGAAACGTGGCCCCGTAAAATGTCTGGGATTTTTCACTCAGGTTGCGGAATAGCCGGTCGTCCGCTGTTGATCCTATGGCGGCAAGCTTAAAACTGACAGCGCCGATATCTAATCCAATGTTGATGCTCATAGAAGCCTAAGCCTTCAAAACCGGAGGCGGGGACGCTCGCCGGAGAGACCCATGCCGGGAAGCTCGACCCATCGGTTTCGTGTCAGTCAGCTTGGAATGCGAGATTCTACTCCTTTTCCTCCGACTTGTCTCTCGGTTTTTGCGCTTGAGTTAGCTTGCGATCCGGAATCCCGCCTTCGGGTGAAATCACCCTAACAACCCACGCACATTCTGTGCATAGGCAATTCTCGTTCCGAGGAGGGGAACTAGCACTAATTGTCCAAGAAAATAGCCGCATAGGGACATAATGAAGCGAGAAAAGGGGACTCGATGACCTAATACTAGCATTTTGGAAATTGAATCGTTGAATTTATCAACATTTTATGGTACAGGCACTTTCGGAGTACGGCCCGCCGCGGCGGGCTGCCGCTTTCAGTTGCCGGAAGCTCGCTTCCGGCCCAGCATTGATTGGGCTCGGTCCACAAAACCGGCACCAAGCGCCACATTCCAAAGCGGGACCCTGCCAGTAGCACCCGAGTGGAATGTCAGAAGGCTTGGGATTCTCGCCCGCACACACAACCTCCTAACCAGTTTTACTTTCAACAACATTCCTGCTTTTTACGTGTAAACTCCTTTGTTTTCTGCAACATTCCCGGCTCGGCACCGCCTGTGGAAATCCAGTCCTTTGTTTTCATATACATTCCCGCGTTGTTCGTTCACTTTTTAAAATTACTGCATTCCTCTTTTGTCATCCCAACTGACAAGTTGTCCAATAGAAGCAACGGAGTTCGTGGCCTTTGTCGCGCCGGCTGATATGTCCTCGAATGTCTTTCTCCCGGCTCCTGATGAGAGCGTTCCGAAAAGGGCCTGAGTTCCATCACAACTCCATCTAGAATTGTAGCCTATCTTTTCCGTTTGTCAAGAGACAGGGTGTCCGCGTGTCAGCCCAAATCGGGCTGGAGTAGGTAGCCAAACCTAGAGTGCTATTGAGCGAACTGACGAGTGGCGAGCGGAAGGTGGAAAGCAGATGTTCTTCATTCTGATTTCTGACCCCTGCGCGTCACTGCCCACTGCGCTTGAGCCCCAATTCCTAGCCCCAGCCCCTAGCACCTGACTCCCGGCACCTGAAACCTGCCCTTCACCTGTGCAATTCGACCACGTCTTTATCCTCGAGGAGGTAATCGCGGTTGACCATCTGGCCCTCGAATTTCCCGTGCCCCCAGACGCGCGCATACTTGAGTTGGGTGAGAAAATCGTGGTGGACGTGTGCCGCCAAGTCGAGCAAGCGGGATCCGCGTTTTAAGATGTAGGGCGCAGTCAGTTCCAGTTTTTTCCCGGGGGCCTTGGTGTAGACCCGGATGACCTCCAGCAACTCAAAACCGCGCCGCCTGAGCTCATCCAGTCCCTGCCCCGATTCGGCAGAGACCGGCAGGATCTCAAGCCGTGCGCCGTAGAGGTCTTTCAGGACTTCCAAACTTTCCAGGGCGCCGCTGGCGTCGAGCTTATTGGCGATGAGCAGCGTCCTTTTGCCGAGCCATCCTGGGGTGTTTGGCAACTCGGCGCCGAGCTGCACCTTGGCTTTGGCGAGTTGGGTGAGAGTGGTTTCGAGATCTTCGAGAAGGTCCGGATCGCTCAGGTCTACCACCAGCATGGCTGCATCCGCGTTGCGGATGATCTGATAAAGCCATGATTCAGGGAAGTCGGGATGGACTGGGGGCAGATCCACAAGCTGGATCTGAATGTCTTCGAACCTCATCATGCCCGGCAGGGGGACACGGGTAGTGAAAGGGTAGTCGGCCACCTCCGGCGTGGCATGGGTGAGCTGCCGGACCAGCATCGACTTGCCGCTGTTGGGCGGGCCCACCAGCGCCACCTGGCCGGCGCCCTCCTTGTCGATGCGGTGGATGATGCCGGCGCGGCTGACGGGCTTCCTGGCCTGTTCCGTCCGCAGCTTGGAGAGGCGCCGCTTCAGGTCGGCTTGCATCTTTTCCGTCCCCTTGTGGCGGGGGATGGTGGCCAGCATTTCTTCCAGCGCGCCCAGCTTTTCTTCCGTCGTATTGGCGGCCTTGAACCGTCTCTCGGCTTCCAGGTATTCGGGGGTGAGATTCGCAGGCATAGGTTCCCTCGAGGGTAGCCCCATTATGCGACGATTCCAGCCTCGCGGGTAGAGGGTAAGACTGGACCTAAGGGGGTTCACAGTACTGTTACCTTGGTGTCACATCGCTGGAACGTCTGCTTGTAATATATTGAGTCACCAAGGCAAAAAGCTGCCTTCGGTGGAGAGAGCGTAGCCTTGAACCCCGCTTCCAAACGCTCCTTCAGACAAGATGGAGCGAACGAAGATGCCAATCCGTTGTTGCCCTAACTGTAAGAGTAGCAGCGTCAGGCGTTCAAGGCGGCGCGGAGTGCTGGAGTCTCTCGTACTCCGCTTGCTTTTGCTGAGGCCGTTTCGTTGTGACCATTGCGACAACCGCTACTATGATTGGTTCTTTAGCAGGAGGATGGGACGGATTCCAGGGCAAACTGCCGGCACTTAAGTTCGGTGTGGCCTCGGAGGGAAATGCGCCACCGGGATGAGGAACGCGCGAATTAGTTGTAGACTGTCGTCAGGATGCAAGTTTCCATGGCACACCACTCCGGCCCTGACAGGAATATCTTGCCCGGAGCAGTGTTGTCGAGGGTGAGCGAACTGCTCAAGTGTGGTAAGCTTTCTGGCTTGGCCTGTACATAGCTCTGACTCGAAGAGTCCAGGATAGGCCGTTTTCCCAGATTTGTGCGAGATGCCACCTCGATGACTCGATCGCTCTACGCGATGCTGGTTGTGTTGAGTATCTGTCTTGGCTGCGGCCTTGCGGCCTCGTCGCGAGCTGAGGAACCCGCGGCGGTAGAATGGGTCCCATTCGTGGCCAAATGGGTCGAGCAAGACGAAGTTCAGACATCGTGGGGACATCTTACGGTCCGCCTCTCCGGAATCTATGTCAGGGACAAACGGGGTCGTGGTTCAGACGGGCCACTGTTAGCCCCATCCGCGGCGGCTTGCCTGTCGTGGTTCTTGCAGACACGGCAGTCCTCTGCGACCGAGTTAGTCACACGTTCTATTCGCTTGATTTTTCGAGAAGGACCATCAAAGCTCTGCAAGTAGACATCACCGCCGAGCCGCTGTTGGGCGACAATCCAATGTCCCCGCAAGCCTTTGAACAGCATCGTTCGGAAGACAGGTTCCTTGGCAAACAGATTATCTCAGGTATGGAGTGCGAAGGGTACGCAATCCATGACTCTCGTCACAAGGGCGAGTACGTCAGCGAAGCGTGGTATGCGCCTTCCTTGAATTATCTGCCTATTGAAACCAAGTCGCCCAATCAGGCCGGCCAAAAGGTTACCACTCGCGTCGAGGAAATTCAGGCCGGAAAAGAACCGGATCCGCAGTACTTCAGGCTTCCTAAGGGATTCAAGATGATCAAATAGTCATTCCCGCGAAAGCGGGAATCCACCCCACAAACCTGGGGGAAAGGGCGGACTGGATTCCCGCTTTCGCGGGAATGACTGTTTCGGAAAGGATACCCTCCCAAATGACACCAACACCAGGTCTGCCCTTAGCGGGCCAAAAGCTGGCGCAATCGTGTACAATGGACATTCGAGTCCAAGGTTAGCCAGATTCTGCGAGCCGTGATTTGAGAAATTGCACAAGGTGGCGTTCCTGACTTAACTTTCGACTCTCGACTTCCGAATGTCCAACCTCCTCAACCAACTTAATCCCCAGCAGCGCGCTGCGGTAGAAGAGACGGAAGGGCCCCTGCTGATCCTGGCAGGAGCCGGCAGCGGCAAGACCCGCGTCATCACCTACCGGATTGCCTATCTGATCGAAGCCCGGCAAGTTCCACCCGAGAATATACTGGCGGTGACGTTCACCAACAAAGCCGCCGATCAAATGAAGGACCGTGTTGGGAAGCTGCTTGCCGGGCATTTGAAGCTGCGGCCGGGCGCCCCGCACGTTTCCACTTTCCATTCATTTTGCGTCAGTGTGCTGCGCCGGCATATTGAGCGGCTCGGTTACAGTCGCGATTTCACCATCTATGATGATGACGACCAGTTGCGGGTGTTGAAAGCCTGCATCCAGGAACTGGGTCTCAGCGAGCAGATCACATCCCCGCGAAGCACGTTGGCGAAAATCAGTTACGCGAAGAATCGGGGAACTTCCCCCGAGGAGCTCTACAGGCAGGCGGTCAACCCGGAAATGGAGAAGTTAGCCTCTCTCTATGAGTGGTACGAAAGCAAGCTGCGACGCGCCAACGCACTCGACTTCGACGACTTGCTGCTCAAGACGGTGGACCTTCTCTATAATTCTTCCGAGGTCTGCGAAAGCTATAACCAGCGTTTCCGCTATATCCAGGTGGATGAATACCAGGACACGAACCGCATCCAGTATCAGTTGATCCGCCAGTTGACTCTACTCCAGCAGAACCTCTGTGTGGTCGGCGACGAGGACCAATCCATTTATCGCTGGCGCGGCGCCGACATCGAGAACATCCTCAACTTCGAAAAGGACTATCCCAGGGCGAAGGTCATTCGGCTGGAACAGAACTACCGCTCCACCCAGGTCATTCTTGATGCGGCGGGGGCGGTGGTGAGCCGGAACTTGGCGCGCAAGGGCAAGACCTTGTGGACGGACCGCAGCAGCGGTGAAAAGCTTCGTTTATTCGAGGCCCGCAGCGCCGATGAGGAAGCCGAATTCGTGGCCGGCGAAGTGGCGCGGGCGGTTGCCGAGCCGGGGGATGGGAGCGTGGCTGTCCTCTACCGCACCAATGCGCAATCGCGAGTGCTGGAGGAGGGCTTGCGTCGTCGGGGAATCAGTTACCGCTTGGTGGGCGGGTTCAGTTTCTACGCGCGGGCAGAAATCAAGGATGCTCTCGCTTACGCGCGCCTGGCTAATAACCTGAGTGACGACGCGGCGTTCGGGCGCATCGTCAACACGCCGCCGCGCGGGATTGGGGACACGACGCTGCAAGCGCTCGAGGAATCCGCGCGGCAGAACCGGCTGAGCCTGTGGGAAGCACTCGAGCAGGAACTGTTTCAGAAGCGGCTGCCGGCGCGAGCCCGGAGCGCGCTGGAAGGCTTCCACGCGCTCATGAAAGAACTGGTGGGCGACCGCCAAAGCCTGCTCCTGGGAGAATTCTTCAAGCGCATCCTGCAGCGAACCCGCTACCTTGAGCTTCTGAGGCAGGAGAATCAGCCGGCCTCCGAAGACCGCATTGAGAACCTCCGGGAATTGGTGAATGCCGCTACAGAAGCCGAAGAGCAGGGCATAACGCTGGCGGAGTTCTTGGACCACGCCGCGCTGGTTTCCGACGCGGATGACTACGACGAACATTCTCGAGTAACCTTGATGACTCTGCATAGCGCCAAAGGCTTGGAATTCGAAACCGTATTCCTGGTGGGCATGGAGGAAGGACTGTTTCCCCACCAACTCTCGCTCGACGATCAGGCCGAGATCGAAGAAGAGAGACGGCTCTGTTATGTGGGCATGACCAGGGCGAAGGATCGCTTGACCCTTTCCTGGGCCCGGCAACGACGTTCCTTTGCTCGCGAATCCTATGAGGAAACGAAGTCTTCCCGTTTCCTGCGGGAGATCCCAGCGGAACTTCTGGAGCCTTTCAGTTCTGCGGGCTTGGGTTGGAAGCCTCGAACGAACTGGGACAATGCGGTCAATTCCGTTTCGAGCGTCGAGCGGTTTCTCGAGAGCCGCGGGAAGCGTGGGTCCCCAGCAGGTTCCAGAGCGCGCTCCCCCGCCGGCTCGCGCTGGCGAATCGGGGCGATGGTCCGGCACCCCAAATTCGGGGTGGGGACGATCCTTGGAGCAGAAGGCGACGGCGAGGATACAAAGTTGACCGTCAGTTTCCCAGATTACGGGCAGAAGAAGTTCATGGCACAATACGCTACGTTAGAAAAGGCGTAGCCGGACGCGTTCTGGAGTGCGGCAGCTTGCTGCCGCTCTCGCTCAGGCCAGCTTGCTGGCCGTGCACTACAGCGCGGTACTTGGAGCGGTGAGGCGCGAGCAAGCTCGCGGGAGAAAAGCAGCAGCAAGCTGCCGCACTCCAGGGCGCCTGCGGCGCTTTCCGTAGTCTACTCTGTGTTAAAGTTCGAAAGGCATGTCTCATTTCGGCTGTGCTCCACAGACAGGCTATACCACGACCATTGTTAACCAAGACGAGGTCACCACACTTATGAACACCAAGAACATTAAGGACAGAGCAGAACGCAAGAAGCTGAAGCGAGCGGCGCGCAAGAAGCGTCCCCCCAAGCCGAAACGGACTGAACCGCGCGGCTCCCGCAAGCCTAAGGTCAAGAAAAGAGGACCCGGCGCGCCCCCACGACGGTAGCTGAGACTTGTGATCCGCAGACGGAGCGGCGTACCCCCTCACCCGTCCCGCGCCGGCTGGTGAAAACGCCGGTCGCGGGCCACCCTCTCCCCCAAGGGGGAGAGGGGCAGAATTGCCTCAGCGCAGATATGGAACCAGTCCTCTTTCCCCCAAGGGGGAGAGGGCCAGAATTGTCTAGGCGCAAATGTAGAAGCTCCGATCTTCTCCTCTCTAAGGAGGGGAGCCAGATCATCAAATCGAATCCCCTCCTCTCGGAGGAGGGGGCTAGGGGGTGGTGAGGAATCGCGTGGCCAATCAATTCTTTCGGAAAAAAAGCATCGACAAGCTCATCGCGGATGCCGACGCGCCCGGGCATCAACTCCGGAAGACACTGGGGCCATGGTCGCTGACGGCGCTGGGCATCGGCGCCATCATCGGCACGGGAATCTTCGTCCTGACCGGGACTGCCGCCGCCGGTGAAGTTTTGGAAGTGCGCTCCATCCTCAAGGCTCCGCTGCTGGACGTGCTGCTACACGGTCAGAAGGCGCTGGGAATGGCAGGACGGCCTGGAGCAGGGCCGGGGATTGCCCTCTCTTTCCTGCTGGTGGCGATGGCCTGCGCCCTAGCGGGACTTTGCTACGCTGAGTTGGCCTCGATGATTCCCATTGCAGGGAGCGCCTACACTTTTTCCTATGCCACCCTGGGTGAAATCGTGGCCTGGATTATCGGCTGGGACCTCATCCTCGAATATGCCGTAAGCAACATGGCGGTGGCGGTGGGATTCTCCGCCTATGCCGACAGCCTTCTGCGAGGTTTCGGGTTGGAACTGCCGCGCAAATTGGTGCAGCCCATGATCGCGGACGGAAAGATGACTGGGGCCTATTTTAACCTGCCGGGCTTCCTGATCGTGATGATCCTCACCGTAATTCTGGTGATTGGAATCCGGGAGAGCGCCGGCGCCAACAATTTGATGGTGTGCGTGAAAATCGTTGCCATCCTCATCTTCCTCATTGCGGCCTCGCGGTATATACACGTCTCGAATTGGAAGCCCTTCATGCCCAACGGCTTTCAGGGCGTGTTAACCGGCGGGGCCATCGTCTTCTTCACTTACATCGGTTTTGACTCGGTATCCACCGCCGCCGAAGAGTGCCGGAATCCTCAGAAGGATGTTCCTTTCGGAATCATCGCTTCGCTGGTGATCTGTGCGGTGCTCTATGTGTCGGTGGCGTTGGTCTTGACGGGAATCCAGTACTGGCCGACCTTGCGGAACGCCGCGCCCGTGGCGAACGCTCTGATGGCCATCGGGCTTACAAACGTGATGAAGTGGGTGACGGTAGGCGCGCTCACCGGGATGATCAGCTCCTTGCTGGTTTTCCAGTTGGGGCAAGCGCGGGTGTGGTTCGCCATGTCGCGTGACGGGCTGCTTCCTCGAGCATTTTCAAGAGTTCATGCGCGGTTTCGCACCCCTTACGTCAGCACCTGGGTGGCGGGCTTCTTTGTGGCCATCCCTTCCGGCATCTTTGATATTGGCACGCTGGCGGACCTCTCGAATATCGGAACGTTGTTTGCCTTCACACTGGTGTCGATGGGCGTGCTTGTGCTCCGCCACACTCAGCCTCAGCGCCGTCGTGCCTTTCGCACCCCCTGGGTTCCCGTCGTTCCAATCCTTTCCATCCTTTGCTGCCTTGTCCTCATGGCCAGCTTGCCGATCGAAACCTGGGTGCGTTTTGTGGTGTGGTTGATTATTGGCTTGACCATCTATTTCGGTTACAGCAGGCACCGCAGCGAATTTGGAAGGAGTCCGCGGGAATGACAGGCGTTTCGAAAGGGATCCCATCCCAAATGACACCAACACGAATCGCTGATGGACGACGACAAATTTCCGTGAAATAGGGTAGAATCGGGCAGATCGTTTGGCATTCTGAGGACCCCCGAACGCGGGGGAGTGAGTTCGTTATGCCCAAGGCGCGGCGTCCTTCGCAGTTGACATCTCGTGGGTCCATTGGCCGGCTGCTCGCAGTTCTGGCGCTTTGGGTATTGACCGTTCATCCGGTGGCGGCCTGGGGTCCGATTGGCCACGACATCGTGAATACCTGGGCGATCCAAACCCTGCCCTCCGAAATGCGCAGCTTTTTCGAGGCGAATCGTCAGTTTATCGTTGAACACGCCAATGATCCCGATGAGTGGATAAAGAAAGATCGTTACGAACGCAAGCGGCACTATATCTACATGGACAAGTATGGGATCTTTCCATTCCTGGGCTTGCCGCATTCGTTCAAACAGGCCGTGGAGCAATACGGGTCCGGGCGCGTCAATCGCGATGGCGTGCTGCCCTGGCAAGTCGGAGAACACAGCCTCCGCTTAACGGAGGCGTTCAAGTCTCGCAACTGGGACCAGGCGAAACTGGAGGCGGCCGTACTGGCCCACTACGTGGCGGATGCTCACAATCCGCTTCATGTGACCCAGAATTTTGACGGCCAATTAAGCGGCCAAGCCGGACTGTCTGGTCGGTATGAAATCCGCCTCTTGGACCGCTACTCGAAGTTCTTCATTCTCCATCCCGAAGACGCGGCAAAGATTGACGATCCTACCGAATACGCATTCCAGACCTGCCTCGAGGCTTATACCTGGTTGGATTCCATCATTCTCGCGGATTTGCGCGCGCGGGAGGGCCTGCCGGATTATACCGACGAGTACTTCGATCGCTTTTATTCACAGGTCGGCGCGACCGTGATGAGGTCGATCAACGAAGCAGCGCACGACGCGGGGTCCTACTGGTACACGGCCTGGCTGAATGCTGGGAAGCCAGCGCTGCCCGGACGGTAAGGAATAGGGAATAGGGAACAGGGAACAGGGAATAGGGGACAGTGCTCCCAGTTCCCTACTCCCTACTCTCTATTCCCTCGTATGCTCGTGCCTGCCATGCACCAGCCCGCCACTGACCTCGAGTCATTCATCCGACACCTTCCCAAAGTGGAGCTGCACCTCCATCTGGAGGGAAGCGTCCAGCCTGAAACCCTGCATGAACTCTCGCGTTCTAAGGGGCGTCTGGAGAAGGAGACGCGGGCCTGGATCTCGGAACGCGCTGGGCAGAGATACCGGTACAAGAACTTCCAGGACTTTCTCCAGGCCTTCAAGCTGGTCACCTTGCTCCTGGAGACGCCTGGCGACTATGCTATGGCCACCGCTCGGCTGATTGAGGGGCTGGCAAACCAGAATGTGAAGTATGCCGAAGTCATTTTCGCCGCCGGCGTTGTGATGTGGAAGAAGCAACCTCTGGAGGCAATTTTCGAGGCGGCGGCTTCGGCAGCGCGCGCGGCGGAGAAAAGTCTCGGCGTGCGGGTGCAATGGATTTTTGACGCTGTCCGCCATTTCGGCGTCGAGCATACGCGCCAGGTGCTCCACTGGGCCGAGCGCTTCCGGTCGCAGGGCGTGGTGGCTTTGGGAATCGGCGGTGACGAAACCCGCGGTCCGGCGGAACTCTTCCCGGAGGTATTTCGGGAGGCAAGGGAAATGGGCCTCCATGTTGTTGCCCATGCGGGAGAAGCCTGTGGGCCGGAAAGCGTCCGCAAAGCGGTAGAACTGCTGGGGGCCGAGCGCATCGGACACGGGCTCGCAGCGGCGCGCGATCCGGCCGTGCTGGCGCTGCTTCGTGACCGCGAGATTCCATTAGAGGTCTGCCTCACCAGCAATGTCGCCACGGGCGTGCTGGCGCGCGTGGAAGACCATCCCTTGCCTCAGTTTCTGGAAGCCGGCCTTGTGGTGACCTTGAACACCGATGACCCTGCCATGTTTGGGACAAACTTGGTTAATGAATATTTGCTGGCCGCAAAGACTTTCGGCCTCGCACGCCCGCAAATCCTTCATCTGTGCCAGAACGCCATCCGCGCCGTCTTCCTGCCCGAAAATGAGAAGCTGAGTTTGCTCAGCATGACGCAAAAAGCTGTAGGGGGACCCGTCAGCTGACGGACCGTCCCCTGATCGCCGTGATCTCGGTTCGCTGCGCCGCCCATCATGGGGCGTAGGGCAAGCCCTACCCCTACGGATGGGGCGACGGTTCAATGCTTGTGGGGATGGATATGGGGGTGGGAGTGAACTTCGCCCGAGGGGTGAAGGTGGCGATGGACGTGGATTAGGTTGGTCCGCTCCAGCAAGGCTGTCTCCCGCAACACCTGCGAGGGCTCCCCTTCTGTGACAACACGACCCGTCTGCAAAACATAACAGTAATCCGCAATATCCTCGACAATCTCCAGGTGGTGCGTGGTCGTGATCACGGTCTTGACTCCCCCACGCCAGCCCACCAGGAAGTCGATCATTTGGCTTGCGCTCTTCGGGTCCAGGGCCGCTGTAGGCTCGTCGAGCAGGAGCACTTCGGGGTCAAGCACCAGGACCGAGGCCAGCGTTACCCGTTTCTTTTCGCCCGTCGACAAATGATGAGGTGAGCGGTCTTTAAGGTGGGTTATCTTCATGACCTCGAGCATTTGGGCGACCTGACTGCGCACCTCCTCCTTGGGCCAATGAAGCTGCAATGGGCCAAAGGCCACTTCATCAAAGACCGTCGGGGAAAAAAGCTGGACATCGGGATTCTGGAACACCAGTCCTACCCGGCGGCGAAACCGGTAACCGAATTCAAGATCCTGTAAACGATCCTCGGTGAGTGACTCGCCGCAGAATAGAACACTGCCTTTTTCAGGGAAGGCCAGACCGTCCAGAATGCGCAGCAGGGTTGACTTGCCCGACCCATTGGCTCCCAGCAGCGCCACCCGCTTACCCGTCGGGATGGCAAGGTTGAGGCAGTCGAGGGCGGTCACCTTGTGGTAGCGAAAAGTGACGTCTCGGACCTCGAAAACCGGAACTGACATTCAGATCTCCCTCAGTGCGGATTGGGTCTTTGCCCTCTCGCGAAGGGGTGTCATTCCGAGCGCAGCGAGGAATCTCGCTCTGAGTCCTTCCCCCACAAACCAGAGCAAGATTCCTCGCTGCGCTCGGAATGACACTGTTCGGCCCTTACCGTCCGAAATACAATGCGCCCGAAGCCAGGACCACAAATACGGCCAGCATGATCCAATCGATCATTGACGTCTGGAAGTCATCCAGCACATACACTTCGCCCCGAAAGCCTCTCGAGAGCATGGCACTGTAAACCTCGCCGCTGAGTTGGAGGCTTTTGGACATCAGAACTCCTGCGCTCGAGGCGGCCACACGGCGGCGTTCGGGTCCCTCCAGCTCTCCCACCATCCGGCTCCGGCGCGACTCAAACATATCGTGGGCGGTTTGAAGCAGCAAGAGAATATAGCGGTACGTCATGCCCAGAATCACGACGAAGACCACGGGCACTTTGAACACTCGAAGCGCCTTCAGCACGTGGCTCCAGGGCGTGCAAAGTATCAGCAAGACCGATAGCGTTGCCGCGGTTTCAACTCGGGCCACGAGGTAACACGCGCTGGCCAGCCCCTGAGCCGTGACCGGCCAATCGAGCAGTGGAAGGTGCAATACTTCGCGGCCGGGGACAACGAATGGAGCGGGCAGCGCGATGACTCCGGTAAACAAGACGATTGCGACCCAGACCCGCTTGGCCAGGATTCCAAGAGAGACGCGAGACATTACTGCCATGCTCACCGCGACCGCGAAAAGCGCGCCGATAACCCAGAGTCTGTGGGCCATCGCTGACACAATCACCAGGGCTAGGATTCCGATCAGCTTGATACGGGGGTCGAGACGCTGGAGCAAGCCATCGGTTTTCGCAAGTTCTTCCGCATAAAGAGCTCGCTCCATGGCGCTAACAAGACTTGAAAGGGTCCGCTCAACAAAATTCATCCGGTACCTACAAGAGGCTCTCGATCCTGCGTGGCGACGTCCCAATCCCTACGTCCCCCGCTGTCATTCTGAGCGCAGCGAAGGATCTTGCTCTGCCCGCTCAGGATAAACCGCGCGAAGAATCTCGCTCTGGACTTTTCCGCCGACATGGTCAGGACTCTCCCGTGTGGCTCTTCATCGAATCTGCTGCGCGTGAGCTGCCTCCGTGTGCGAACAGCGAGCTGGCGATCAGGCAACCCAGGATGATGATGCCGGAACCGAACATGGCGGAAAGTAGGTAGCCAAGAGCCGGTCGCCGGACGAACGCAGGAGCGTACTGGGGAAAGGGTGCAGTCCACACGGAGTAGAGACGCTCCAATCCTTGGGGTGCTTGTGGCGGCGCTAGGTTCCTGGATGCCGCCGCAATTCTCTGCCGTGCCGCTGCATCGGAGAAATCGCGCGCCCCCCATTCCCCCCAGGCAGCGCCGCCCGCTAAAATGCCCAGAGGAGTCAAGGCCAACAGCAGGGCCAGTGCGGTCCAGAGGGGTTTCAATCCACTCCAAGCGCCTCGCCACGTAACTTGGCGGGGTTCTTCATCGCCTCCTGTTGCGCCCGGGGCTGTGAGCTTCAGTAGGGACGGATTCGCCCGCTGCAAGTAGGCCACAACTCCACCCGACAAGACCATTTCGGCGAGTCCGGCAAAGCTCAAGTGTCCAATCATCATGGCCGGAATGGCAATGCTCAAAGGGTAGGGGGCATACAAGGGCGCTCCGCTGGGGTCTCGGAAAAGCAGGGGCTGAATACCCAACTCAACGGCCGCAAAAAACGCGGCTGCGTTGATTGCGATGTAGCCCGCCAATGCTGCCGCGACCATCCTTCGCGATGAAGTGATGGCCGCCCGGCCGGCCAGAAGGCGGTAAACAAGATATGCTACCAGAGACCCGACGATCGCCATGTTAAAGCAGTTGGCCCCCAGCGTGGTGACGCCACCGTCCCCGAAGAAGAGAGCTTGGATGAGCAGAGCAATCGAGATGGCGAGGATGGAAGCCCACGGGCCGAGGACTATGGAGGCGATGGCGACGCCCAGGGCGTGCCCGGTGGTGCCGCCGGGCAGCGGCAGATTAAACATCATCACCAGGAAGGAAAATGCCGCAAACACCGAAAGCAACGGAATAAGTCTCGTGGTCAGCAGTCGCTTCAACCGGCGCAACGCCACGTACCAGAACGGCGCGGAGGTTGCGTACAGGGCCGCGCAGGTCGCCGGACTTAGATAGCCATCGGGAATATGCATAGGAATCAGCTTGTCAGCATAGTACATCCTCATTGTACAGTATTATGGTTGTAGAATTCGTGTTACCCGCTGCCCACGGCGGCGGAAAACTGGTGCACGGCCACGACTTGCGAGGGTTATAATGGCTACCCGGAGGTCTCTTTCACATGTCTCGTATCCTAAGGGCATTTCTTTTGCTCTTTGCATGTCTCACTCCCCTGCCCGCTCAGGCGCCGCCCAAGACCAAGGTCCTGATTTTGACGGGCGTTTCGAATCACGACTGGCACGCTACAACTCCGGTCCTCCGCGAGATCCTGGAGCGCACGGGGAAGTTCGACGTTCACGTCAACGAAGAAGTCCGCGGAAACACGCTCCAAACCTTTTCGCCTTATGACGTTCTGCTGCTCAACTACAACGACTGGAAGAATTCGGGCCCCTGGTGGGACGACGTCGCGCGCCAGGCGATGCTCGACTTTGTGAGAAACGGCAAGGGCCTTGTTTCCTACCACGCTTCCAACAATGCCTTCTGGGGCTGGCAGGAATTCGACAAGCTGGTGGGTGGCACCTGGCGCGATACGGGTGGACATGCCCCTTATCACGCTTACACCGTGAGCATCGTTGACCGGGACCATCCCATCACCAAGGGTATGCCGGCTTCTTTTGCGGAAAACGACGAGCTTTATCATCGCCTCTCCTTGCAGCCCAACATTCACATCCTCGCCATCGCGTTCGATGACCCTAACAATTGCCACAAACCCGGCGAGGGTTGCGGGACGGGCAAAGATGAACCGCTCATCTGGACGCTTCCCTACGGAGCAGGGCGGGTATTCCAGACCGCGCTGGGACATGACGTGAAGGCCATGCAGAGTCCCGGTTTCATGTTGACCCTTCAACGCGGCGCCGAGTGGGCCGCCACGGGACAGGTGACGATCCCCGTGCCTGCGGACATGAAGTAGTGTTCCGTGGAGCGCAGCAGCGTGAATCCAAGAGCGTCGCCCTGTAGGGCAGAATAGGTGGCGGCGTGAACAACCCTCGAGAAGGCTATGGGCTCGCGTCCCGGGAAGCAGGCCAAGCCCGGCGCGCGGCAGGAGGTCAGCCGATGACGCACTCCACAGGTCGCGGTCTCGCCCTCTTCCTGTTGATGGGCTTGCCTTTACTTTTTGGTGAAGCAGGCCGGGGACAGGAAGAGGAATCGGCGCCGTATGAAATCCGGCTTTTGCCCGAAATTCGCTCGGAGCAGGTCCAGGCCAAGTACTGCTTAGGCGGACCTTTTGGGGTCCACGAAGAATTTGTGAAGGCAGAGACGGAGAGGAACTCGTACCTGATTGGCACATCCGTGAATCATCAAGCCGCAGAAACCCTCAAGGTCATTTTATATGCGCCTGGATGCCAGATTGTGACCATCGCGGTTCCCTCGTTATCTGGGTCTGAGAAGGGCGCAGATGTTTCCTGCGAGGACCTCCCTCCTATAACCTTCAACGGAAGAGTGGAGCTGCCGGAACCTCTTCGCAGCCGGCATTACGAGGTGGAAATCACCTACATGGCCTACTGGGCGCATGAGTTCTTTGGTATCGCGGACGGCGTGGTAACGACCTTCCATCTGGGGCAAGTGACGCCAGACGAAGGCGGTGCATTCCAGGTCCTTCTCCCGAATTTCACCAAAGACGCCGTCACGGAGTCCTTCCATCGTAACGCCGGGCTCCAATTCATCGCTCGAGAACCCGATACCGGCAACATCGTGTCTTTCCTCGTGCCGACCAACGAGGAAGGGAAGAACTTGCGCGACCTTCCACTCAAGCCGAAGTATCATACCCCGGTAGTGTTCAAGCCTCTTCCTGAATCGCCTCAGAACCAGACTGCTGGACCAACGCGGAAGGAGGCGCATTAACACGCGAGCCTGTCATTCTGAGCCCTTCGCTGTCATCCTGAGCGCAGCGAAGGATCTCGCTCTGCTCGCCCAGGGTAAACTCCGCGAAGAATCCCTGTAGTTGACAACTTCCGGAACTGCGCAGCTTCTTCGCTTCGCTCAGAATGACAGACCGCTCGAGGAGCCATGCCTTCTAACTTCGCGGAATACTACGACGCGGTCATTAATTGGAAGAAGCGTTTGGCGCGCGAGATGCCGCTGCTGGAAGAACTCGCCCGCAGTGCCGGGCCGCGAGTCCTTGTGCCGGCCTGTGGGACGGGCTGGCATGTCGCGGCTCTGGCCGAGCGGGGCTTCAGAGTCCTTGGCTTCGACGCCGATGAAGACGCGGTGGCATTCGCCCAGCAACGAATCAACCAAGAGGCGGATGCCATCTCAGCGGCCGGCGGCGAAGCCAAAGTGAGCCTCCTGAAGATGGAGCAAGCCGGGGAGCTTGGCCCCGCCCACGACGCAGCCTTCTGCTTGGGCAATGCCCTGCCGGGCATCTCGGGCGAGGGGCAGTTGCTGGCAGCCCTAAAAGGCATTGCAGGCGCCTTGCGAGCTGGAGGCATATTGCTCACGCAAAACCTCAACTACGACCTTCGATGGGAAGAGAAGGCCCATTGGTTCCCGCTGCTTTCGGGAGAAACCGCCACAGAAGAAGTCTTACTGGTGAAATTTGCCGACTACGAACAAGAAGCTATCAACTTTCATGCCATGTTTCTGGTGCGCGAAAAGGCAGGGGCAAAGTGGCAATCCCATGTCAGAAGCTCCCGGCAGATCCCGCTTTTTCGCGACCTCCTCACCCAGCTTCTGACTCGAGCCGGCTTTGGGAAGATGCGATTTTGGGGCGATTACGCCAAGGCCCCGTTCGACCCGGCAAAATCGAACGACCTGGTGGTGGCGGCAGAAAAACTGTAACTCTCGCTTCCGGTTGGGGGTAATCCCTCAGAAGCGGAAGGCGCGTTGCGGCCTTGAGCTTCGCTAGGCGCGCAATATCCAGGTGCGGAAGCTTCGTGTGGAAGCCGTGGGCATTGCCACTCGAATTCCAAAGCGCACACCGCCTGGGTGTGCTCCGCTTTCTGGTTTCTGATAGTCCCCCGCCATCACCCTTTTTTCGCTTGTGCCGCCAGAGCCTCGACCTCCAGGCGCGTGGGCAGGGAAGGCTGAGCGCCCATTTTGCTTGCCGCCAAAGCGCCGGCACAATTTGCGAAGCGAATGGCATGTTCGAGGTCGTGGCCGGCAGCCAGTTCAACTGTCAGAGCTGCTGTAAATGCATCGCCTGCTGCCGTGGGATCAACAGGGGCAACCTTGTAGGCAGGAAAGTGTTTTGACTTCTTTGCGGTCACCAGCATTGAGCCGTCGCTGCCCAGCTTTAGAACCACTGTTTTTACACCCAAGGAGATGAGTTTTTCAGCCGCCTCGCGCGCCGAAACTCGTCCGCGAACTTCCTCGCCGGTCAGGTGTGCGAGTTCTGTCTCATTGGGCGAGACAACGTCGGCCAAGGTCAAAATCTCTAGCGGGCAGTACCGGGGTGGACCCGCGTCAAGCACCGTCAATTTGCCGGCCTTCCGACCCAGGCGCAATGCTGCTTCCACAACTTCCAATGGGATTTCCAGCACGGTCGAAAGCGCATCCGCGCGCTCAATGACGTCCTTTGCCCGCTCGATGTCGGCGGGTGTCAGGCTGAAGTTCGCGGCTGGGTCAACCGTAATGCAATTATTTCCGTTGGGGAAAAGCATGATGAAAGCGCTCCCAGTGGCGCGCGCTGGGTCGCGCCGGACGCAGGTGATATCAATCCCGTTTGCCACCAACCCCTGAAGCAGGAAGTCTCCGATGATGTCCTTGCCCACTGCACCCACAAGCGAGGTCTTGGCGCCCATTCGCGCCACGGCCACCGCCTGGTTCGCTCCCTTGCCGCCAGGAAAGAACTGGAGATTTGAAACCAACATGGACTCGCCTTCTCTGGGCAGCCGCTCCGCCTTAACAACCAAATCGAAATTCGTGCTGCCCACAACCACAACCTGAAGATCTTCTGCGCGACGCATCATAAGAACCCCTTGGGGCGCTCGGGCCCGCAAAAAACTGCTAGCAACCGGGGGTAGTCCTGCCCCCCTTTACATACTGAAGAGGTAAGAGTATTTTAACATTACTGGCAAGAATGGTCTTCCGGAGGTAATTGCGACGGATGAAATGGCACTGCGTGAAACCACAGACAACCTAGTCCTATGGTTGCTTGCCGTCGCTGAGACGCATATAACAAATCGAGTTTGACTCACATTGATCGCTGGAGTGAGTGGGTCACGTTTCCTTTGACTCACGCTTCAGGGAGGGGATTTCATCATGCCAAAAGGGAAACAAATTACAGCTTGGGTAGAAAACAAGGCTGGAGAAATCGGCCGAATCGCCGAAGCACTGGGCAAGGCGAAACTGAACATCACGGCCTTCTCCGGTTGGGGCACAACAGGTGAGAGTCCGATTCACCTCCTGGTCAGCAGCCCAGCGAAGGCAAAAAAGGTGTTGGGGGGCCTCGGCATCCGCTGCACCGAGGAGGAGGTCCTGCGCATTACGCTTTCCGACCAACCCGGAAAGCTCGGGGAGGCCGGGGTGCGCCTCGGCGCGGCGAACATTAACGTGGACTATGGCTATGGAAGCGTCGCCGCAGGCGGTAAGAAGGCCGAGATCGTGCTGGCCGTCTCTGATCTCGCGGGCGCCGCAAAGGCCCTGCGGGGTTTGTAATTGATGTGGCACGGGCTTCACGCGAATGGGTAGCGATTGAGTTCCAGCGCGCGGTCGGCCACTCGCCGCCGCAATTCGATGGTATCCGGTGGCGTGCGCCGCAAGAAGCGCCTTAGCACAGCGAGTCGGGTGCGAAGTGTATCACCGTCGGCGATCCGCGCCAGTGCGCGGCGCGCCTCGACTTCCATGCGGTCGCAGGCATCGTAGATGAACACTTGTGTGGCCGCGACCTCAGCGGCGCATGCTTCGGTTCCGCGGACGGAGAGCTTCTTCAAGGTGCGCAGCAGCAGGCTCTCCATGGCGTAAACATCCATCACCAGGTTGCTGAGCACGCCGATCACTTCCTGCTCTTTTTCGAGCCCCCTCAGAAAGCGCTGTGCGGCGCTTCCGGCCACCAGCAGCGCCACCTTCTTGGCGCCTTCAACCAGCTTGGCTTCTTCCCCGAGCGGCTGATCGTCCGGCAGTTCCTCCCCCAGCCCCATGCCCAGAATCTCGTCGAGCAGTTTCTGGGCTGCGGGAATCAGCGCCAGTTGGCCCTTCATCGATCGCTTCATGAGCATGTCGGTAATCAGCAGCCGGTTGATTTCGTTCGTACCCTCGAAGATGCGGTTCACGCGCTGGTCACGGTAGGTGCGCTCCACTTCAAAATCGCTAGAAAAGCCGTAGCCTGCGAAGATTTGCACGGTCTCATCCGCAACATAGTGGAGCGTCTCTGTCCCCATCACCTTCAGGATGGAGCATTCCACCGCGTACTCTTGCAGGGCTTCCATGATCTGCGTGGCCGCTGCGGGCGCCCCCTGGTCAATTCCCTCGAGCAGGGAATCGATCATGCCCGTCGTTCGATAGGAAATGCTCTCGATAGCGAAGGTGCGTACGATCATCTCGCCCAGCTTTTCCTTGATCAGGCCGAAGTCCGCGATCTTGCGGCCGAAAGCCTCGCGCTCCTTGGCCCATTTCAGGGCTTCGAGCAACAGGTACTTGCAGGCTCCCACGCAACCCGCCCCGAGTTTCAGCCGCCCCACGTTCAGGATGTTGAAGGCGACCAAGTGGCCCTTGCCGATCTCACCCAACAGGTTCTCCACGGGAACAGGCACGTTATCGAGGCTCAGGGGCGTGGTGGAAGAACCGCGAATACCCATTTTGTGCTCTTCAGCGCCTGCCGAGACACCCGCGAATCCCCGCTCCACGATGAAGGCAGTGAACTTTTCCCCGTCCACTTTGGCGAACACCACGTACACATCGGCGATGCCGCCGTTGGTTACCCACATCTTGGTGCCATTCAAGATGTAGCGCCTCCCGTCGGGGCTGAGGACCGCCCTAGTCTTGACATTCAAGGCGTCCGAGGCCGAACCTGCTTCACTCAAGGAATACGCGCCCACCCATTCGGCGCTGGCCAGCTTCGGCAGGTATTTCTCTTTTTGGGCGTCGGTCCCAAAGAAAGCGATGGGCAGAATCCCAATGCCGGCTTGCGCCCCCACCGTCGCAGCCCACGAGCCATTGCGCGCCATCTTTTCCGAAACGACGATGGAAGAAATCTTGTCCAGCGCCAGCCCGCCGAATTTCTGGGGGAGGTCCGTAGAGGAAAGGCCAACCTCCGCGGCTTTCCTCAAGAGCTCCCTCAGCACGCCTGGCTTCTTGTCCTCAATCTCCTGAATGCGAGGGACAATTTCCTGATCGATGAACTCCTGCGCTGTTTGGGCGATCAACTTGTGCTGGTCGGTAATGTCTTCCGGCGTGAACACGTCTCCAGGAGAACGAGCCTCGATCAGAAAGCTCCCGCCCTGGGGTGCAACTTTACTGGATGCTGCTTTTGTGACCATTTTCTAGTTTCTGATTTTCTTATTGAAGGTTCTCAAATATCCCTGCTGCTCCCATGCCACCGCCCACGCACATCGCGACCATGCCGTACTTGGCGCTTCGCCGCTTCAACTCAGCGAGCAGGGTAGCCGTGAGTTTGGCGCCGGTGCAGCCCAAGGGATGCCCCAGGGCGATGGCGCCGCCGTTGACGTTCACTCGTTCGAGATCCAACTCTGCCAGCTTGATCACCGCAAGCGCCTGGGCGGCGAACGCCTCATTCAATTCGATTACTGCGATATCCGCGAGCTTCAGGCCCGCCAACTTCAGCGTCTTGGGGATGGCGTAAACCGGGCCGAGGCCCATTTCCTCCGGCAGGCATCCCGCCGTCGCGAAGCTCACGAACCTGGCCAGCGGTTCGAGTCCTAGCGCCTTCGCCTTCTCCGCCGACACCACCACGGCCGCAGCGGCCCCGTCACTCATCTGCGAGGCGTTCCCCGCCGTAACGGTACCGCGGGCATGGAACACGGGCTTCAGCTTGGCCAGCGCATCCAGGGAAGTATCAGCCCGCGGTCCCTCGTCGGTGTCGAACCGGATCTTGCGCCTCTGCGGCTTATCCTTGCCGTTTAGGCTGACCTCCACCACCTCGAGCGGAACGATCTCCTCTTTGAATTTGCCTTCTGCGATCGCTGCCAGCGCCCGCTGATGGCTGCGGAGCGCAAACTCATCCTGCTGCTGGCGCGTGATGTGATATTTTTGTGCCAGGTTTTCAGCCGTCAATCCCATGCTGAGGTAGGCATCAGGATAATGCTCCATCAAGTAAGGGCTAGGCGCGAAATGATATCCGCCCATGGGAATCATGCTCATGGTTTCCGTGCCACCGGCAATGACCGCCTCGGCGAACCCCGCCATGATGCGTTCGGAAGCGATGGCAATGGCCTGGAGACCCGAGGAGCAGAAGCGATTGATCGTCATTCCCGAACAGCTCACCGGCAGACCGGCCCTGAGCGAGGCGACGCGCGCCACGTTGTTCCCCTGTTCAGCCTCGGGCATCGCGCAGCCCAGGATCACGTCTTCAACCTCGCTAGGGTCAATCGCCGGGGCCCGCCTCAGGACCTCCTGAATGGTGGCGGCGGCCATGTCATCCGGTCGAGTGTTGCGCAGCGTTCCCCGCGGCGCCTTGCCCACCGCGGTCCGCGCGATGGATACAATTACTGCTTCGCGCATACAAACCTCCTAAGAGCAGTGACGAGTGACAAGTGACCAGTGACGAGCGGGATTCAGGAGTCAGGAGAAAGGGCGGACCCGGACAGTAAGTGCTCAGCACGGCCCTTTCCCTAGCCCCCAGCCCCGGCCAGCCTGAACTTGTTCTTGGCTCGTCACTGGTCACTTGTCACTCGTCACTGCTCTTCTAGTTCCTCAGCGGCTTGCCGTGTTTCAACATAAATTGGATGCGTTCGCTGGTCTTCTTCTGGCCGCAGAGGCTTAGGAAGGCCTCCCGTTCCAAATCCAGCAGGTACTGTTCGGAAACGAGCTGTGGGGAAGTGAACTCGCCCCCGCCGGAGAGGATCTTCGCCAATTGAGTTCCGATCACCACGTCATAGTCGGAGATGTACTCGGCGCGGCGCATCAAGTGCAAGCCCAGTTTCATTTTGACGAAAGCCGCTTGGCCGAGGACTCGAACGTCCGCGCGCGGGCTGCCCGGACGGTACCCCAAGCGGGCCAAGTGGAGCGCCAACTGCTTGGCGTCTGCGAGCTGCCGGTCGCGGTTCATGCTGATGGAGTCCTTCGCCGAAAGGTAGCCGAGCTTGCGCGCTTCCTCGGCGCTGGAGGAGACCTTGGCCATGCCGATATTCAAGAAGACTTCCTTGACGAATGTAAATGGGTCGGCCTCTGGATCGGCAGGCACGGCATCCATGGCGCGCACTAACATTTCCTTCGTCCCGCCCCCCGCCGGGATCAGGCCCACCCCGGATTCCACAAGACCCATGTAAGTCTCCGCCGCGGCGCGAACGCGCGTGGCGTGTAGAACCATCTCCGTTCCCCCTCCCAGCGTCAGGCCAAAGGGAGCGGCCACAACAGGCTTGGGCGCATACTTGAGCGCCATGTTGGCGTTCTGGAAGGCGCGCACGGCCCTGTGAAGGTCGTCCCACTCGCCTTCCTGAATGGTCATCAGGACCATCATCAGGTCCGCGCCCACGCAGAAGTTCGCCCCCTGGTTCCCAATCACCATGGCGTCAAAGCCCTCGTTCAAGGTTTTCAGCCCGGAGTGAATCATCTGCACCGTGTCAGCCCCAATGGTGTTCATCTTGGAATGGAACTCGAGGCAGACCACGCCCTCGCCAAGGTCGATGAGGCTTGCGCCGGCATTCTTCCTGATTTCCATTTTGCAGGCTTTGAGCGACGGCAGCAGCAGGATGCCGGGCTTATCTGCGATATCGCGATACGCGCCACTCGCGAAATCGAAGTAGCTTCGAGCGCCGTCGCCTGACGCGTAGAAGGTTTTCTTGCCGGAGGCGAGGAGTTTTTCGACCAGGGGGGGTGTTGATCGGCCTGCCTCCTTCCAGGCATCGACGACTTTCTCCATCCCCACTGCATCCCAAAGCTCGAAGACGCCGCACTCCCAGTTGAAACCCCACTTCATGGAATTATCAATGGAGACGATGTCGTCCGAAATCTCCGGCACGCGCATCGCGGTGTAGTGGAAGGTATCGAAGAGAACCTTCCGGTAGAATTGTCCGGCCCGCTCAGGTGACTGGCAGAGCGTCCTCACCCGCTCCCGCGTGTCCTCGATATTGCGGGCCATCTCAAGCGAGGCGAACTTCGGTTTCTGGCGCGGACGATAATCGAAGGTCTTGAAATCCAGCGTGAGAATTTCGCTCTCTTCCCCGCCTCCCTTCCCTTTGACTTTCTTATAAAAGCCTTGTCCGGTTTTATCTCCCAGCAGTCGGCGCTGCATCATCTGCTGGATAAAATCGGGAAGCTGGAAGAGGTCGTGCCGCTCATCATGGGGCAGTGACTCCGCAAGGTTTTTGACCACGTGCGCCAGGACGTCGAGGCCGACGATATCGAGCGTTCGGAAGGTTGCGGACTTCGGCAAGCCCATGGCAGGGCCAGTTAGCGCGTCGATTTCCTCAATCGTGTAGCCATCCTCCTGCATGGCGCGCAGGACGTCCAGGGTTGTGAACGTCCCGATGCGGTTGGCGATGAAATTGGGCGTGTCCTTGGCGATGACGATCCCCTTGCCCAGCACCACCTCGCCGAAGCTCGAGACCGCCTCGATAACCTCCGGCAGCGTCTCGGCGACGGGAATAATCTCCAGCAACTTCATGTAGCGAGGAGGATTGAAAAAGTGCGTGCCCAGAAAATGCCGCCGCAATTCCGCGCTGAAGCCTTCGAGGATGCTGCCGATGCTGATGCCCGAGGTGTTGGAACTCACCGCCGCCCCTGGCGCGCGCACTGCCATGACCTTTTCGAGCAACGTCCGCTTGGTGCTGCGGTCTTCCGTCACCGCCTCGATGATCCAGTCACAATCTTTCAGCCAAGTTAAGTTGTCCTCGAAGTTGCCCAGGGTGATCATCCGAGCGGCCTCCGGGACGAAGAACGCTGCCGGCCGTGACTTCAGCGCTGCCTCGAGCCCGGCTTGCGCAAAGCGGTTGCGAACCTTTGCGTCGCCGAGCGTCAAGCCATTGGCTTGCTCTTCAGGGGTCAGCGCGGGAGGGACGATATCGAGCAGAACAGACGGAATTGAAGCATTGGCAAGATGAGCCGCAAGACGGGCCCCCATCGTTCCCGCGCCCAGCACGGCCACTTTGCGAATGTCACGCACGTTTTTCCCCCAAGGATGTCGGCAAGAACCCCATAAACCATTATGAATGGTGAATAGTAAATTGTGAAGTGCGGACGCAGAGTTTGTCTTGCGCGCCGCGCTCAGGGCCTCTGATCCCTTGGCTTCCTCAATGCCGTGGCTGCTCGTTGCGGTGTAAGATGGTGGAGAGCATTAGGCGAACTATCCTGCGGGGAGTGGCCGGTGAAAGTACTCTACTGGATCGATGTCTGCATCTTCCTTGGTTTTGGAGTGTTCGTGATATACCAGAGGCAGTGGAACACGCGCGGCTTCATTGGGATCACCATGGCGGTTGTTGGATTCGGCCTGTGGGCGCTTGCACGGGCTCAGCTTGGGAGGTCTTTTGCCTTCCGAGCGCAGGCCAAGGAACTTGTAACGACGGGCCTCTACTCCAAATTTCGCCATCCCATCTATCTCTTCGGTGGAATAGCCTATCTTGGTTTGTTTATCGCTTGGGGCAAACTGTTTCCGTTACTATGCTTGCTTTTGTTTTATCCGCCACGGCAAATCCTGCGGGCAAGAAAAGAGGAACAGGTCTTGGAACAGGCATTTGGGGAAGAATATCGCCGGTACAAGGCCAGCACATGGTTTTGAGCCGTCTCCTCGGCGAAATGGGCAAGGAACTGCGCGTTCCTGGCGGTATAATGCAAACTTCCAGGAGGTAAACGATGTTCGATGTTGTGACTTTTGGCGAAGCCATGATTCGCCTCTCTCCGCCGCATTTCGAAAGACTGGAGCAAGCCAACTCGCTGGACTTGCGCATTGGCGGCGGCGAGTTGAACGTCGCCGTGGGTGTAAGCCGTTTGGGCCTGAGAAGCACCTGGGTCTCGCGCCTCCCGAAAAACGCGCTCGGAAAGCTGTTGGAAAACAGGGTCCGCCAGGCTGGCGTGGACACCTCCAACCTGGTTTGGACCGACGAGGGAAGAGTGGGGCTTTACTTCCTCGAGTTCGGTGCTGCGCCAAGAGCCAGCTCAGTGCTCTACGATCGGGCGCAGTCCGCCATCAGCGCCGTGCAACCTGGCGAGATCGACTGGAAGAAAGTGTTCCTGGGCGCGAAGTGGTTTCACACCAGTGGCATCACGCCGGCGCTCAGCGATTCGGCGGCCGCCGTTACCTTCGAGGCCCTGAGGGCTGCAAAGCAGGCTGGGGTTACCGTGAGTTTCGATCTGAATTACCGCGGCAAGCTCTGGCCGGCTGATAAAGCACAGGCAGTTCAGGAACCGATGATGGAGTTTGTGGACGTGCTGATAACCACTGAGGAGGACACGAAGGTTGTTTTCAAGATCAAAGCCTCCGGCAAGACCGAGGATAAAGGTTTTGCGGAAGTCTCTGCCGAGACTTACAAGGAGGTGGCGCGCCAACTTCAGGAGAAGTTCAAATTCCAGGCTGTGGCCATCACCTTGCGGGAGAACCCGCTGGTTTGGCGGAACACCTGGACGGCCATTGCCTACCACGATGGGGAATACTTTGACGATGTAAAGTACGAACTCGAAATCGTGGACCGCCTGGGTGGGGGCGATTCCTTCAGTGCCGGGTTCATCTATGGCTATTTAACGAAGAAATCCTATGCGGACGCTGTCCGTTACGGAAATGCGTTCAGTGCCCTGAAGCATTCTGTACCCGGCGACTTCAACTGGGCAACGCTCCAAGAGGTGGAGAATCTGCTCAAGGGCGCCAGCCTGAGGGTAGCAAGGTAAACCCTGGGGACTAGGGACTGGGGAGAAGTTCGGTTGTTGTCCCCCAGCCCCTAGCCCCCAGTCCACAGCCCCTTGATTTGAGAGGTACAAATGTCCTGGACAAGAGAAAAGAGTCTGGCACTTATTCGGGAGGTTGGTCTTATTCCTATCGTTCGCGCGCCCTCACCCGACGACGCCCTGCATGCCGCGGAAGCCATTATAGAAGGAGGGATAGGAATTGCCGAGATCACCATGACAGTTCCCAACGCCCTTCACGTCATGGAACGCGTGGTGGAGAAGTTCGGCGATAAGGTGCTGCTCGGCGCGGGAACGATCCTCGATCCTGAAAGCTGCCGGGCAGCTCTGCTGGCAGGCGCAGAGTTCATCGTCACGCCGTCACTCAATCCACGGGTCATCGAAGTGGCGCGGCGGTATAGCAAGGCGTGTGTTCCTGGCGCCCTGACGCCCACCGAAGTCGTTTCGGCATGGCAGTCAGGCGCGGACATGGTGAAAATATTCCCTTGTGGACCCGTGGGCGGGCCCAGTTACATCAAGGCACTGAAAGGCCCCTTCCCCCAGATCGAATTCGTCCCCACGGGCGGAGTCAATCTTGAAACCACACCGGAGTTCATCAAGGCTGGGGCAGCGGCAGTGGCGGTGGGCGGAGAATTAGTGAACGTGAAAGTCCTGAAGGAAGGCAAACTGGATGTGGTGGTTGCCAATGCCCGGAAGTTCATCGAAGCTGTCCGCTCCGCCAGGGCATCGCTGCGCCAATAGCAAGGCATGAGGTCCGCGCTGCTCAATTTCGCGCTTGCCGCCGCCATCCTGGGGGGCGCCTGGGTGCTTACCAATTTGTTCGCTCGCGCCATGTACCTTGTTTGTCCAGTGTGCCAGACGCTAAACGCCCGGCGGCGGAGCCACTGTCGGAAGTGTGGGGAGCTACTGCGCGCGCATGGCCGGGTTGCCAGGGGATGAAGACTCGGCTACGAGCGCAATTGTGAATGGTCAATGGCAAATTGTGGGTTGCGGAGGCAGAGTTTGCTTTGCGCGCCGCGCCCAGGGCCTCTGACTGCCGCGCTTCCTCAATTCACAATTCACAATTGCTCCGCCTTGGGCGCCGCTTTTCAATGACTCAATCGCTCAATTCCCTCACCCCATCACCAAGCCACCATTCACGTTGATGACCGCGCCGGTAATGTAACTGGCTTCTTCCGAGGCTAGGAACGCTATGGTTGCTGCCACTTCTTCGGGCCGGCCGAAACGCCGCATGGGAGTCTGGCTCATCCATTCTTGCTCGCGCCCTGCCATACGCTCGAGGAGTAAATCCGTAAGGATACGCCCTGGGGCCACCACGTTTGCCGTGATTCCGTAAGGCCCCAGCTCTTTCGTCAAGGAAAAGGTGAAACCTAGAAGTCCCGATTTCGCTGCGGAGTAGTGGGCATGATTACTCGACCCTGTGTAAGCCGCCTGCGACGAAACATTGATGATCCGTCCCCAGCGGCGTTCTTTCATCGACGGGATGCACTCACGCGTGTATCGGAAAGATGCGGTTAAGTTAATAGCCAGAGCTTGTTCCCAATCTTCATCCTTCATATCGACAACAGAAACATCGGTCATCTCGCCGGCGTTGTTCACGAGGATGTCAATCTTTCCCAGCCTCGCGACGGCTTCTTGAACCGATTGCTTAATGGCCCTCGGGTCAAGTACATTGGCTTCAATTGCCAGACCCTGCCCAGCGGTCGACTGGATCTGCTCAACCACTTCGTTTGCCTCTTTGATGCGGCTTCGGCAAAGTACGGCCACGGCGGCGCCCTTGGCAGCCAAGGCCAGGCACGTAGCGCGTCCGATGCCTCGCGATCCGCCCGTAATTAAAGCGACGCGGCCCGAGAAGCTTCTGTCCGCCGAATTGCTTTTGTCCTTGTTGGGTAATTCCATTCTCTATGTCTCCTGGGGTCAATCAATTCAGACCCCTCACCAACCCACAGATTTTACACGGCCAGCAGGTTGCTGAAAATCTCTTTAGTGTCATCCTGAGGGCAGCTTTTGGTCGCGTGTGGGAGTGCGCACCAGCGCCATCCCCTGGCCCCCTCCCGCCGCGGCGCGAGGAGAGGACAGCATCACTAGCCTTCAACGCTTACCATTGTGAATCGAACCATTGGCTGGCCGCGCAGCCCGCCCCGTGAAACACGACCGAGATATATCATCCGTGCTAAAATTATAGTTCGGATTCGGAGAGCGAGGTCGAATCCCGATCTGATCGGGACGCCGGTCCGATGTTTTTTTCTCCGGGAAGACTGCTAGAGATGAAGCAAATCCTTTTGACCAATGACGACGGAATCCAGGCGCCGGGGCTGAAGTCTTTGGAAGAGAGCTTGGGATCGATAGGCGAAATCACTGTGGTAGCGCCGGACAGGGAGATGAGCGGCACCAGCCAGTCCATCAGCGTGCACGCCCCGCTGCGCGTTCGTCAGCTTGATGATCGGCATTACGCTGTTTCAGGCACGCCCGCTGACACCATCATTATCGCTCTTTACCACCTCCTCCCGCAGAAGCCCAATCTGGTAATTTCCGGCATCAACCCGGGCGGCAACCTGGGGGAAAGCGTGGTTTACTCGGGCACCGTGGCGGCGGCCATGGAGGCCGTGCTGCACGGTGTGCCGGCGTTCGCAATATCCTTGGCCACGCGCAAACACCTGGATTTTTCCAGCGCCGCCACATTCGCCGCCCAACTGGCTGCAAAGGTTTTGGAGGAAGGCTTGCCCGAGGGTGTGATGCTTAATGTGAATGTACCGCGCGGCGAAGTGCACGGCGTCCGGTTGACGCGCCAAAGCCAGAAGATTTCGCAGAACCTGGTGCTGGAAAAGAAGGACCCGCGCGGCCGCCCCTATTATTGGCTTGATGAAACAGTCGAACTTAGTGAGGCTGAGCTGGATTCCGACTATGCCGCCATACTCGCCCACGAGGTTTCCGTAACCCCCCTGCATGTTGACCGCACACATTACCCCAGCCTCAATCACCTTTCCCGCTGGCTGCCCTCCCTAAAGGTGACCGTGGGCAGGTAGCGTAGGCTTATTTTTTTGACAACAGCAACCCTCGGGAAATAAAATTAGTATCTTGAGGGGATTTCGAGACATCCACTGAACAGACGACTGTTGCGTGCAACGCGTCATCTGAATGTCGCGCAGGTCGCAGGAAGGCTGACCGACTGCGCAGCATGAACGGCTTTAACAGGCGCCACACTTCAGCCGGAAGACGCTTATCGTAGTATAGTTGGCTAAACTTTCGGCGCCAGCTTCGGGCTCTGGGGTCCCGAAACAACCAACCTCAGGGTGCGAGACTTTTTCTTTCAACTTCACATCTCCCAATGCGGCGCGGGGGAGTCCGGCGGTCGAAGGCTCTTCGGGCAGCAGGCGAGGCAGCAGAGCGGGACCACGGCAACAAACAACGCGATCTGAGAGCGACTCGCTTCTGGAAACTCTGTTGGGGCTTCCTCCATGGCCCAGATTTTTCATCGCAGCACCAATACCATCTCGCGCGTGAGTATCTATGGGGCGGTATTTATCGCCGCCGCTCTCTGCTACCTTGGGTGGGCCATCACCCAATCGCCCTACTTCACCGACGTCAACGTGGCCCGGCAACAGCCGGTGCCTTTCAGCCACAAACATCACGTGACCGATGACGGGATTGATTGCCGTTACTGTCACAATTCGGTCGAGAAATCGTCCTTCGCCGCGATTCCCTCAACCCATATCTGCATGAGTTGTCACTCGAAGCTATGGGTTAACAGCCCGATGCTGGAACCCGTGCGCCTGAGTTACCAGACCGACAAGTCGCTGGAGTGGACGCGAGTCAACGCGCTTCCCGACTTTGCGTATTTTGACCACAGCATTCATGTTAATAAGGGGGTTGGGTGTACCACGTGCCATGGCCCGGTTGGAGACATGCCTCTCACCTGGCGAGCCAACACGCTTTACATGCGCTGGTGTATCGATTGCCATAAACACCCGGAGCGTTACGTCAGGCGACGCGAGGATGTTTTCAAGGCCGATTACAAACCACCCCAAGACCAGCTCGCCCTGGGGCGACAACTGGTGAAGGAATACAAGATTAAGGATGCGAGACAACTGACGGATTGCTACACATGCCACAGGTGAGGCGTCGTCGCGTGACAATCGTTCCATTCTCGAACTGGAACCCCCTCACCCCCGGCCCGTCTGAACATTTGCCATTTGAATTTTGAACTTCTTTTCCCGGACGAGCGGATCAAATGGCAAAGGGCAAAGGTCAAATGGCAAATGTGCAGTGGGTCCTAACTGGAGTTTTATGACCCTCGCTCAAGGAGCAGAGGGGAGACCAAAGCTAAATGGCCGAGAACGGCACCACAATGCGGGCTCACGACCTAGTCAAGCTTCAGGCTGCCGCCGCGAATGACGCCAAGCAGCGTTTTTGGCGCGGCCTCGACGAGCTGGCGGAGACTCAGGAGTACAAGGACTTCCTTCGTCACGAATATCCGTACGGAGCCTCGCATCCGTCGGCTGACGGATTGAAGGGCGAAGCCGCCAACGAAGTCAACACCCTCGGACGCCGCGAGGTGCTGAAGCTGATGGCCGCTTCTGCCGCCTTGGCAGGCCTGACCGCATGCACGAAACTCCCCACCGAAAAAATCGTCCCATACGCCCAGCAGGCGCCCGAGGAATTCATTCCGGGCAAACCGCTCTTCTACGCTACCGCTATGCCTTTCGGTGGTGTGGGCACGGGACTGCTGGTGGAAAGCCACATGGGCCGCCCAACGAAAGTGGAGGGGAATCCCGGGCATCCGGCCAGCCTTGGGGCCGCCGATATCTTTGCGCAAGCTTCTGTGCTCGATCTCTACGATCCGGACCGCTCGCAGGTGGCCATCCGCAATGGCCGGATTGGAAGTTGGAGCGCCTTCCTCACGGCAATGGATGGGCTTCGGCTGCAGCTTGTAGCCAACAAGGGAGCAGGGTTCCGGTTGTTGACGGAGACCGTCACTTCGCCAACGCTCGCCGACCAGATTTATGCTCTTCTGACCCAGTTCCCATCCGCCAAATGGCACCAGTTTGAGCCCTGCGGACGCGACGCCGCGCGCGAGGGCTCGCGCCTGGCTTTCGGTGAGTACGTCAGCACGGTCTATAGATTTGACCGGGCAGACGTAGTCCTTTCTCTTGATTCCGACTTTCTTTCCTCAGGGCCTGGCAGTCTGCGTTACGCGCATGACTTTGCCGGCAAGCGACGGATTTCCGACCCCCAATCGACGATGAACCGGCTGTACGTTGTGGAAAGCACCCCGTCGTCTACCGGAGCCATGGCGGACCACCGGCTGCCCCTGCGGGCTTCAGACGTTGAAGCTCTTGCCTGCGCTGTTGCAGAGGGGCTGGGAGTTAAAGCGCTGGTGAGAGCACAAGCAAGCTTTCCCAATCTTCCTTTAGATTGGGTCGGCGCGCTCGTCCGTGATCTTCAGCAGCACCGCGGGGCGAGTTTGGTAGTGGCAGGCGATCAGCAGCCGCCCGTCGTACACGCGCTGGCGCACGCCATGAATGAAGCGCTGGGGAACGTGGGCAAGACCGTTTACTACACGGCGCCCATCGAGGCAAACCCGGTCAATCAACTCGAGTCCCTGCGCGAGCTGGTTTCAGAGATTGAAGCCGGCCAAGTCGATGTGCTGTTGATGCTGGGCGGCAACCCGGTTTTCACTGCTCCTGCTGACCTGCAATTTCGAGAGAAGCTTCTGCAGGTTGGCCTGCGAATCCATCTCGGGCAGCACGAAGACGAGACCGCTGAACTCTGCCATTGGCACATCCCCGAGGCACATTATCTCGAGTCGTGGGGCGATGTCCGGGCCTTCAACGGAACCGTAAGCATCATCCAGCCGCTCATTGCCCCGCTTTACGAGGGCAAGTCCCCTCACGAACTGGTTTCGGTGCTCCTGGGCGAGGCAGGCCGGCAAGCCCACGCTGTTCTCCAGGACTACTGGAAACGCCAGACGCCTGGTGCGAATTTTGAAGCGACCTGGAAATCCTGGCTCAACGAGGGAGTGGTTGCGGGGACGGCTTTGCCTCCCAAGCCAGTGAAGCTGGTGCGCGATTTCCGCGCGCGGCTCTCTCAGAACGCGGCCGCCAGCCACAGTCAGAGCCGCGGCCTTGAAATCATCTTCCGACCAGACCCCGCAATTTGGGACGGGCAGTTTGCTAACAACGGCTGGCTCCAGGAATTGCCGAAGCCGCTGACCAAGCTTACCTGGGACAACGCGGCCATGCTCAGCCTCGCCACCGCGGAGCGCCTGGGGGTGAAGAACGGGGAGGTGGTGAAACTCCAGTTCGAAGGTCGCGAAGTTCAAGCCCCTATCTGGGTCATGCCGGGTCACGCGGATGAGTCTGTCACGGCGTACCTGGGTTACGGGCGAAGGCGGGCGGGTAAGGTGGGCTCCGGTATCGGGTTCAACGCCTATGCGATTCGCCCCTCCAGCGCGCCGTGGTTTGGCTCTGGGCTTCAAATCGCGAAGACGGGCGACATGTACGGTCTGGCGACCACGCAGCATCACCACATCATCACCGGCCAGAACCAGAAGAAAGAAGAAGAGGAAAGCTCTGCAGCGGCCCGGCGAGACCTTGTCAGGGTTGCCGCAATCGAGGAGTTTCGGAAGAACCCGGATTTTGCCAGGGACCCGGAGGAACAAACCACGCATGCCCCCTCGCTGTATCCCGGCTTTAAGGACGAGGGATACTCCTGGGGCATGGCGATCGATCTGAATAGCTGCACAGGCTGCAATGCCTGTGTGGTGGCATGCCAGTCTGAAAACAACATCCCGGTGGTCGGCAAGGACCAGGTGGCGCGGGGCCGCGAGATGCACTGGATCCGCGTGGACACCTACTTCCGCGGGGCTTTGGAGAATCCGGAGACTTACCACCAAATCGTACTGTGCATGCAGTGCGAGAACGCTCCCTGCGAATCCGTTTGCCCGGTTGGCGCCACCGTCCACAGCCCCGAGGGCCTTAATGAAATGGTTTACAACCGCTGCGTGGGCACGCGGTATTGCTCCAACAACTGCCCCTACAAGGTAAGGCGCTTCAACTTCAAACTCTTTCAGGATTGGACGACACCCAGTTTGGTCCCCATGCGGAATCCGAACGTGACGGTCCGGAGCCGGGGGGTGATGGAGAAGTGCACGTACTGCATCCAGCGCATCAACGCAAAAAAGATAGAGGCAGAAGAGCAGGACCGCGAAGTGCGCGATGGGGAGATTCTCACGGCTTGCCAGCAAACCTGCCCGACGCAGGCGATTGTTTTCGGAAACATCAAAGATCCGAACAGCCGCGTGTCCAAGCTGAAAGCGCAATCCAGGAACTACGCGTTGTTGACGGATTTGAACACGCGACCACGGACCACTTATTTGGCCAGGCTGCGAAACCCCAACCCGGAGATCAAGGAGTAATCGTTGAGTCCCGACGCACCAGACAAGACAGCCGCCGCTCAGCCAGCTAGTCCCTTTCTTAGGCCCGGCCATTCCTACGCGTCGGTCACCGACAAGATCAGCTCCATTGTCTTGGTGGAAGGCACGAGGAAGGGGTGGTTGGCGGGGTTTGCCATCGCCTTTGCACTCTTCATGGTCTTGAACATGGCGGTGGCTTACCTGCTTTACATCGGCGTTGGCATCTGGGGAATCAACATCCCTATTGCCTGGGGATTTGCCATTGTCAATTTTGTTTGGTGGATCGGAATCGGTCACGCAGGGACGCTGATTTCAGCCTTCCTGCTGTTGATGCGCCAGGCCTGGCGGCAGTCTATCAACCGCTTTGCCGAGGCGATGACGCTGTTTGCCGTTGCCTGCGCGGGGATGTTCCCGCTCCTGCATATGGGCCGCCCATGGCTGTTTTACTGGCTGCTGCCCTACCCCGACACGATGGGGACTTGGCCGCAATTCCGCAGCCCGCTGGTTTGGGACGTCTTCGCGGTATCCACGTACGCAACTATTTCGCTCCTCTTCTGGTTCGTGGGGTTGATTCCCGATCTGGCCACGTTGCGCGATCGCGCCAGGCAGCGCATGGCTAAAGTCGCCTACGGCGTGTTGGCCATGGGGTGGCGCGGCTCGGCTGTACACTGGCGCAATTACGAAATGGCTTCCTTGTTGCTCGCGGGGCTTGCCACGCCGCTGGTGGTATCTGTCCACACGGTCGTGAGCTTTGATTTCTCGATTGCCATTGTACCCGGCTGGCACAGCACCATTTTCCCACCCTACTTTGTTGCGGGTGCCATTTATTCGGGCTTTGCCATGGTGTTAACCCTGGCAATCCCCCTCCGATATTTCTACAAGCTCGAGGACTTCGTCACCGAACGCCATCTGGACAACATGGGGAAAATGCTGCTGGCGACGGGCTTGATCGTGGCTTACGGATACCTGATGGAGACGTTTTCGGCCTTTTACAGTGGGAACCAGTACGAGAAGTTCATGATTATGAATCGCATGACCGGCCCTTACGCTCCTGTCTACTGGATCCTCATCACGTGCAATATTGCTGTCCCATTGACCTTGCTGTGGTCCTCACGCATCCGGAAAAACGTGCTGGCGCTTTTTTTGATTTCGCTGGTAATTCAAACCGGGATGTGGCTGGAGCGCTTCGTCATCGTCGTAACCAGTCTGCACCGCGATTTCATGCCCTCTGCCTGGGGGATGTACTACCCGACGATATGGGACTGGGCGACTTTCATTGGAACCATCGGCCTGTTCTTCACCTTGTTCCTGCTTTTCATCCGGTACCTGCCGATGATTTCGATCTTCGAAATGCGGGAGCTCGTTCACAAGACGGCGGAGGAGAAGGCTTAAGGGATTGAATCTTTGATTCATTGAACGACATGAAGCGACACGCAATTTACGGCCTGTTGGCCGAATTCGAAAACTCGGAGGACTTGCTCAGTGCTGCCCAGCGCGCGCGCGAAGCTGGATACCGCGGTTTGGATGCGTTCTCACCGTTTCCCATCGAGGGTTTGGCGGATGCGGTGGGTTTTCGCAGCACGCGCGTCCCGCTCCTTTGCCTGCTGGGAGGACTCATCGGATGTTTTGGGGGCTTCTTCCTTCAATACTGGCCGAACGTTTTCGGCTATCCCCTGGACATCGGTGGCAAGCCTTACAATAGCTGGCCTAATTTCATACCCATTACTTTTGAGCTGACGATTCTCTGCGCGGGTCTGGCGACTGTACTCGGAATGCTGGCGCTCAATGGCCTGCCTACTCCCTATCATCCGGTCTTTAACGTCCCCCGTTTCGAGCTGGCCACGCGGAACCGGTTTTTCCTGTGTATCAAGGCGTGGGATCCGAAGTTCGATTTGCAGAAGACCAAGGAATTTTTGGCGACCCTGAAAGCCAAAGAGGTTTCTGAGATTGAGTCCTAAAAGCTTGTTAAAGACTCTGTGGAACCATACGTGGCACAGCCACTCCTGGCTGCACACGTGCGGCGTTTACGGTGCCACCAGCATACACGCCAGCTCAGCCTCGTCAGGGGCGGAAGACTGTAGCCCAGGGCGCAAGCCCTGGGAAAGACGACCCACTCCCCGCCTTCGGCACCCCTCTCCCGCCCGGGCGGGAGAGGGGACGGGGGTGAGGGAGGTTTCGCCTACCCACGGCTCACGCCGTGGGCTAAGTTCTACCGCCCCTATCGGGGCTGTGGAGTCGTTCTCAAAGTACAGCATTTATCCGACAAACTTCAGTTACAGAACGCTAGTGTTCCAGAGCGCACGCTGGGTCTGTCTCGCTCTCTGCGGATTGTTCCTGTTCGGGTGCCGGCTGGACATGCACGTGCAACCAAAGTACAAGCCGCTCGACCCCAGCAACTTCTTTGACGACGGCAGGTCCGCGCGGCCAGTGGTTCCAGGCACCGTGGCGCACGGGCACTTGCGCGCCGATGAACTTCTCTTTACAGGGAAGGTGAATGGGGAGCCGGCTGATGTCTTTCCATTCCCCGTTACGCGTGAGGTGCTTGAGCGCGGCCGCGAACGCTACAACATTTACTGCTCGCCCTGTCACGACTACACGGGGAGTGGAAGGGGGATGGTCGTGCAAAGAGGTTTCCCGCCTCCACCTTCTTATCACCTTGAGCGATTGGTGAAGGCCCCGGCGGGGCATTTCTTTGAGGTCATGACCAACGGTTATGGGGCCATGTATAGTTACGCGTCGCGCGTGACTCCGGAGGATCGTTGGGCCATCGTCGCCTACATTCGGGCCCTCCAGTTGAGCCAGCATGCGACGCTGGAGGATGTGCCACCACAGGAAAGGGAGCATCTGACGGAACAGGCTAAATGAATTCGACTGAATCCATCCAAACTGGTCTGGGCCGCTTCCAGAGGGGTTCGCTGGTCGTCGGCCTGCTGGGCCTGACGCTCTGTTTCGCCGGGGCGTCCCACAGCCCTGTGCAGTTCTTCCGCTCTTACCTGCTGGCGTTTGTGTTTTGGGTCGGCGTGGCGTTGGGGTGCATCGCCATTTTGATGTTGCACCACATGGTGGGTGGGAGGTGGGGCTTTCTGCTGCGCCGGTTGCTCGAATCGGGGACAAGAACATTCTATTTGATGGCCGTTTTAGCGCTGCCTCTACTGTTCGGCCTGCGTCTCCTTTACAGTTGGGCGGACCCGGAGAAAGTCAGGCTAGACCCCATCCTGCAATACAAGCAGCCTTACTTGAATGTTCCGTTTTTCATTCTCCGGACGGTGATTTACTTTATCGCTTGGATCGCGCTGACCTACTTCCTCAACAAGTGGTCCCGGGAGCAGGACGAGACCGCGAACCCCCACTTGGCGAAGCGCCTCCAGAACCTCAGCGGGCCCGGGCTGGTCATTTACGGGCTGACCGTCACCTTCGCGTCGGTTGACTGGGTGATGTCGCTCGAACCCCGGTGGTTCTCGACCATCTATGGAATGATCTTCATGGTCACGCAAGCGTTGGCGGCGATGTCCATCGTGACCATTGCCGTTATCCTGCTTTCAACTCAGAAACCTTTCTCCGACCTCGTTTCCAAGCGAGTCTTGAATGACTATGGAAACCTGCTCCTGACCTTCACCATGCTCTGGGCTTATCTCTCTTTCTCACAGTACCTCATCATCTGGTCGGGGAACCTTCAGGATGAGATTCCCTGGTACGCCACCCGCGCCTCGGGTGGATGGGCCTGGGTGGCGATAGCACTCATCGTCTTTCACTTTGCCGTACCCTTTCTTCTGCTCTTATCCCGCTTTGTAACACGCAGGACGCAATGGCTGGGAGCTGTGGCCGCCATTCAAATCGTCATGAGCGCGATTGATATCTTCTGGCTCACGGTGCCTGCCTACGAGCGCTCAGGTCCTCAGTTTCACTGGATGGACTGGGCGGCGATTCTCGGCATCGGCGGCGTTTGGATTTGGCGATTCACCGCAGGTCTGAAAGGCAGGCCGCTGCTGCCACTTCACGATCTCCAAATGGAGGCCAGCGGTCATCATGCGTAGCGCTTTGGAGTGCGGCAGCTTGCTGCCGCTTTTCAACCAGGCCAGCTTGCTGGCCGTGCAGTTGTAGCGCTGACCTTTAGGTCGGCAGCCATCGTGCGGAGCTAAAGGTCAGCGCTACGAGCAGTACTCGGACAGGTGAGGCGCGAGCAAGCTCGCAGGAGAAAAGCGGCAGCAAGCTGCCGCACTCCATAGCGAGCGTTGAAGGGAGAGCATAGGTCATCATGAATGGGAGCAACGACCCTGGCCGCCAGCCCAGGCGCAGCCACGAAACAAGCGATGCCAATGTCCGCAACCTGATTATTTCGGGCGTCTTGTTGTGTTGTCTGGTTATCGCAGGTCTCCTCGTCAGTGGAGTTGTGTTCCATTACTTTGTTGGCCACCAGGGGTTAGGTCCTCCGGCGTCACCATTCGAGAATGTTCGGATGTTGCCACCCGAGCCGCGCCTGCAAGTTTCGGCGCCCAAGGACCTCAAGCAGTACAAGGCTGCGCAGGGAGAAATCCTGAATAGCTACGGGTGGGTCGATCAGAACGCTGGTGTTGTGAGGATTCCGATTGGCCGGGCGATGGATATCCTGGTTCAGAAGGGTCTACCGGTTCGCGGCGCGACCCCGGCGAAGCAAGGCAACCTGAGAACCTCTGAGCTGAAGTCTGCCCAAGGGGCAAGAAAAGCTACACAGGACCAAACGGCGATGGGCTCCAGACCAGAAGAGGCTAGAGAATGAATCGGATGGCTGGCGCTAACATCTTATAAATAGGGTGCAACACCGCCCCGTGGTGGAAAGCCGAGAGAATGACTTTGATAGCGACCGCTGATCGCCGGAGAAGGTTCCGGCTCGACATGCAAGGCAAGAGGTATGGCTTTGCTTGGCGGCGGATGGGATTATTCCTAGCCTTTCTCGCCGTTTGTGGAGCGCCCGGCGCCCACGCGGACAATTCGAAGATTCTTCCGCCGCTCCTTCAAGGAATCGGGATCGACCAAAGGCTGAACGAACAGGTCCCTCTCGATTTGCAATTTCGGGACGAGGCAGGCAAGACGGTGACGCTGGGCGATTATTTCGGCAAGAAGCCGGTCATCCTCTCCCTGGTTTATTTCGGTTGTCCCATGCTTTGCACCATGGCTGAGAATGGCTTGCTGCACAGCTTGCAGCAAGTCAAGTTCAGCGTGGGAGACCAGTTTGAAGTTCTAACGGTGAGCTTCGACCCGCACGACAACGCTGAACTTGCCGCTGCCAAGAAGGCGGTTTACGTCGGCCTTTACGGGCGCAAGGGAGCCGATCGTGGCTGGCACTTTCTCACCGGAGATGAAGCCTCGATCCAGCAGCTCACCAGGGCAGTGGGGTTCCGGTACAAATACGACGCGCAGGCCAAACAGTACGTTCACGCTACGGGGATCATGGTGCTTACCCCCAAAGGCAAAATCGCCCGCTACTTCTACGGGATTTATTATCCTTCGCGCGATTTGCGCCTGGGCTTGGTCGAGGCGTCCGCGAACAAGATTGGCTCGCCGGTTGATGAAGTGCTGTTGTTTTGCTGCCGGTACGATCCCGCTACCGGCAAGTACGGTGTGATCATTGCGCGCATTTTGCAGATGGCGGGGCTGATAACCGTCCTTTCCATTGCGTCGTTGATACTAGTGCTTTCCCGAAGCAGGCGCCCGGCCAGCTTGTGATGATTCTCCCCTGGAGAAAAGGCTGCAGCGGATGAGCGTTAAAATAAGCCGTGTTCAAATGGCCCGGTAGGGGCGAACGGTGAGTAGCCGCAGGTTTTAACCTGCGGATAACTGAAGGTGACTGAGGAGAATGTGGCAAGGGTTCCCAATACGGCCTGAGCAAGCCTCCACCATCGCGCGTGGAGTCGATCATCTTTACTATTTCCTGACCGCGGTCGATTTGTTCTTTACCGCCCTCATCTTCCTGACCGTATTCTATTTCGCAATCAAATACCGGCGTCGGTCCGAAAAAGAAAAGGCCACCCAGGTCGAAGGGAGCCTCCCGCTCGAAGTGCTATGGACCTTCATTCCGCTGGTCTTTGTTGTGGTGATCTTCCTTTGGGGAACGAATCTCTACATCCGAAACTCCCGTCCGCCCGAAGCGTCCCTGGAGATTTTTGTCATCGGGAAGCAATGGATGTGGAAGCTCCAGCATCCCGAAGGCCCGATGGAAATCAATGAGCTGCACGTGCCCGCGGGCCGCCCCATCAAGTTGACCATGACCTCCGAGGACGTCATACACAATTTCTATGTTCCCGCCTTCCGCGTTCAAAAAGACGTGGTGCCGGGAATGTACACCAGCATCTGGTTTCAGGCGACCGAAACGGGCCGATACCATTTCTTCTGCAATCAATACTGTGGCACGAATCATTCCCTCATGGGTGGGTACGTGACCGTCATGAAGCCGGATGACTACGAGCAGTGGCTCAGTGGCGGCATCCGCGGGGAATCGATGGTATCGGCAGGCGCCAAGCTTTACGAACAACTGGCCTGCATCACCTGCCATGGAACCGGCAAAGGACCACCGTTCGTGGATCTATTCGGGAGGCCGGTCAAACTCAGCGACGGGAGCACCGTGATCGCCGACGAGGCCTACCTCCGGGAGTCGATTCTTTATCCTTCGGCGAAAATCGTGGCCGGATATCAGCCCATCATGCCCACCTACAAAGGCCAGGTCTCTGAGGAGCAATTATTGCAGCTTATTGCTTACATCAAGTCGCTGAGCTCCGTGGAAGGGAAGGTAACGAAGTAATGGGAACGGCAGTGGTTGAACCAGCGATCGAATCTCGCGTCCATTATCTGAACGCCAGCTACGGCATCAAGTCATGGCTGCTGACCACGGACCACAAACGCATCGCGCTGCTCTACCTTGCCTCGATCACCTTTTTCTTCTTTATCGGTGGGTCAGCCGCCGTGCTGATGCGTCTGAACCTGATTGAGCCCCAGGGCGCGCTACTCGAGCCGGCAACCTACAACAAGCTGTTCAGCATGCACGGAATCATCATGGTTTTCCTCTTCATGATCCCCTCGATACCGGCGGTGCTGGGGAATTTTCTCGTGCCCATGATGATCGGGGCCCGTGACCTGGCTTTCCCCAGACTCAATCTTCTGAGCTGGTACGTTTTCATGGTGGGCGGGTGTTTCACGCTTTATGCCGTGATTGCCGGGGGGGTCGATACGGGCTGGACATTCTACACGCCGCTGAGTACCACGTATTCCAATACCAATGTAATTTCTGCGGCACTCGGCGTGTTTATCGCCGGCTTCTCCTCCATCCTGACCGGGCTGAACTTCATCGTCACCATCCACAAGATGCGCGCCCCTGGGCTGACCTGGTTTCGGCTGCCGCTGTTTATATGGGCGATCTACGCGACCAGCGTCATTCAGATCCTCGGGACGCCGGTCCTGGCGATCAGCATCATTCTGGTCGCCCTGGAGCGGCTCATCCATGTGGGGGTCTTCGATCCCGCCGTGGGAGGGGATCCGATCCTCTTTCAGCACTTGTTCTGGTTCTACTCACACCCCGCGGTCTACATCATGATCCTGCCCTCGATGGGCGTCATCAGTGAGCTGGTCACCGCATTCTCCAAGAAACGGATCTTCGGTTACAAGTTCATCGCCTTTTCCAGCGTGGCCATCGCCGCGATTTCCTTCCTGGTCTGGGGTCACCACATGTTTGTGGCGGGACAGTCTGTTTACGCGGGGATTGTATTCTCCGCGCTCAGCTTCGCGGTCGCCATTCCTTCCGCCATCAAGGTTTTCAACTGGACTGCCACGCTTTACAAAGGCTCGGTCTCCTACCAGGCGCCCATGCTCTATGCCATTGGCTTCATCGGGCTCTTCACCATGGGTGGATTGACCGGCCTGTTCCTCGCCACGCTGGCCGTTGACGTGCACGTTCACGCCACTTATTTCGTGGTAGGCCACTTCCACTACATCATGGTGGGTGGCGCGGTGATGGGTTACCTGGGCGGCATCCATTATTGGTGGCCCAAGATCACTGGACGCCTGTATCCGGACGGATGGGCAAGATTGGCGGCTGCCATCATTTTTATTGGCTTTAACCTGACTTTCTTCCCTCAGTACATGCTCGGCTACCTTGGAATGCCGCGCCGCTACGCCATCTACGCGCCGGAATTCCAGGTGCTGAATGTGATGTCCTCCGCCGGCGCATCGGTCCTAGGCGTGGGTTACCTGATCCCGCTGGTCTACCTGGTCTGGTCGATGCGCTACGGACCTGTTGCCGGGCCCAACCCTTGGGGCGCCAAAGGTCTGGAATGGCAGACGCCCTCTCCGCCTCCCACAGAGAACTTCGAGGAGACACCTATTGTGACGGAAGAAGCTTACGCCTACGGAACGGAGGAAACCCAAGTTGCATAGCAGCACCGCCGCTTTGGCAGAACAATTCGACGATCTCGAACAGCAGCACGAAGCCTCCAGCCTTGGGATGTGGGTATTCCTGGCTACGGAGGTCATGTTTTTTGGCGGCTTGTTCACGGCCTATATTATTTTCCGCAACCTTTATTTGCCCGCCTTCGAAGCTGGTAGCCGTCTGCTGGACGTCCGCATTGGAGCCTTCAATACAGCGGTATTGCTGTGCAGCAGCTTGACCATGGCGCTGGCCGTGCGCGCCGCCCAACTGGGGAAGAAGGGGGCGCTCATAACCTTTCTGCTCCTTACCTTGCTTTTGGGATTGACGTTCATCGGCGTCAAATTCGCCTTGGAATGGAGGCACGATTATCTCGAAGGGCTGGCGCCTGGGGTGAATTGGACGTTCAATGGGCCTGATTCGCGACACCTCGAATTGTTCTTCTGTTTTTACTTCTTCATGACCGGCGTCCACGCCCTGCACATGGTAATTGGCGTCGGAGTCCTCACGGTGCTCATCATTATGGCTTGGCGGGGGGAATTCTCACCGCAGCGCTACAACACCGTTGAGATGTCGGGCCTCTACTGGCACTTCGTGGATATCATCTGGATTTTCCTCTTTCCTTTGCTGTATCTGATCGGAGGGCGCTACTGATGTCGGGCCACGTTGTTCCCAAAAAGCTCTATATCCTGGTTTTCGCTGCGCTGATCGTACTTACCGGCCTCACCACAGGTGTCGCGTTCATTAACCTCGGCAAATGGAATACTGTAGTGGCTCTCGCGATTGCCGTCTGCAAGGCCACGCTGGTAGTCCTTTTCTTCATGCATCTTCGCTGGAGTTCCAACCAACTGCGGATGGTGGTCGCCGCCTCCCTCCTCTGGCTCGCCATCCTGATCGTCTTGACCGTCAGCGACGTGTTCACCCGCAATTGGACGCCCGTTCCTTCCAATTGGGAAGCCCAGATTCAACAAGACGTGCGCTAGGCGGCTTGCGGCGAAACGTCGCAAAAGCAACTGTAGCGCGGACCTGTCTTGTAGGTCCGCGGCTTTCAGCTTCAAATCCTCACCATCTCAGCGGCTGGCAAACGCACGCGATCAATGGCCAGCCCGCACCGCTTCTCTGGCTCGGCGGCATCCAGGCCAGAGAAATGTAGCGCAACGCGCCCCTTCTAGCCCGCCTCGGCGGGCGGCATGTCTTAGCCCCCGGTGAAAACCGTGGGTAAGCTGGAAGACGGGATTTGGGCAAGCCCGCCTTAGCGGGCGACATCGGGTACTTGGCTGATTTCTCGATGCACTGGTTTGCTCCAATGGCTCCTGTGTCACCCCCCTTTCAACCCAGCGGGCTGGAACGGAACAGGGCCTCTCAATTCCGGGTTTCAGGGCTAATCTCCTTGGGGGGCGGCAGGTCTGAAGTAATGCCAGGAATGTGGGTGCCCGCGCAGCCGGTTTTTGGTAAGATGGCTACGAGGGGGTGTCGGGGTGCAGCTTGAGAACCCAACCAATTCCGGCGGCTTGAACCCCACTTTTGGCGCTACGAATGACCTCAACGATTTTCACCATCGGCTTCACCAAGAAGACGGCGAAGGAATTCTTCCGGCTTCTTCAAGAGGCCCAAGTGCAGAAGCTCATTGACATCCGGGAGAACCGCGTCGGACAACTTGCCGGATTTGCGAAGTATCCCGACTTTGCCTTCTTCCTGGATCGAATCTTGGGAATCGCCTACGACTATCAACCCATCTTCGCTCCCAGCCTGGAGATCCGTAACGCCTACCGCAAGACGCGCGACTGGGCGCAATTTGAGAAGTCCTTTCGGGAACTGATGAGGCAAAGGAGAGTTCTGGATCACGTTGATTCGGCCGCGTTTGAAGGAAAAGTGGTGCTTCTTTGCTCGGAGGCTGAACCCGACAAGTGTCATCGTCGCTTGGTGGCGGAAATGCTAGCAAAACATTGGACTTCGCAAGGCCACCAGATCGAAGTCAAGCACCTGCGCTCTCCGAAGCCAGTGGCTCGCAGGAAACGAACCGGTAGCCGCCATGAGGGACCTGATTCTATCTGACATCACCGTGATGGGGCCGGCGGGACGGGAATGACCTGCGTTTCGAAAGGGATCCCATCCCAAATGACACCACCACCTGGGTGCGATGTGCATCTTGTTCTTGCGATAGGATTCAGTTTAAGGCTTGACAAACTCCCGTCAGTGGGCTATTATTCTAGCGTATGGTTTCACAGCGGATATTTCGGGGAACGTCGGCCACCTCTGCACCCTTCCCTAGCCTGGAGACAATAAGTCCATGCGGACCGGAAAAGGTAATCTTACCGTCGGCTTTCGCTGTAAACTGTCCGCGCGCGGCGGGTCTGCTGTCCATCTCGCCCTGGTGTTTGTCGGCGGAAAAGTCCGGAGCGACCCGCCGCGGCGGGTTCGCTCCGCTCAGAATGACAACATGGCAGGCGAGGCGCAGGAGAGAGAATTGTTTTTGCACGAGCAATGCGGGAATGTTGTTGAAAACAAAGGACCCCTGTGGAAAAGTTGTGCCGAAGCGGGAATGTTGCTGATTACAAAGGAGATAAGCGCAGCAAGCTGGAATGTTATAGAAAACAAAGGGGGTAATCGATATGAGAAGGGTTAGCGGGCTTGGTGGAGTATTCTTCAAAGCTGACCATCCCGAGAAGCTCTATGCGTGGTATGAGAAGCATCTTGGTTTGCAGCGCCAGGCGCAGGAAGCGGTGGTCTTCAATTGGCGGCAAGCCGACGACCCTGGGAAATCCGGCATGACCGTCTGGGCAATCTTCCCGAAGGATACGAAGTATTTCGATCCCAGCCGCTCCGGCTTCATGATGAACTTTATCGTGGAAGATTTGGACGGGTTGCTGGCCGCGCTGCGCGAAGAAGGCGTGGAGGTCGATCCAAAGCGCGAGGAGTACGATTACGGCCGCTTCGCCTGGATCATGGATCCCGAAGGCAACCGTATTGAACTCTGGGAACCACCCAAAAAGAAGCAGAGTGACGAGTGACCCGCCTTGACGGGACGAGTGACGAGCAAGAAAGAGTGATGACGAACAAGGTTGGCTTCTGCCCTCCCGCTCGTCACTTGTCACTCGTCACTGCACTCATCACTTATCACTTGTCACTGACGCAGCCTGCGCAGGCCGCCGAGCCGGAAGAAGCCACAGCAAGCTGGGTCAATTCGTGAAACCGGCTCTCACAACCCCAGTCCAACCCTTGCCACGCGCCGCCAAGCCGCTGGCTCACTCTTGATGAGATAGAGGTGAAGTCCACTCACCTTGAACTCGAGCTCGAACCGCCGGCCAAGGGAAGCGACGATTCTTTCTTTCACGTCTGACGGTAAATTGGCGTACAGAAGGCTGAGGTGGGGCATGAAGGCGGGCTGCTTCTCGAGGCTGAAGACGGCCCGCGCAACCTTGTTCGCCTTCATGATGGGGCGAGTCGTCGCCACCCTTACGAACAGGCAGCGAAAGTATTCGTCAAGGAAATCGACCTCGGTAAGGCGAACTGTAAAAGGTGGGATTCGCCTTGCGAGGTCCGCCATCCTCGACGCGACCTCCCGCGCCGGCCCCAAGATGCCGCCGGCCAAGGTGACGTGAGGCTCAAAGGCCGGTGCGGCATATTCCCGGCTCAAATCGAGGATTGTTGCTGCCAAGCGGTGACGAACTTCTCCGGTGGGCATCAACCAAATCGAATAACTCGGTGTTTTCAGTCGTGGGCGCATACCGATCTTTCGGGCTCATTGATAAGTTGGGCATCCATCGGCGTTGTCTGCGTTCAGGAGAGGAATTCCCGCCGCTGGACGCTGCCAGCGCCATTCTATACTCCTAAAGAAAGCCAATCAAACAGCCCGTAAGGTGGGTGAGCGGACGCCACCGCCGTGGCCTTCTTACGGGTCATTTCTTCCTGGGAATGCATGATCCGCTTGCAAACCTCCTCATGTGGGAATAACTTGATGCGCTGGGAGCGGGAGCCCCGTCCCGCGTTATTGTTGACAACGAAGAGCTTGGGAGGAACCCCCTCACCCAGTCCGCCCCGGCTGAAGAAAACGCCGGCGGCGGTCCACCCTCTCCCCCAAGGGGGAGAGGGTCAGGGGAGTGAGGGGGGTACTGTGGAGGTCATATGCAACGGCGTTTTTTCTTGCAATCGGTCGGTCTGGGAGGGGCTGCGGCGCTTGCGGCGACTTCGAATGCGAGGGCGACTGCCGCGCCTCCTCCCATGAAGATTACACGCGTTCGTTTCTACCACAACTCGAGCTCTCTCACTCATTTCAACCAGAGCTTCCACATTGTGACCGTGGAAACGGACCAGGGCATCATGGGCATTGGCGAGGGCGGCTCGCGCGATACCATCTCGCAGTGCGCTGCCATGATTATCGGCGAGGACCCTTTCCGCATCGATCATCTCTGGCAAATGATGTTTCGCGGTTACTTCTATCCTGCCGGGCGCGAAAAACTCGACGCGCTCGGTGCAATCGACCTTGCGCTCTGGGACCTCAAAGGTAAGGCTCTGGGCGTGCCCGTCTACGAATTGCTCGGAGGTTTCTCACGCGACCACCTGGAGTGTTACTCCACCGGGTTTCCAAGCAAGGGAAGCCTGAAGGAAACCGCCCGTGCCTGCCTTGAGGCTGGTTTCCGCGCTTTCCGCTATGCCACTGCGGACCCCCCGGCCAGCCATCCTTTTAACTCACATCAGATGGTGCGGAAGACATACGAGGACTGCGTCGAGATACGCGACGGTGTGGGAAAGGACGGCGATTGGGCGCTGGATTACCACACCCGCCTCGACTTCCCAGATGC